>Ga0316206_1000399_pt1 | contig 63251 bp, 57 predicted proteins | sample 6monthpyrite_MG_FD_204942 | JGI IMG/M metagenome (GOLD analysis project Ga0316206, IMG submission 204942) | Microbial mat bacterial communities from mineral coupon in-situ incubated in ocean water Damariscotta River, Maine, United States -... | ecosystem: Environmental > Aquatic > Marine >...
CGGAACCACTCAACAAACTGCTGTTGCTGATCTTTTTCTCGCATTTGCTTTAAATGATCGATGTATCTAGTTGTTTTATAAGCATAACCTATGGGGGGATCAGGTCAAATGGTTTTGGAGGGTTTTTGTTCTTTATTTGTGTTTATTTCGCCCCAACTGGGGCGAGTTACTTTTCTTTGCTTGTCCAAAGAAAAGTAACCAAAAGAAAAGACACCTTCGATGCTGGTGTAAACAGTGAGTTTTCGTGTTTTTTGTATGTCCGGTTTTGATTCGCTTCCATGCTCAACAAAACCGGGCTCGACGTCTTGCCTCGCGCCTATTTTATTTTTCAAAAAATACGAAAACTCACACACCAGCCCATGGGGAAGAGGGGTGTTTGTAGATAGTAATGTAGGAAAAGAAAAACCAGCCTGCACATCAACGCCGCGCTAACTAAGTGGAGCTATCCCCATGCAATCGCTATTCTCGACTTTTTGAATGTGCTCGGGCGGTCAATTGAAGGGGCATGGCCCAGGCCAACCTCTCGACTTCCAGTCTCACCTCCTCCATGCCCCTGCAATTGACGCTCGCCATCCCTGGCTCGCCCCTTCGGGCGCGTCTGCGCGCATTCAAAAAGTCGAGAATAGCTCAGCGATTGCGGGGTGCCCTTTTTCTTTGGTTACTTTCTTTTTGGGCAAGCAAAAAGAAAGTAACTCGCCCTAGCAGGGCGAAATAGGAATATATAAAGGGAAAAATACCGTGCTTCAGTGAAGCGAAAAAGAATAAATCTAAATAAAAAAGTTACAACCGAATCCCAATCCCAAAATGAAACCTCGTCTTAACATCTGGGTCTTCATATTCTGACCAGATATGAAGCTGTTCACCTTTGATAACCGGGTATTGATAGTCGACTTCACCAATCTTGCCGGCCTCACTCGGTTGCACTGTCCCCATCGTAGAAAGCCAGCGGCCACTGGCATATTGAGCTGGTTCCAGAAAGCCTGTGTATTTAAGGATAAATCGACCCTGTGGCTGGGCTGAGCGGATAGGTTCGCCATATCCATCCAGTGGATAGTTTAGTAATTCGATCTGGCTACTGTTTTCAAAATTGCGGGTTTCGATAATCATCCCGCCCCAGACAACCTTGCTGTTCAGGAATGCCTTGTTGTCGAGCGTTTGGTGTGGGGTAATAGATTGATTAATGCCTTCCATCTTGAAGGGCGAACTGGCACATGCCGTTAGCAGTAAAGATAAAGCAATGGATGAAATAAAGATTTTGCTCGCGCTCATACTCATAAGTTTAGTTCACTTGTAATATCACCCGTGGGGGGCGATGGTAATAAGGGTAGGGGTGATACCAGGGGCCGTACCACGGATCCCACCAATAATCGTCATCCTCGTATCTAACCCGTATGTGCCACAAGTGATGACTATCGACGCTAACGACGGGGTAAAGATAATCGTACTCACCGATTTTGCGGTTTTCTGATCCCGTTACGATGCCATTCACACTTAGTTCCCGACCTGGTGCATACACGGCTGGATCTACAAAACCTTTGACGGTGGCGATGAACCGGCCGAAGGCAGCATCACTTTCTATCGGTCTGGTCACGCTGTCCAGGCGTTTGGCGAGGATGATGATTTCGGTACCATTCTCTTTCGCTTCGGTCGCGAGAATCACGCCACCCCAGGTAACGCGTTGGCTCTTATAGGCGTCAGGTTTTTCCTGTACAGCGGAGACAAGTGGATTGGGTTTGGGTATAGGTAATTTAGGTGCAGCCTGGCAACCCTGCATCAATAAGGTGGTGAGTACTAACAGACTGGATAGCCGAGCGTTCATTTTAGCGTTCATTTTCCTTCATGCAGGTCTTTTCAATCATGCTACCTATTAAGTCAACGGCAGGCTGGATTTGTTCCATCGGCAGGAACTCATCGGGTTGGTGCGCCTGATCAATATGACCAGGCCCCATGATGATGGTTTGCATACCCATGCTATTTAGATAGGGGCCTTCGGTACAATATGCAACCGACTCGGCCTGATAGCCCGTTAGTTTTTCTGCCATTTGCACGATTTCGGCATCGGCTTCGGTGTGCATCGGCTCTGTGCCCCGTATCAAAGGTGTTCTTTCATATTCTAGATCACTATCGGCCAGGCGGGTTTGAATGCGTTGATCCAGTTGCCCACGCAATTCATCCGAGGACATGCCGGGTAGGGGACGTAAGTCGATATGTAACTCACAGTCACCACAGATCCGGTTGGGATTATCGCCACCGTGAATATGCCCCAAATTTAAAGTGGGATACGGCACACTGAAACTTGGGTCATGATGTTTGGCCTGGAGGTCGTGCCGCCATTGTAGAATTTCACTGATGACCTGATGCATGCCTTCCATTGCGTTACTACCCAGTTCCGGATTACTGGAATGGCCGGATTGTCCCTTGAGGCGAATCGATTCCATGATGATGCCCTTGTGGGCACGGATTGGTTTCAGGCCGGTGGGTTCACCAATGATGGCATACTTCGCCTTTGGCCGGTCTGCTTCAACCAGTGCGACAGCACCATCCATCGAACTCTCTTCGTCGGCGGTAGCCAGCAGAATCAACGGCGACGTTAAACGTTTCATATCGTGTTGCTTTATGGCTTCGATAGCTATTCCCATGAAGCTCTTCATGTCGGCACTGCCCAGACCAAATAATTTGTTGTCGCGTTCAGTCAGCGTGAAAGGATCGGATGACCAATATTGTTCATTGAAAGGGACGGTATCAGTATGGCCTGAAAGAATTAAGCCACCGGGCCCCGATCCAAGAGTGGCGATCAGGTTCGACTTGTCTGGTTGACCGGGCAAGGGCATGATTTCGATCGAAAAACCAAGGTCGGCTAACCAGTTGGCTAATAGATCAATGACGGAACGGTTACTTTGATCATGTTGTGGCTGCACGCTGCTGACCGACGGGGTGCCGATTAGAGTGCTCAGAGATTCCATTAGAGTAGGGTGTTTTGGCATAAGTGTCTGTCATAAAATATTCATTAGAGTGTAACCCACTTGCCACACGCATAGCTAAAACTTGTTAAAACACTACAGGTAGAATTGTAATGGCTTATGCAAAAAAATATATATTACTGCAGCGCGCAGTCGAACTGGAACTTGGATTTTGCAAACAGGTAAACCAGTCTTTAAGCGCCCCTTTTATACAACGATCTTTTGCTGTTATCAGTCGATTGGGTGATGGGGTTGCCTGGTATATCCTTATTGCATGCCTGCCATTCATTTACGGTTTGGGCACGCTACAGACGTCTGTTGCCATGTCCATCGCAGGTGCGGTTAATTTATTGATATATAAGGCACTGAAAAAGCTTACCTGCCGAGAACGACCGTGCACAACGAGTATCGAAATCAAGCCTGGTGCACGTCTACTCGATCATTATAGCTTTCCCTCTGGTCATACGCTGCATGCCGTCGGTTTTACTATGCTCGCAGTATCTGCACACCCTGAATTGGGCTGGTTATTAATACCCTTTGCAACACTCGTTGCCATGTCACGTGTTATTTTGGGCCTGCATTTCCCTACAGATGTTGCTGCCGGGGCCGTCATCGGCGCGCTGATTGCCAGTCTGGTTAGTAGTCTTACATAAGAAATTATTCGATTCAGGGCGTCAGATACAGCGTATCAAAGATTGATTGTAGACATATCGCCAGAAACGATATCGCCAGCACTAATACTTACGTCGCGCGGATTAAACTCCAAATGAGAATAAAATTGTTCCGTTGCCGCCATCCATGAATGTGTCTCTGCGTAATCTCTTGCATCTTGCGGGTTTAATTTAAGGGCCGAAGTTATGGCTTGTTCAAGATCTTCATCAAGAATGCCGGTTGTGCCATGTTTCACTACATCGACAGGCCCGGTAACAGGGTAGGCGGCCACTGGAACACCACAGGCCATCGCCTCGAGCATGACCAGGCCAAAGGTATCAGTGCGACTCGGAAACACAAACACATCTGCAGCGGCGACATGCTGCACGAGTTCCTCTCCATATTTGAAACCGGTAAATTTAACCTCGGGGTACTTGTTACGCAGCGATTCCAGATCAGGTCCGCCCCCGACAACATATTTAGTGCCGGGTGTATCCAGGGATAAAAAATCCTCGATATTTTTTTCAACAGCGACACGTCCAAGACATAAACTGATGGGACGCTTATCCTGTAGAAACTCTTTATTGCCTATCTTGAACAAATTAGTGTCGACACCGCGCGACCAGATAACAACATTCTTGAATCCCCACTTTAGTAGTTCCTGTCGCTGTGATTCGGTTGGCACCATGATACGTTCTGAGCGGGAATGAAATTTTCGTAGAATTGCATAACTCACTGTAAGCGGGATGGGTAACCGCAGGCGTACGTACTGAGGGAATTGCGTATGATATGCGCTTGTGTAGTTAAGTTTACGTTTTTTACAATAGCGTCTTGCAACCAGACCCAGCGGTCCTTCTGTTGCAATATGGATTGCATCAGGTTCGAATTCGTCGAGCATCCTGAAAACTTTGCGGCCAGAGAAAAGTGCCAGTCGAATGTCCGAATAAGTAGGTAAAGGTATGGTTTTGAAAGACTCAGGTGTGATGTAGAGCACTTCATGGCCCATTTTTCGTAGACATTCACCTGTGCGGGTTAAGGTGGTAACAACACCATTGGTTTGTGGTGACCACGCATCCGTAACAATGACTATTTTCATGCTACCCGCCGTTCATTAGGAGCTATCTGGGTTTCGTCTTTAACCGCCAGCTGCTGATCAGACCAGTGAATTAATTCGATAGTGCCATTTTCCTGTTCAACCAGAGCGGTGCAATGTTCTAGCCAGTCGCCATCATTGCAATACATTACATCATCAATAAGCCGAATATCGGCATGATGTATGTGTCCGCATATCACAACATCATAACCATGACGTTTTGCATCAGCAGCGACGATATTTTCAAATTTACGAATGAGTATCATCGCATTCTTGACTTTACTTTTAATGTATTTAGCTAACGACCAAAAAGGGAAACCGAGTCTATGACGTAATCTATCAAGTATGCGGGTTGCATACAGAATAAAGTCATAGCTAAGGTTTCCAACAAACTCGGTTATTCTGCCATATTGCATAACGGCATCATATTTATCACCATGTAACATATGGACCGTACGCTTATCTGCTGTAGTATGTATATATTCGTTGTGTATCTCTACATTGCCGAAGACCATACCATCGTACTCACGAAACTCTTCATCGTGATTACCAGGAATATAGATAACCTTGGTTCCGTGTTTAGCTTTTCCCAGAATAGTACGAATGACATCGTTATGCGACTGTGGCCAGAACATGGTGCGTTTCATCGACCATATGTCAATAATATCCCCGACAAGAAATAAATATTCAGTCTCGGTTGAACGGAGAAAGTCGAGGAGGAACTCGGCCTTGCAACCTTTAAAACCGAGGTGAACATCTGATATCCATATTGCCCGATATTTCAGTGGTTCAGTGTCATAGATTGGAGTCATCCATCAATCCCACAGTATCTGTTTGATGTAGTATCGATGTAAGGGATGACAAAATTATTTCAAATATATGATAATTTAATTACTAGTCACGGAGTCAGAATTCTTAGAGGTGAGACGCGTCATACCGGTAGAAATGAGTGCAGTGATTAAGATAAATACTGTCGACCACCATAGACAACCTGTTAGGCCGTAGTTTTGATAAACCCAGCCAGATAATACCGTCCCTGTTAGTCTACCCCCAGCGTTAGCCATATAATAGAAGCCGACATTCATTGATACATTATCATGATCGGACCATGCAACTATAAGGTATGAATGCACAGCGGAGTTGATAGCAAACACAATGCCAAATGCACTGAGTCCTCCAATTAATACAACAGCTAGATCAAAGTCCTGTGTCATTAAGAAAGCGATAGCCGTGACTAAAAGTAAGAGTGCATAAGACCAAACTTGTGCAGTTCGGCTATCCGGGCCCTTGCCGTGATGGCTAAGCCTGACAATGGAAGGTGCGCTGGCCTGTATGAAACCATAGCCAATGATCCAGAGTGCCAGAAAACTGCCTACCTGTGAAAAACTCCATCCGAGGACTGAGTATAAAAAAACAGGCAGACCGACAACAAACCAGATATCTCGTGCACCAAATAAAAAGAAACGAGCTGCCGATAACCAGTTGATGGCCCTGGATTTGGAAAACACTTGAGAAAACTTAGGCTTAATTTTCGGTTTACCAATCTTGCGAGGTAATAGTACTACTGAAAGCATCAGCAGTAAGAACAGAAAGGATGACAATATAAACAAGACATCACGAAAACTTGCCATTTCCAGTAATATTGCTCCGATAAAAAAACCAGCCCCTTTTAACGCGTTTTTTGAGCCTGTCAGTATTGCTATCCACTTAAACAGGCGTGATTCAGTATGTTCAGGCAGAAAAGTTTTGACACTGGCTTTCGCTGACATTTTATTCAAATCTTTGGCTATGCCAGATAATGCCTGTGCCAGCATAACGTAAGCCACACTTAACCACGCATCCGGGACGGTTAGCATTAGCAGGGCAATGATTTGCATGCCCATGCCAATATGCATGGTTAAATTCAGGCCAATTCGTGCGCCCAACCATCCACCCAGCAGGTTCGTGATGACACCAAAAAGTTCGTAGAACAGAAAAAGCATAGCGACTTCAAAGGGTGAATAGCCAAGCAGGTGGAAGTAGAGTACGACCAGCATGCGAATCGCACCATCGGTGATGGTGAACCCCCAGTAGCTGGCAGTCACCACCAGATAATTTTTAAGCCCACTTTCCAAAGGAGTGGTTAACCTCTTTTTATCATAGTCTGTTAATTGCGTTGTAATATTTTTTTCACAGAAATGCGCTAGTTTCTAAATGATGTCAATTATAATGGATGATGGTGCTTTATGTATAAAATAATCAGTATCGAATATGCCGAGGATGTTTCTCTAAATTCAGAAAAAAACTGGTATCGCTATATGATCGCAAATGAGTATAACGTTATTAGTGGTCTTAAGGTCGGGACCAAGGCAGAAGTCAGCAAGCATGCGCGTTTGTGTATGTTAGCGCTCAATCAAAAATACAAATCACCTAAGAAAAAAAGACCAACGAAATACTACAAGCCTGCCAATATTAATCACTACTCCTATCTGTAATTGTTTGCATTCTTGAATCTACGCAGATTCCAGTTTGTATTACATAAAAAAGGCCAGGTAAGTACCTGGCCTTTTAGTTTGGAAAAATTATTATTGCAATTGGCCCTTATTTAAGGCCTTTACAGTTTGCATAATAAGTAACAGTAGCAGGCCAGTCAGAAAAGATACCTAAAATACCTACATCCTGCGCCAGTACATCAAGTACTTCGAGCATATCGCCATCGTTGTTTACGAGGGAGGTAGTCGTCTGGTAGTACCAGCCCCCACCGTTTTTCAACAGTCCTGAACGTTCAAGCGTCCAGGTAACGATATCTAGTCCAGCTGCTTTAGCAGACATGGCGTAAGCAGAGGGGACAAGCTCACCCCCATCAACTTCCAACAATATCCACATTGGAGGTGCAATGATATCTACACCAGATGCAGCTAGTTCTTCCATTGTTGGTGACCAGGTGGCTGGGTTGGTATGATCAAAGGTTGGATCATCATAACGACCATCCAGGTAAACGGCTTGTTTACCAAACTCGGGTGTATTGTTAATCCAGTAAACAACATCGTCTACATTAAAAGACTGTGCAAATACATTTTCTGCATTAACGCCTGCCTGCTTGTATTCTTCGATCATTTGCTGGGCATAATCTTCCTGAGTGTACTCCCCTTCATAGGGCATAACCACGCTGGGTGATTTGAGTTCAGGCGTCATTTTTACCCCGAGTTCTTTAAATAACTTGATGCTCTCAGCATGTGTCATCAAGGTACCATGTGATGAATAAAGGTCTGTGCGAAAAGAAGCAGTAGAATCTAAATATTCATCGAGTGTGGCTGCATTGCGATTACCTGCATCCATCTTCCCTTGTAATGTTTTGAACTCCGATAAAGTTATATCACTGGTACAACAGCGAACATTGGCAAAGGGTGTTGAGCTGCTGTAATCAGGCGGGATGTTACATTTTTCAGCCAGTGGAGTTGCGAGAATATTAGTGGTTGTATGCAAATCACATTGTGAATGACGACAAACTAGTTCGCGATCCATGGTAAATGTTACGTCACACTCGAGAATACCGGCACCCATTTTTGCAGCCGCAACGTAGGATTCTTTTGTATGCTCAGGAAATTGCAACGCCGCACCACGGTGTCCGATAGAAAAATCAGAACGTTTGAATGGACCTTTGCGGCAAGATTCGAGCTCATCCTTGAGTTTGCTTTCATCCATGTCATTGACCAGGAAGAAAGGGCGCGGCCCTAGCTGGACTGTATTTGAATTTCTTGAGTCTGAAATATAATGCTTGCCGCCATGACTGTCGTCAGCAATGGCAATCTGGATGCTGAATACAAATGACATCAAGACGATAATAAGAGCATATGACTGTTTCATTGATAACATATTAATCTCCCTTTAATGTAATACCTGGTTAAATTTATCTTGTGAATGAAATGTTGATTGATTTGTTTCAAGAGTAGAGGCGATTTGTTTCTACGGGATGCTGGTTTGATGACAATTTAATTAAGATAAATTCTACTTTACTAAGACGCTGTAACAAAAGGTTCACACTTGTATGGTTTAAAGGTGTAACAAATGTCTGTGATGTAGCATAGCAATCTTATTGTTATGTATTAATGGTGAAGGATTAAATATGGAAAGTAGTTTGGGGTTTTATTTCATTTATATGACGGTCGCGCTTTATTTTTTACGAAAGATACAAGTTCGTTTGCGTCTCTCACGTGCTAAACATCCGTCTTTGCGCGGGCATTCAAAAATGTCGCGTCGGATAGCTAAGCTGATTCCCTTTTATAGCTATGGAGAGGAACAATTTTTTAACAGTGATGGTGCCCCCGATAATATTGCTCAACTAAGGCGAAGTGGTTTTGAACGCTTAAAAACTCACTTCTCTCAGAAATCCCCTAACTCCATTGCAGCCAGCGAGGCGTTAGCGGGCAGTATTTCCGATGTGTTGTTTACCAATGCTTATAGAGTCCCTTTCCAGTATCGAGATTACGTTAAAGACAACCTCAAGCTTGGTACGATGGTGACCGCCTCAGCAGGTACCAGGGTCAGGGATATGGATGATAACTGGTCCTATGACCTGACCGGTTCCTACGGTGTGAATGTCTTTGGTTATGATTTTTACAAAGAATGTCTTGAAAGGGGGATCGAGCGAGTTAAGGATCTCGGTCCTGTATTAGGGCCATATCATCCTGTCGTTGCTGAAAATGCAGCTAAACTCAAGGCGATTTCCGGGCTGGATGAAGTCTCATTTCATATGTCCGGGACCGAGGCGGTAATGCAGGCGGTACGCCTGGCCCGTTATCATACTGGCAAGACCCGCCTGGTACGTTTTTGTGGTTCCTACCATGGCTGGTGGGATGGGGTACAACCGGGTATCGGTAATGATCGCAAAACCAGTGATGTGTATACCTTGAAAGACATGGATCGCGATACGCTTAAGGTACTGCGCACCCGTAAGGACATTGCCTGTGTGCTTGTTAATCCTCTGCAGGCTATGCATCCCAACGCCAATGCCCCCGGTGATGCGATGTTGATCAACAGCGATCGTAGCGCAGACTATGACCGTGAGGCCTATACCGCATGGTTGCATGAACTAAGACAGGTTTGTTGTGAACAGGACATTGTCTTCATCATCGATGATGTGTTTATGGGGTTTCGGTTGGCCTATGGAGGTTCGCAAGAATACTTCAATATCAAAGCCGATATGGTCACCTATGGCAAGACCCTGGGTGGCGGGTTACCCGTTGGGGTAGTCTGTGGCAAACACAGGTTAATGAAACGTTTTCGTGATGACCGACCAACGCGCATCTGTTTTGCGCGCGGTACCTTTAATTCCCATCCCTATGTGATGGCGGTCATGAATGAATTTTTACGAAGGATTGATAATCCTGAAATTCGTGCTAATTATGCCAATAATGATAAGTTGTGGAACGAACGGGTCACTGTACTTAACAATCGATTATTACAGGAAGAACTACCCGCTAAGGTTGTCAATATGTCCTCAGTATGGACTATTACCTATACTTGTCCTGGTCGCTATAACTGGATGTTTCAATATTATCTGCGTGCGGAAGGACTGGCTATTAGCTGGGTGGGTAGTGGTCGCATTATTATGAGCCACAATTATGGCGAAGAAGACTATGAAGCAGTTATGCAATGTTTTGTTGCAGCAGCTAAAGCAATGCAGGCTGATGGCTGGTGGTGGCAGGATAACAACTTAACCAATAAATCGATTAAGAAACAGATCTTACGGGAAGTTATTGCGGCGGTGTTTAAATAAACAGTTCACCCCTCTGCTTTTAAGGCAGAAGGGTGACTACTGTACTAAGATTTAACGTGATGCATAGGATCAAGCAATTCACCCTTTAAAAGATAAAAAGGTGATTTATAGTAAGTTTTGATGTCATTGAAGGGGTCAGTCAGAATCTTGGTGAACCATACTAACCCGGCAGTTACATCATAAATAAAGAATAAGTGTATGGTTCTAAATAGTAAGGCTCCTACACCGATGAACAGCCAGATAATGCTAAGGCTGTAAAGATAGCTTTCAACACCTGTATAGGGTTCAAAGACGCCAAACAGGCCTGGTTTAAAATACAGCACGATGGGAGACAGACCCCATATGCTTAATAATACTACCTTGCGTCGCAAGTTATAACCAACCTTGATGCGTTCCTTGTGTTCATTTGTTACCTGATTTATTTCATCATAGCTATTTGGCTCAAAAAAGAAGTGGCCAACTTGTCTGGTTACCATCGCAACGATCCAGCCTAAGAAAACGGCAAAAATTGGATTAATGAAAAGTAATACATATGCGCTAAGGAAACTCATTGCACTAATAAAGTGTAGCGACTGGTTAATCCTGCTTTGATGGTAATAACGATGGTCATCCCAGCGCTGTTCTTTTAGCTCTTCGAGAAAATTCATAATAAAGTGATCCTTAAATTATAATGTGTACGACTTTAGTATTTTTATGTCATAGACATGACAATATGGTTAAAAAATCCGGAATAAGAGAATATTTTTTATGAATTAATGAAATGTTAGTGATGTAACAAAGCTTGTCCCATCTGTATTGAATCTCCAGTGTGAATGTTCTCGTTAAACCGAAATTTCTGATTGGCAAAGACAATAATGGTTGAGCCATGCTGGAAGTACCCCATTTCATCACCTTTATTAAAATCTGCATCACATGAAATGCGATTAGGACCCTTATAACGGAGGTCAAGAGCATCGGGTAGACAATGAAGTTTTATACCGGCGACTAAAATGGCAGCGATTGGCACCAGGGTTATTTGATGTTCCAGATTTGGGAGTTGCAAATCGATAATCGCACGTTCATTTTTACAATACAGATGCTCAACTCGCTTCAGGGCAACGGGATTTACATTCCAGGTATCACCTGAAATGTAGTTAACCCCTGATACATAACAGTCATAGGGCGCATGAAAACGGTGATACATAGTTGATTTAAGTCGTAGTGAAATATATAGCCCGTTGCGGTACCGATCTATCAATTCTTTATCAATCAGCAGGTCTTCCAGCGAATATGGAAACCCTTTTGCCTGATAGAGCATAGTATCTTTAATTTTCCCATATGTGCCGATAATCGCATCGCAGGGACTGACTACAATATTGGGGTCTTGAATGATGGTGCGAGCACCGGGCTTGAGTTGCCGGATAAAACAATCGTGTAAACTGCTGAAGTCAGATTTTCTGGCCTCTGATAAATTGAGATCATCCGCAAAGTATTGCCAGAGAGCGAGCGATATTTTTCGTATTAATGGGTTTTCAAGTTTACTAAACCAGCCCATGAACAGGGTGGCATAACGTCGTGGGATACGATTTGTTAGCAGGAAATTTAGCTGCTCATCTTGTGTTAGACGTTTAATAAATGAATTTTCTGGCACATTAATCCCATTTTTAATAAAAAATCCCCTGCCCTTTGAGGAGTAGCTCCTTATTAGTATGGTACTTATGTATGTAATTTTTATTACAACCGTATTACATAAGTGTAAATGTAAATATATCTGAGTAAGGGGTTAAGTGTTAGCAAACAATGTAGGTAAGTCACATATCGATGTCGCTTCAGTAAAAAAAGGGGAGACCAAATAGTCTCCCCTAAATTCTACGAATTACTGATAATATTATTGTTTGCTAACTAGTCTTTATGGTTACCACGTCCCGTCTTTGTTATTGCCCAGGTAGCATCACCATCTTCTGCTGCTGAGTGCTGAACATTTACATACAAGGTTTCGGGGTCGGTTGGGCTGAAGTAAATTCCTGTACCCTCAGCGCCTGGATCAGTCAGAGAACCAAATAAATGTACTTTTTTAGCTGCACCATATTTATTGGTTTCCTTGCTTGCAACCCAGATGTCTGAAGGCTTGTTATCTTCAACCATCATCAGTCGACCATCAGGTGTTTCTGCAAGATTATCAACACTGTCAAAACCTGACTGATATCCTTCTTCGCCAGGTTTACCAATTTCAACTGGAACATTAACATCGGCTTTAACGAAATTAGTTACCTTCATGCTATCCAGATTAATCGCGATGACACGACCTTCATACAATTCCTTTCCGGTTTCATCACGTGGACCTTCAGTAACGGCTACATATAAGATATCTCCAATCACCTCAACATCTTCAGGACGTTGGTAGCTCTGTGCGCCAAAAGCAGTTCCTGACTCACGTGCAACGCTGGCATCAATAGGTCCTACCCATTCACCCTGGCCGGTTCCATCAGGACCAGTAACCTTTAGTGCATAGAGTGAGCCGATGGAGAGATCACCAGCAGAATCAGCTACAAATTTATAAATACCACCACCACAAGGGGTTACACCGCTGCAACCTGATGAGCGACCGCGATGCTCGTCGACAACATAAATGTTACCTTCTCTATCAAGATCAATACCTTCATGCGCAAGTCGGCCAACAGCTGGGCGATCCATTACTTCCAGTGCGACCATCGGGTTTTCTGGATCCAGCTTTACTTCAAAAAAACGACCACCGGTGGTTTCTTCTGCAAATACCAATGTGCCCCATGGTGTCCAGCGGATGCCATCAAGTGCGTTCCAGGAAGCATCCTGTGCAAGGATTCTGGTTTCACCTGTTTCAAGGTCTACGACTGAAATAGCGCCACCCTCTGGTACGTTACGGACTTCGTGGGTACGATATAAATAGCGACCGGAATCGTTACCTGTTTCGTTAACGACGTTCATATCGTGCCAGTCATCACGTCCGCCATCATAGATATTTAAGCTGCGTTCATCGGATACGATCGTTTGTGTAAACCCATTAGGAAGTATCCAGGGCGCGGCAGGATTCCAGTCAGCACTATTAGCAGATGACTCTAGTGGTTTGAAACCGAACCTTCCAGAATGACTCGATTTTCCTTCGTCAGCAAAAGCATTTGACAAGAGAGACATCGTGATCACGGCTGGAACCACAATCGTTAGTAAATTAATTTTCATATGTCTAATCACCTTTAGTAAAAATAGATAAGAACAGGAAATATCTCAATCTTCTATTACACGAAAGTGACACTAAGCTTATAGAATCACTAAAAAGTAAATAATAAAAACGAATTTTATTCGAATGCCATGTTAATGACAGTTATGTGACATGTTGAGTAGACGCAACACTCTTAAAATTTTAAATGCATACTAGCTTATCTAAAACCTATTAAGTTTTTTCTATATTTAGAAATGCAGAATAACTTCACATTAATATTATTTCCCTGTAACGTAAACATTTTCACCAACACTCATGGAAGGATAGATATAGAAATGGACGTAAAAATTTGGTGGCTTTCTATCAGTATTCTTTCGATAGTTAATATTGGTGCATGGTTGTATTCAGCTACATTATTTGCAAAGCGAAAGATGACAATCAATCCAAATATTTATTTAGGTCGAAGGGTTATACTCTGGTTATCGGGTGTTTATGTTTTTGGTTGTGCCTTTCGATCATTTCTTCCGCGGATTGATCTGGAACGCATTGCTCTGGTTGATTCATGGTTATCAACCATGCTTGTGGGCCGTACCGTAGCGACCATTGCTGAACTGAGTTTTATCTTGCAGTGTGTCATTTTGTTGCGTGAGGCGGGCAAGGGTTTAGATGATCGCTTTTCAATGATGGCGTCGCTTGCGCTTATTACATTGATTGTTATTGCAGAAGGCTTTTCCTGGTATGCGGTAATTAGCACACATTATCTTGGTAGCGTGATAGAAGAATCACTGTGGGCAGTAGCAGGTGCCTTGCTAATTAGTAGTTTTATCTCGTTACGACCAAAAGTCAGTGGTCGTCACCGATATTTCATTAACTCAATGATTGTATTTTGTTCCGGTTATCTGATCTTTATGCTCACGGTTGATGTGCCTATGTACTGGGAACGTTGGCAGGCGGATACGGCGGAGGGAACGCAATACCTGTCGCTTAGCCAGGGACTACTCGATACAGCGAAGAGTTATGTTGTTAACTATGATTGGGATGTCTGGAGTGATGAAATTCCATGGATGACGCTTTATTTTACCATCGCGGTCTGGGTTAGTATCTACCTGACACATGCACCAGATTTTAAATTAGCCGGTAAAACAAACCAGTAAAGACAGATATGCTCTGAATTCAAATGATTTCCTAGTACTGCGACTTATTTTACATAAAATAGTATAAATCGTGAAGGCGCTAGCAAGGATTCATACAGAAGCCCTGGACTAATATGAACCCCAGCCATCTTTTTTCCGGAAACTGAATTTGGGGACGACGAGACCAATAATCATACCAATGATGAGCACGCCGGCACCGGTAATAAACCACTGTCGTTCAGAGCGATCTTTCAATACCTGGTTTTCCTGTTTGACGAGTACCAGTTCATCGCTGATCTGTTCAAAGTTTTTTCTCAGTTCTTTATTTTCAGCTTCGAGCTGTTTGGGGCGCGCAGCTACTTCATTAAGGTGAGTTAGTTCCTGACTTGCGCTGGTGTGTTCAGATTGTAGTTTGGCGTGTTGAGAATCGAGCTTACCCTTCGCTTTTTTCAATGCGCCTAGTTCGGTCAGGAGTAACTTATTTTTTTCTTTTATTTTGGCCAAACGAGCTTGAGCAGCACCAAGCCTATCTGCGGCAACCGGCTCATCGGTCACGTATTGAGTCCGGATCCAGCCCTCGGTGCCGTCTTCGAGACGCACCATCGTGTAACCGGTATCTGTCTCTTCCAGGATCTCCAGTTTAGTGCCACTGATCAGGGTTTTAATAATTTCAAATTGATTGCCCTGGCCAGAGCGCATGGTGATGACCAGATGGTCACTCACATATTTGCTGGTGGCATAGGCCTGTAGAGGCAATAGGCAGGCAAGGCCTACGATAATTAATAGGTTTTGGCGATATCTCATATCCTGAATTCCTAGTTTATTCTTATTATATAAATGGCTGATATTACCAGACATGTCGCATATTGCCTGTCAGCCAGGTCACAAGATTGGGGCAATAACCCGGTAATACTGTGTCATACTGTCATCAACCTGTAATAATTTTGACGTGTAATTGGCTTGTTTTCAACGTAAACGAGCAAACTATGTATAACATGATGTCGAAGGAAAACCCAAATATTTTAGTCGTCGAGGACGAGGCAGCAATTCGCGAGATGCTTAACTTCTCGCTGGGCAAAGCGGGTTTTAATGTCCACGAAGCAGCGGATGCCCGTCAGGCCCAGGATTTGATGAGCAAGACGGTGCCAGATCTGGTACTGCTTGACTGGATGCTGCCCGGAATCAGCGGTGTGGATCTGGCTAATAAATTAAGGCAGGTCAAACGCACTCACCGGGTGCCCATTATCATGCTGACAGCACGGGGTGAGGAAGAAAATAAAATCAAGGGTCTGGAAGCAGGCGCAGATGACTATATAACCAAGCCATTCTCAACCCGAGAGCTCATTGCCAGAATCAATGCAGTGCTGCGTAGGTCAACTGGGGATACTGATGGAGATGTATTAGAGGCTGGTGTACTCAAACTGGACACTATTGGACACCGTGTAACCATAAATAATCAGCCTTTGGAGCTGGGCCCAACCGAGTTTCGTCTGTTACACTTCTTTATGACCCATGCAGAGCGGGTCTTTAGTCGCAGCCAGTTACTTGATCAGGTATGGGGTGATCATGTTTATATCGAAGAACGAACTGTTGATGTCCATATACGCCGTTTGCGCCGTGCGCTTGAGGCGTACGATTGCGACAAATTTATTCAGACCGTACGTGGCGCCGGTTACCGTTTCTCTGAACAGATATAGACGCAAGTCTATCCTGAGTCGATTAAATCCTGATAGGTGTAAGCAGTCTTGAAAAATAGCTGGAATGCAGAAGTCTGGCGACTCGTTGCCCTGTTAATCATTGCAGTTGTTTTGGGACTCATCTTTGATCGAATACTTTTGTTCCTATGCATTAGTCTGGCAGGTTATTTGGCCTGGACGTTGATCAATCTCAGGCATCTACACCGTTGGCTTGCCCGGGGTAAAAAATATTCACCACCAACCTCTGCAGGTTTATGGGGCCAGTTGTTTACTGAAATCTATCGTTTACAAAAACGTAATAAAAAGCGCCAAAAGCGTTTAGTGAGTTTGCTAGCCCGTTTTCGCGAAACTACAGAGGCCATGCCCGATGGTGTTGTCGTGATGCAGGCCAACGGTACGATTGAATGGTGGAACGATGTTGGCGCAAAAATGCTCGATCTGAATTATCCCCAGGATGTTGGGCAACGTATTACTAACCTGGTTCGCAACCCTGAATTTCTTAGTTTTTATCAACGTGCCAACCAGGATGAAATTTTTCACATGTCCGCACCTGGCGATTCTAATAAAACCGTCGCGATTCAGGTTACCCCTTATGGGCAGGAGCAAAGCTTATTAACTGCTCGCGATGTGACTTTACTTGAAAGAGTCGAACAGATTCGCCGTGATTTCATTGCGAATATTTCCCACGAGTTGCGAACTCCGTTGACCGTTATGTCTGGTTTTCTCGAGGCGATGTCGGGTGATGATCAGCCGGATATGGATGAACAGACTCGTCGTTCTATTCAGTTAATGCAGCAGCAATCTAAACGTATGTATCGCCTGGTTGAAGACCTAATGCTGCTATCAAAGCTCGAAAATGAGCTAAAACCGATAAAACATGAAGTTATAGCAGTGCCTCAAATGTTGCAGACTCTAAAAGAAGAAGCGCAGGTTGTAAGTGGCCCCAGAAAACACGTGATTGAACTGGAAGTGGACGAGACGCTTTTTCTGTATGGTGATGCCAAAGAACTCGATAGCGCATTTAGTAATCTGGTTATTAACGCCGTCAATTACACGCCCGATCATGGCCAGATAACCATTAAGTGGTATGAAGATGAGTCTGGTACAGCCGTATTCAAGGTGATTGATAGCGGTATTGGTATACCTTCACATCATATCAAACGGTTAACTGAACGATTTTATCGTGTCGACGTGGCTCGCTCGCGAGAGACCGGGGGCTCTGGGTTGGGCCTGGCAATCGTAAAACACGCTCTTAACCGGCACTCGGCTAAACTTGAAATCAAGAGTGAAGTAGGCCGCGGTTCAGAATTTAGCTGTATTTTCAATAAGGATTCCATCACTCATAAAAGTGATATCCGCCAGGTTGTTTAGTTCGACTGTCACACGACTGTCATATTCAGATCACATATTTGTCACATAGACGTAGCATACTTGCGTCGAAACTACTTATTGAGGGTAACTTAAATGTTTAACAAACAACTTATTACTGCAACAGCAATTTCTGCTGTATTAGCATTCACCGGTACAGCGTCTGCTGCGGGTGTCGATCCTGCAACGCCTACTTATAAAAAATCGAGTGGCGTATCAGGTAACATCAGCAGCGTCGGTTCTGACACGCTGGCTAATCTGATGACACTTTGGGCTGAAGACTTTAAAAAACTTTATCCAAACGTGAATGTTCAGATTCAGGCAGCAGGTTCATCAACTGCGCCTCCAGCTTTGACTGAAGCAACTTCAAATCTTGGTCCTATGAGCCGCAAGATGAAGTCGAAAGAAGTTGCATCGTTTGAAAAGAAATACGGATATAAGCCAACTGCTATCCCCGTTGCTATTGATGCGCTGGCCGTATATGTCAATAAAGACAACCCTGTTAAAGGTATGACCATTAAAGATGTTGATGCGATTTTCTCATCTACACGCAAGTGTGGTGGCAGCAAGAACATCAGCAAATGGGGTGACCTGGGTCTTTCAGGTGCATGGAAAAACCGCGACTTCCAGATTTATGGTCGTAATTCAGTATCTGGTACTTACGGCTACTTCAAGAAAAAAGCACTTTGTAAGGGCGACTATAAAAATAACGTAAATGAGCAGCCAGGTTCTGCATCGGTTGTTCAGTCTGTAACAACCTCTATCAACGGTATCGGTTACTCAGGTATCGGTTACAAGACCTCTGGCGTGAAAGCAGTTCCTTTGTCAAAGAAGGGTGGCAAGTTTGTTGAAGCTACTCCTGATAATGCTGTGAAAGGTACTTACCCACTGTCACGTTTCTTGTACGTTTATGTTAACAAGGCACCAAATAAGCCTTTAGCACCACTTGAGCGTGAGTTCATCAAGATGATTATGTCTAAGCGTGGACAAGAAGTGGTTGTGAAGGATGGTTACATCCCTCTACCTGTCAAAGTGATAAAGAAATACATGGCTCAGCTTAAATAAGCTCTGACTTTTCGAAGTAAAAAGCCCCGCCGGGTTCAATCTGGCGGGGCTTTTTTTTATGACAAAGTGATGACAGTTTTTTACGGATATGGTTAAAAAACGTACTAAATTCGTGGGAACCTTCATCACTTTGTAATATTTCTGTCATATATGATCGATATCCTCATCCGATGCCTAGTCCTCATTCTCACCAGAAAAAATCCGGAAATTCGCTAATTCAGTCCGAGGGGCTCTATTTCCGATTTCGGATGTTCATGGACAAGTTCATGCGTTTTGGCGTGGCCTTTGGCGGTATTAGCATCATCATAGCGATAACGCTGATCTTTGCTTACTTATTAATTGTTGTTTTCCCCATTTTTTATGGTGCTGAAATCAATCAGGAAAACAGCTTTTCACTTTCTTCGCGTAGCCAACCTATTGCGGCCTCCGAGCTGTCTAAAAAAGATTTATCGACAGATGATAAGTCCACGGAAGATCAATCCAGGCAAAAGATACTGCACCTGGCAATGGAAGAACAAAATGAGGTTGGCTTAAGAGTCACCGAATCAGGACACCTCATTTTCTTCGATACGCGCAGCGGTGAAACGAAATCCACCCACGTGCCCAAACTTCCAAAGGGCGTCAGCGTCACCAGTTTTGGTAACGCCGACCCTGCAACGGCAACTATTGCGCTTGGGCTGAGTAATGGTCATGCACTGGTTTATCGGCACAAGTACAGGGTGACCTTTCCAGACGACAAACGGTTAATTACGCCTGTTATCGAAACTCCACTTGGAGCGGGCCCCATTTTAGTAGATACCCAGGATGAGGCGTTGACTCATATTGATGTGCAGAGCAATGAAGAAGGCATCGCTCTTGTCGCTGGGACAGCAGATAAAAGACTATTGCTGGTCGCGTTCACAAAAGAAGAGTCGTTGCTGGAAGAAACAGAAACGTTTGAACGGGTGGGTATAGATCTACCAGCACCGGCTACGCCAATTACTCATCTTTTAATCGATAAAGATCTGCGCGAACTTTATGTGGCGAGTGAAGGTGGTTATATCACTTTCTTTGATATACAGGACAAAGCAGAATCAAAGTTGCTGCAACATCTAACCGTAACGGATTCAGGTGCTGAACTGACGGCATTGAACTCCTTGACCGGCGGTATTTCAATCCTGGTCGGCACCTCTGATGGCCAACTGGCGCAATGGTCGCTAGTACGAAATGAAAATAATCAGGAACAATTAGTCAAGTTTCGTGAATTCGAAAGTCATTCAGCGGCGATTGTAAAAATTATCCCTGAATTTAACCGAAAGGGTTTTCTTGCTTTTGATGAATCGGGCTTGTTCGGTATTTATCACACCACTGCAGAGAGCACGATATTACGGCAAACACTGTCCGCTGCAAATATAGACAATATCGCACTGTCGCCGCGAGCAAATGCAATGTCTGTGTTTACTAAAAATAATCAATACACATTGTGGTCGATTGATAATGAACATCCGGAAATTTCCTGGAGTTCTTTGTGGGGTAAAGTCTGGTATGAAAGCCATGAAGAACCTAAGTATCTTTGGCAGTCATCATCAGCGGATAATGATTTCGAGCCAAAATTTTCTTTAGTCCCTATATCCTTTGGTACATTAAAAGCGGCTTTTTATGCAATGATGATTGCTGTGCCGCTTGCAATCATGGGCGCTATATTTACAGCTCAGTTTATGTCACCAAATATGCGGAAAACAGTTAAGCCCTCGATTGAAATTATGGAAGCCTTACCGACAGTGATTTTGGGTTTTCTTGCCGGTCTGTGGCTGGCGCCGTTTGTAGAAAATAATCTGGTCGGTATTTTCCTAATGTTTATCGGAATGCCGATCGGTGTGCTGATTGCAGCGTATACCTGGCAAAGAATGCCACAAAAGCTTAGATTTTTTATTCCAGATGGTTGGGAAGGCGCTTTACTAATTCCTGCCATCCTGCTGATAGGTTGGGTAACCTTCAGTTTGGGACCCTATTTAGAAATGCGGTGGTTCGGTGGAGATATTACCCAGTACGGAAAGCATCTTGGGCCATGGTTAGATAGGGATTTATATTTGGTTATTGCTGGTTTGTTATTCCCGTGGACATTCCTGTTTGTATCTCGATCAGAAAAGATTAGTCAACGACTTAACAAAGTAAAAAATGAGTTCTACCAGTCATCTTTAACGTTGGGAATTTCAATTGTTCTCGTTGTGATAATAGGCGCACTTATGTCACCCATTGTAGAAAGTATGTTATTTGGTGGTGATGTCGTAGCTTACCTGAAAGATTCAACCATTGCGTTTGACCAGCGCAACTCTATCGTGGTTGGCCTGGCGATGGGATTTGCAGTAATTCCGACAATTTTCTCTATTGCTGAAGATGCCTTGTTTGCGGTACCGAAACATCTTATTCAGGGATCATTGGCGCTCGGTGCAACACAATGGCAAACGTTGACTCGCGTCGTTATTTTAACGGCCAGTCCTGGCATCTTCTCAGCGGTGATGATTGGTATGGGTCGCGCAGTGGGTGAGACCATGATTGTGTTGATGGCGACGGGCAACACGCCGGTCATGGATTTCAGTATATTTCAGGGTATGCGGACCTTATCGGCGAATATTGCCGTCGAAATGCCTGAATCAGAAGTGGACAGCACGCACTATCGTGTATTGTTCCTGGCTGCACTTGTTCTGTTTGCCTTTACTTTCTTGTTTAACACTGTGGCTGAAATCGTGCGTCAACGATTACGCCGTAAGTACAGCTCATTGTGATGAATCGATGATATGAACGTTCAAGACTGGTTTAAAAGTGGTAACCCCTGGATTTGGCTAAACGCTGCGGCTGTTAGTGTCAGTTTGATCATGGTGTTTGGTTTACTGGCCTTGATCATGGTGCGTGGTCTCGGCTTTTTCTGGCCTGCCGATGTGCAGCTAATGGATTACACCGATAAGCAGGGACAAGAAATCCGATTGATGGGTGAGCTTTGGGGCGAGGAAGAGGCTACGCGCCAGACTTTAATAGATAATGGCTACAAGTTAACAGGCGATGCTGAGTTTATTACGCGTTATACTCTGAAGACCGGAAACCGAGATGTTTATGGTGCTGATTTTCGATTAATCATTGAGCCAGGAATCAAAAATAAATCCACGCCTGATAATGCACTTGTCGTGGTGCGTCGTGAATGGGGTAACTTTTATGGTTTTCTAACTTCTATTAAGGAAAATGGTACTGATTTAAAGTTATCGGATGAAGAATTATGGACTGAGTTTGAACAACGTAATGAGCGTGCGCTTGATTTACACGATGAAATAGTCGAGATACAGAAAAGTGATATTGGCGAAGTAAACCATGAGCTAGAAACCCTGCGCCTGCAAAAAAAGCGTTATGAGTTAGATGATGATTTAACCCCTGAAAACCTGGCTGAGCTGGATGCTAAACGAAAAGCATTAGACGCTCGCTATGCGCTAATTCAGAAGCGACTCAATGAACTGAACCAGGATATTACGCGTGACTCTTTTGTTGCTCGAACGGCTGATGGTCAAGTACGTGAAATCAGGTTCGAGACCGTAGTTAAGGTTTATCAACCTAACCAGATGTCACTGCCCAGTAAATTGGGAACTTATTTTGCGAATATCTGGGAATTTGTCAGCGACGAACCACGTGAAGCAAATACCGAAGGTGGTGTGTTCCCGGCTATTTTTGGTACAGTGATGATGGTTATCCTGATGGCTGTCCTGGCTACACCGTTAGGTGTGATCGCTGCGGTTTATCTAAGGGAGTACGCCAAACAGGGTGCTTTAACGCGGACTATTCGTATCGCGGTGAATAATCTGGCGGGTGTACCTTCGATTGTATATGGTGTATTCGGTCTGGGTTTCTTTGTTTATTTTCTGGGTGGTAATATCGATCGCCTGTTTTTCTCTGAAGGGCTACCCGCACCAACCTTTGGTACACCGGGCATCATGTGGTCATCCTTGACCCTTGCTATTCTGACTCTACCCGTTGTTATTGTTGCAACAGAGGAAGGACTGTCACGTATCCCTAAAAGTATTCGTGAAGGCAGCCTGGCGCTGGGTGCTACCAAGTTTGAGACCCTGTGGCGTACCATTCTACCCATGTCCAGTCCTGCCATCATGACCGGCCTGATTCTGGCTGTTGCGAGAGCAGCGGGTGAGGTTGCACCTTTAATGTTAGTGGGTGTTGTTAAATTAGCACCTTCCTTACCGGTTGATGGTAACGCACCGTTTGTACATCTGGATCGTAAATTCATGCATCTTGGTTTTCACATCTACGATGTGGGTTTCCAGAGTCCTAACGTGGAAGCCGCAAGACCTCTGGTTTATGCAACATCGCTTTTACTGGTATTAGTGATTATTGCGTTGAATATAGTTGCGATTCAGATACGAAATCGTTTACGCGAGAGATACAGAGCCCTGGAAAGTTAACAAAAATTTTATTAAATGGTAACAGTATGATGACTGAAACTAGTGAGACAAGAACGCACGGTATCAATATAGAGGCACTGGAACGACCAGTGGGTCCGAGTGACCTTGCTAATGAGGAAATCGCGTTAGAGGTATCTAATCTCGATTTACACTATGGCAGTTCGCAGGCGCTTTATGGCGTCAACATGGTGATTCCAAAGAACCGTGTAACGGCGTTTATCGGTCCCAGTGGCTGCGGCAAGTCAACATTGTTACGTTGTTTTAATCGCATGAACGATCTGGTTGATGGTTGTCAGATAAAGGGCGAAATCAAGCTGCATGAGGAAGATATTTATCACAAAGGTGTGAATGTTGCTAATTTACGTCGTCGTATTGGAATGGTGTTTCAAAAGCCAAACCCCTTTCCTAAATCAGTTTATGAAAATGTTGCCTATGGTTTGCGTATTCAAGGTGTTAGCGATAAACGCCGTTTGGACGAGGCTGTTGAAAAAGCTCTGCGAAGTGCGGCACTTTGGGATGAAATGAAAGATCGCCTGAATGACAATGCCTTAGGTATGTCAGGTGGTCAGCAACAACGATTAGTTATTGCCAGAGCAATCGCGATTGAGCCTGAAGTGATGCTGCTTGATGAGCCTGCTTCAGCACTGGATCCAATCTCGACCTTGAAGATCGAAGAACTGATTTATGAATTAAAGCAAAATTATACTATTATTATAGTGACGCATAATATGCAACAGGCTGCCCGTGTGTCTGACTATACTGCCTTCATGTATATGGGCAAACTGATCGAACATGCAGATACTAATAAGCTGTTTACAAATCCATCTGAAAAGCAGACGGAAGATTATATTACTGGTCGATACGGATAAGGCGCTGGCAGTGTGTATTAACAACTTGAATCAACGGAATAACCGTTAGGGACGGAGTTATGGAAAAAGCAGATCTAGGTCATCATATTTCTCAACAGTTTAACCAGGAACTGGAAGATGTTCGTACGCGTGTGATGCAAATGGGTGGGATTGTTGAGCAACAACTGAATGATGCAGTTATGGCCCTGACAACAATGGATATGACACTGGCTGAGGTCGTGGTTACCAATGACTATAAAGTAAACCGTCTCGAAGTGGACATTGATGAAGAATGTACCCATATCCTTGCTCGACGCCAGCCTGCTGCGAGTGATTTGCGGTTGATTATGGCGGTGATCAAGACCATCACTGACCTTGAAAGAATCGGCGACGAGGCTGAGCGTGTTGGTCGTATGGCGATAAAATTTTCTGAAGCTGACCCAAAAGAAAGCAAGGCACTGGTTGGTATCGGTCACATGGGTGAGCGCGTGCAAAAGATTTTACATGATGCACTGGATGCCTTTGCTAGAATGGATGCCGAAGCCGCTGTTAAAGTTGCGAAACAGGATAAGAAGGTTGATGAGGAATATGAGAATATCCTGCGTCAATTAATGACTTATATGATGGAAGACCCGCGTTCTATTCCGCGTGTTATCGGTGTGATGTGGTCCGCCCGTGCGCTCGAGAGAATTGGTGACCGCGCTAGAAATATCTGTGAATACGTTATTTATTTAGTGAAGGGTAAGGATGTGCGCCATACTACTTCAGAGCAAGCTGGCAAAGATGCTCGCGATAGTCACAAGGATGATGAATAGAGACTATCCAGCCTTAAAAGCAACCATGTGTTCGGGAGCGAAGCGGATTTTAACGTGCTCGCCTATTTCGTGATTGTGGTGACTGGGAAATAGCGATAGCACATCAATTCCAGTCGGCAGCTTTAACGTATAAAGTATTTCAGCTCCCTTGAAGGCCTTGTTGCAGACCTTTGCTTCAAGATTTCCATTCTCATCATGAACAATATCATCTGGACGAATCAATAGTTTAACCTGGGTGCCGCGTGGCCAGTCATAGGCTCGATCACCCGAAATGATACCTAAGGGTGTTTCCACTTTTTCAGGGGCCAGCAAGGTGCCATCTAAAAACACGCCTTGTCCGATAAAATCGGCAACGAAGAAGCTGTCGGGTGAATGGTATAAATTATACGCGGTGTCGTGTTGGACGATTTCACCCTTGTTCATCACACTAATGTGATCACCAAAAGAAAAAGCTTCAAGCTGGTCGTGAGTAACCAGTATACCGGTTGCACCCTGTGATTTTAAAATCTGTCGCACTTCCTGGCTGAGATATTCACGCATTTCCACATCCAGATTGGAAAAGGGTTCATCCATCAGGATCAGATCAGGTTTTGGTGCCAGCGCACGTGCCAGAGCAATTCGCTGTTGCTGGCCACCGGATAGTTCATGTACGTAACGATCACCATATTTAGCTAACTCCACCACGCCGAGAATCTCATTGACTCGTTTGTTACGGTCTTGCGCGGTCATATCCCGCAGGCCGAAGGCAATATTGTCATGCACATTCATGTGCGGAAATAGTGCGTAATCCTGGAAAACCATACCAATCTTTCGATTCTCAGGTGGCATCGCATATCCGGCAGAGGAGACCCGTTGATCACGTAGGCGGATTTCACCCCGGGTGACGGGTTCAAAGCCTGCAATCGCCCTTAATACGGTGGTTTTGCCGCAGCCACTAGGCCCAAGCAGGCATAGTAGATTGCTCTCCGCGATATGCAGCGACACGTCATGTACCACGACTTGGCCACGATATTGGCATTCTATATTTTTGACTTCCAGAACCGGTTTCATCGATATTCCTTACTTCAGACCTAAATGATAACAAATCTCATTTAGAAAAGTGACGAAAATATGAATGAATTTGGCCTCTTAACCGATTCTCAGGTAGGTCGGCGGGGGATGTCTTCTACTCCTTTCGTAACATTACCGTCATTTAGCGATCACAAAACTGTCATCCCATGTTCACACAAATTAAATACTTTGTAGACATCATGCTCCCACGCTGTTTTTAACACGACATTGTTGTATTTCAACAACTCTTTGGGAGATATTATGAAAAATAAAATTATTGCACTTGCTGTTATGAGTGCCTTGACGGTACCTGCTGCTGGTTATGCTGCAGACAAGAAAAAAAATGATGGAACACCAGTACTATATGGTAAAGCCCATCTTTCTTATGGAACACTTGAACAAAAAACCAATGGTGTTACCGATTATGACAATTGGCAAGCACGTAGCCATGCCTCTCGTTTCGGTATTAAAGGTAAGCGTGATGTTAGCGATTCTTTAGCGGTTACCTATAAGTTTGAATGGCAGATTGATTATGAGGAAAGTGATGATGCCGGTCTGGATCGTCGCAATATGTATCTTGGTCTGAAAGGTGGCTTTGGTGAAGTGCGTATTGGTCGTCACGACACTCCTCTAAAAATGGCACAAGGCAAATTTGACCAATTTGGTGATACAGATGCGGACTTAAAAAATGCTGGTGACGAAGATGGTGAAAACCGTTTAGATAATGTTTTGCTCTATCTGGGTGAGACTAATGGTTTTAAATATCAAGTAATGGTTGCACCGGGTGAAGACAATGCAGGTGCGACTGCTGATGATGGCCCGGCCGACACGATCTCGCTTGCTGCTGGTTATTCTAAAGGTCCCATTCACGTCATGGTTGCACATGATAGCTATGAGAATGGTGGCAATTCCGCTGAAGATTCAATGACACGTGTTGTTGGTACTTACAAGTTTGGAAGCATGCAAGTTGGTGCATTAATTCAATCAGGTGTTGAAGATGACGAACCTGCAACTTCTAAAGAAGATTGGATTGGTCTGAGCTTTAGCGCTAAAGTTGGTGGTAGCGGCAAGATTAAAGCTCAGTACATCGAAGTTGAGGATAGCTCCGCAAACCCACTGGAAGGTACGCTAATCGCCCTTGGTTATGATCATAGTTTTGATAAGAAGACTAAAGGCTATGTGATGTATTCAAACCTGGAGGAAGAGCAATCTGGTGCCAAAACACTTGAGAAGTCTTTCTTGGGTGTTGGCTTAGTTTACAAATTCTAAGCTCAGTCAATTTTAGACAGGATACAAAATAATGGGCATGGATAAGATGATTAAAAGGACTTAGTCATTGCCTGCAATATTAGGTTAGGTTCAAGCCCGGTTTTTACCGGGCTTATTTTTTCTTTGATTTTATATCTAGCCAGTACTCAGCTTTATTCATATCTTTGGTAAAACCTGTAATCAAACCGCTGTAGGCACTGATCAGCGAATGCATGGCATCAGGATGACCCTGTTTAGCAGCAGCCGTCCATAGTGCGATAGCTTTTTCAGGGTCTTTTTTAGTACCAAAGGCATAGGCATACATGATAGCAAGATTATTTTGTGCATTAGGATGTCCCTGAGACGCAGATAATTGCCACCATTCTATCGCTGACGTCTTATCGGGATAAGTACCTTCACCACCATAAAACATGACGCCAGCATTATATTGGGCATCGGCCATGCCTTGCTCTCCGGCGCGGGTGAACCAGGACAGGGCGGTTCGCTCATTTAGCTCGACACCATTGCCTTTCATATAGAGTAAAGCAATATTGTATTGTGCCTCGGGATTGCCCTGTTCGGCTAGTGGCAACCAAATCTTATAGGCACGTTCATATTGTTTGTTGTCGAAGGCATCATGACCGTCCTCGAGAGGACCGGCAGACAGGGTTTGCGGAAGAAACAGGGCAGCAAGCACTAGCGAGCGGATAAATAGTTTTGGCATGCTAAATATATAGCACGTCAGATACCAACTCGCACTCATATCGATAAGTTATTTTGCTGCTTATTTCTGATACGATTGCTTAGTTTTGATTTAAGAGAAATTCTGTCAGGGCTTTTTGTGCATGTAGACGATTTTCCGCCTGATCCCACACGACGCTTTGTGGACCATCAATGACGTCGGCACTGACTTCTTCGCCACGGTGAGCGGGCAGGCAATGCATAAATAGCGCATCTTTATTGGCTAGTTTCATTAAATCACTGTCGACCTGAAAATCAGCAAAGGCATCGACGCGTTCATCTTGCTCACCTTCCTGTCCCATGCTGGCCCACACATCAGTGGTGATGATGTCTGTATTTTCACAAGCGGCTTTTGGATCATGAGTAAGATTTATCCTGTCGCTGGCGGTGGCCATAATATCCTTGTCAGGTTCAAAACCTTTGGGCGTAGCAATGTTCAGGGTGAAATCGAATTGAATCGCAGCGTTGATGTACGAATGACACATATTATTACCATCACCAATCCAGCTTACCGTTTTTCCCTTAATGTCGCCACGTTTCTCAACATAGGTCTGTATGTCGGCGAGTAACTGGCAGGGATGATACAAATCGGTCAAGGCATTGATTACGGGCACTTGTGAATACTCTGCAAAGCGCTCCAGCTTTTCATGCTCGAAAGTACGGAGCATCACGATATCGACCATCCGTGATAAGACCCGAGCGCTATCCTCGATCGGTTCGCCGCGACCTAGCTGGGTATCACGAGGCGAAAGAAAAATAGCGTGCCCCCCAAACTGGACCATACCGGTTTCAAATGATACCCGAGTACGGGTGGATGACTTGTCAAAAATCATACCCATCACACGATTCTTAAAAAACTCGTGGGGTTCACCTGCCTTTTGCATTCTTTTTAATTCAATGCCGCGCTTAATCATCGCGTGAATTTGTGTCTTATCAAGATCGAGCAGGGTTAAAAAATGCTGAGCCATGACTTATCCCTCATTCCCTTGTTCTTTGTTATCTTGCAGAAAAGCAATGACTGCAGTGCTCACTTTTTCAATAACAATATCAGCTTGTTCATTCGTCATTATATATGGTGGTAACAGGCGGATCACATTGCCTGCCGTTACGTTGATCAAAAGGCCATTATCCAGACATTGTTTAACCAGTTCAGGGCATGGCGTATCTAATTCAACTGCCAGCATTAAGCCCTTGCCACGTATATCGGCAATGCCTTCGATCTGATCGAGTGTTTTATCAAAGCCAGCTATAAAGTAATCACCCAATTCGGCTGCCCGTTTAACGTAATTATTTTTTTCAATCGTATCGATCACGGCCAGTGCTGCGCGGCAAGCGAGCGGGTTGCCGCCATAGGTCGAACCATGATGACCTGGCTGAAACAGGGTTGCCGCTTCGCCGCGTGCAAGACAGGCACCGATAGGCACACCGTTACCCAGTGCTTTGGCAAGCGTCATGATATCCGGTTGAATTTGGTTATGCTGATGGGCAAACCATTGGCCTGTACGTCCCATGCCTGTTTGTATTTCATCCAGGATCAGTAACCAGCCGTGTTGATCGCAAAGCGCACGTAATTTATTTAAGTAGTCCTGGTCTGGGATGCTGATACCACCTTCACCCGTAATAGGTTCGACCATCACCCCGACAATATCTTTGTTGTTGTTGCCAATATTCTCGATGGCTTCGATATCGTTGTAAGGTGCTCTTGCAAAACCACTGACGAGCGGCTCAAAGCCTGCCTGGATCTTGCGGTTGCCAGTTGCAGTCAGTGTCGCCAAAGTACGGCCATGAAAACTACCCTCGGTGACAATCAGGGTAGGGGAATCGATGCCCTTGTTATGACCATAGAGCCGTGCGAGTTTGATCGCGGCTTCATTGGCCTCGGCACCGGAATTGGAAAAAAATACATTATCCATACCGGATAGTTCGCAGAGCTTGTCGGCTAATTGGCGCTGAACTTCAATCTGATAGATGTTGGAGGTGTGCACCAACTTACCAGCCTGGTCACAGATGGCTTGCGTAACATCCGGGTGTGCATGCCCAAGCGCGCAGACGGCTATGCCACCGAGCGCATCCAGATATTCTTTGCCATTGCTGTCCCACAAAATGGCGCCTTCACCGTGGGTGAAAGTCACTGGTAAGGGGGCATAATTTGTCATCAAGTGATCCATGTTTACTGCCATCTTAAAAATAAAAAAGCAGCCAAAATGAGGCTGCCTTTGAAGGATTTAATTTTAGACACTAGTCTGTGTTTTAGTAAACCCCTAAAAGCAGAAAACCCGGCAATTTGCCGGGTTTTCAATGCTAAAACCCGGTATTTTCTATACTGGGAAGCCGTGTCCTTGAGCAATCATGCCCAGCACCATCGGTATTGAAAGCAGGGTATTTGTGCGAGAGGCCATCAGCGCGACAAAAGCGGCTTTCACTTTTGCTTCATCGCTGGCTTCTACCATACCCAGAATCTTCTTCTGGTTAGGCCAGATCAACACCCAAACATTGAACAACATGATGGTGCCTAACCAGGCGCCCATACCAATAGCTTGATATCCCTGGGCCAGGGTAAATGCTGCGACAACACCAGAACCTTCTGCGGTGTGCATGGCTTCAAGTGCTAAAGCACCCGTGATCCAGGTAGCAACTGCTGCCCAGCGGAACCAAAGCAGGGCAAGAGGTGCAACGTGCTTGGTGATACCAGGTGCTGTGCCGTCGGCTTTTGCAGCAGGCATGACAGGTACTTGTACAAAGTTGAAGTAATAAAGCAGACCAATCCAGGTAATGCCTACCAGGACGTGTACCCATACCCAAAAGGCCCACGGGTTAACGGCCATTTTTGCGGCTTCGGCACCTTCTGCAACTGGTTGCATGCCTTTAATGACGAAAATTAGAATGATAGCTAGTACTGCACCTGAGATAATGGTGCCAAGTACGGATTTAAGTGGATTCATGGAGTGTTCTCCCCTTATCTTTAATATATGTAAATGAATCGAGTTAGGTAAAATAAATTTTGACTATTCTACTATACTATTCCGCCTGCGGGCACCCTTTGAGTGCTCTTGACTGCATATGGTCAAGCCTTAAGCAGCTTTATAACCTTATGAAATGCTTGTTTATTTTTAAACTTACTGATGAAGGTTTCGGTCATGAATCCGGTTGAGTTAAGTATCTTCTCCAACCGCATTAAAGCGGTCTGTGATGAAATGGGAGCAGTGCTACAGCGCGCGGCCTTCTCTCCCAACATTCGTGATCGACTGGATTTCTCCTGCGCTGTTTTCGACGTGCAGGGGGAACTGTGTGCACAGGCAGCCCATATTCCCGTGCATCTGGGCAGCATGGCCTATGCGATGCGCGACATCGTCAAACACATCGAATGGCATGATGGTGATGTGGTTGTGGTTAACGACCCTTTCCTCGGCGGCACCCATTTGCCCGATGTCACCCTGATTAGTCCCGTGTTCATCAATGACCAGCTACAGGGCTTTGTGGCTAACCGGGCACACCACGCAGATATCGGTGGGCATAGTCCGGGCTCGATGCCTATTTCGCGATCGCTGGAAGAGGAAGGGATCATTATTCCTCCGCAACATTTGCTCGAACGCGGTGAATTAAATCAGGAACTCATGCACGCGATCCTTGATTCAACGCGTAACAAAACTATTGGTGAAGGTGACTTCGCAGCACAGATCAGTGCCAACAAGACGGGCATACAGCGACTGGCAAAACTGATCGAGCAGTTTGGACAAGCTCACTATCAGGCGTTACTAAGCGCCTTAAATGATTATGCGCAAACGATTGCCTTACACGTTATTCAGTCGATACCCGATGGCGAATATAAATTTTCGGATGTCATGGATGATGATGGTTTAGGCAATACAGCACTGAAAATTACACTCACCTTAACCGTGAAGGGCGATCAGGCTCACGCAGATTTTGATGGAACATCGCCACAGACCGAAGGCAATATTAATTGTCCTTTGTCAGTGGTAGCCGCGGCTGTTTATTATGTATTTCGTTGCCTGATGCCGGGCTACACCCCTGCCTGTGCTGGTAGTTTTCGACCGGTGACGATTAGTGCACCAGAAGGTTGCCTGCTAAATGCTAAGCGTCCCGCTGCAGTCGCGGCAGGTAATGTCGAGACCAGCACCCGGATCGTAGATGTCGTGATGGGGGCGCTGGCTCAGGCTATCCCTGATCAGATACCGGCGGCGAGTCATGGCAGTATGAATAATCTGGCCATGGGAAGTGTAGGGGGCGGTTTGCATAATCAATCGCACTGGGATTATTACGAAACAATGGGGGGTGGTATGGGTGCAGGCCAATACACCGATGGTTTATCCGGCCTACAAACGCACATGACCAACACCCGCAATACACCTGTTGAGGTGATGGAGTCGTCTTACCCTGTTCGCGTTCATCGTTATGCCTTGCGGAAAAACTCGGGTGGGTTAGGCAAACATCATGGTGGAGATGGTTTGATTCGTGAGTTAGAGTTTACTGATGAGACCACCGTGACCTTGTTGACTGAGCGTCGAGTGACATCTCCCTGGGGTTTAAACGAAGGGCGGGATGGTCAGATCGGGGTCAATAAAATAAATGGAAAAATTATGCCCGCTAAGTTTTCTACCAAACTAAACAAAGGCGATTGCCTAAGCGTAGAAACTGCCGGCGGTGGTGGCTGGGGCAAGACCATAAATAACGGAAAAGAAAAATAATATGTGTGGGTTATGTGGTGAGTTACGATTTGATGCTCAGGGGCTAAACCCTGACATCATTAAAAAGATGTTACCCAAACTGGCACGGCGTGGGCCTGATTTTGAAGGTATCTGGCAGCACGAGTTCATTCAGTTCGGCCACCGTCGTTTAGCGATCATCGATTTATCTGAGCGTTCTAATCAACCTATGCATGATGCGTCGTTAGGTTTAACTATTGTGTTTAATGGCGCTATTTATAATTACCCCGAATTGCGACAGCAGTTTATTGATGAAGGTTATACTTTTCAGAGTGGGGGTGACACCGAAGTTATTCTTAAGGCATATCACAAATGGGGTGAACAGTGCCCTGCCCATCTCGATGGTATGTTTGCCTTTGCAATCTGGGATAACAACAAAAAGCAGCTGTTTGTTGCTCGTGATCGCATGGGGATTAAGCCCTTTTATTTCTCACAGACTGATCACTATTTTCGATTTGCCTCGAATATGCAGGCACTGATTGCAACCGGGGAAGAAGACACCGCTATCGACAAGGTCGGCCTGCATCACCAGTTTACTCTGCATGCGGTGATTCCTGCGCCGCATACCATTCTGAATGGTATTAAAAAACTGGAGCCGGGCACTTCCATGACTATCCAGGCTAATGGCGACGTAGCGAGTCATCGTTACTGGCATTTAACCGCAACCCGGCCAACTGAAAAAGTGACGGATGAAGAGTGGACGCAACGCATCCATGATCAATTACGTGATGCGATACGCAAGCGAAAAATGGTGGCCGATGTACCTGTCGGTGTATTGTTATCGGGTGGTCTTGACTCAAGTTTATTGGTCGCTTTACTCGCCGAAGCTGGTGTGAAAGATCTATTAACCTTTTCGATTGGTTTTGAAGATCAGCCAGAAGAAAAAGGCAGCGAGTTTGAATTCTCTGACCAGGTGGTTGAACGTTATCAAACAGAGCACCACAAGATTCATATTCCTAACGATCAAGTTTTAAAACGTTTACCCGAGGCCGTTCAATATATGGCCGAGCCGATGTTTGGTCAGGATGCGGTGGCGTTCTTTTTGTTATCTGAACAGGTGTCACAGCAAGTTAAGGTAGTACAAAGCGGCCAGGGTGCCGATGAGGTTTTTGCCGGTTATTTCTGGTACCAAAAAATGGTGCAGGACATCAATGGCGGTTATACGGATCGATTTGCCCGTTATTATTTTGATCGGGAGCACGATGAGTATCTGCAGACCGTAGCCGATAAATATCACGGCGAAGACTACACTCGACAGAAAATTGATGCATTGCTAAACGAGCCAGATGCTGATGAATTTATTGATCAAATACTGCGCATGGATGTCACTACGCTGGTGGTCGATGACCCGGTTAAACGGGTCGACAACATGACTATGGCCTTCGGCCTCGAAGCGCGGGTGCCATTCCTGGATTCCCGGTTGGTTGAACTGGCGGCTCAGATGCCTCCACATATGAAAATGGCGAGTGACGGCAAACATGTGCTCAAGGAAATTTCCCGAGGCATTTTGCCTGACGCCGTAATCGATCGGCCCAAAGGCTACTTCCCTATGCCGGCGCTGAAATATGTGCGAGGCGAGTTTCTCGATTTTATGAAGGATATCCTGCTCTCGGATACGGCCAGGCAGCGGGGGCTCTACCAGCCAGCCTACGTAGAAAAGCTTTTAGCTGAGCCAGATCAACACTTTACACGCCTTCAGGGGAGTAAACTGTGGCACTTGGCCTTGCTGGAGCTGTGGTTGCAGACGCATCTGAGTTGATCTTGGGCCTTGATATCGTACTAATTGACCATACCTTAGCGGAATAGTCAGATATTAGTTCCGTTTTGACAAAGACTATATTAGAATTATGTGATATTAAGCCGAAGGCAGTATGTCTGCTAAGGCAATACAGATCAGCCCGGCAACTACATATTTAGAGGTATATCGATGGACGTATTAGAGCGAATCGACAAGATTGTTAAAGACAACCCTGTTGTTATTTTTATGAAAGGTACTCCACAGTTACCACAATGTGGATTTTCGTCGCGTGCAGCCCAGGCACTGCAAGCATGCGGCCAGGAATTTGCCCATGTAAATATTTTGGTAGATCCTGAGATCTTCGAGAATTTGCCACGTTATCAGGATTGGCCCACGTTCCCACAGATCTATGTGAAAGGTGAGCTTATTGGTGGTTGTGATATAACCATGGAGCTTTTCCAGAAAGGTGAGCTCAAGACGATGGTGGAAGAAGCTACTGTATAAAGGTTGTTTTCTTAGTTTGAATAAAAAGCCCGCTTATAGCGGGCTTTTTTTTTAGTTTTTTCCTATTTATATCTATTCCTTTTCGCCCACTGGGCGACCCCCTTTCTTTTTGCGAAAAAAGAAAGGGGGGAAAGAAAATCGTTCCCCGATGCTGGTGTAAGCAGTGAGTTTTCGTGTTTTTTGCATGTCCGGTTTTGATTCGCTTCCATGCTCAACAAAACCGGGCTCGGCTTCCCTGCCTCACTCTATTTTATTTTTCAAAAAACACGAAAACTCACACACCCGCCCATGGGGGAAGAGGGGTGCGTATAGATGAGAATGATAAGAAAAGAAGTGCCAGCCAAGAATTGATACCGTGCTAGCTAAGTGGCCTATCCCCATGCAATCGCTATGCTCAGAAATGGAATGAACGCAGGCAGCGCCCGCAGGGGCGAGGCAGGACGCCGAGCGTCAATTGCAGGGGCATGGATGCCCCTTCAATTGACCGCCCGAGTACATTCCATTTCTGAGAATAGCTAGCGATTGCGGGGTGCCTTTTTTCTTTGGTTACTTTCTTTTTGGGCAAGCAAAAAGAAAGTAACTCGCTTCAGCGAAGCGAAATAGAAATAAATAAAAAGCCAGATTCCCTTCGCCAAGGGAATGACGAATATATAGCGAGTGGAAAAACCCACTAAATCCCTATGTGCTGATCCCAGGCATTCACAATAATACAGAACAATTCTGCGGTTTTTTCCGCATCGTAGATAGCGGAGTGAGCTTGTTCGGCATCCCACTCTATACCCGCCGCAATCGCGGCCCGGGCGAGGACGGTCTGTCCATAGGCCAATCCGCCAAGGGTGGCCGTATCGAATGTGCTGAATGAGTGGAAAGGGTGCGTTTTAATATTGCTGCGTTCAATAGCAGCCTTGAGGAAACTGAGATCGAAAAATGAATTGTGCCCAACCAGTATGGCACGAGAACACTGTTTGGCTTTGACCAGGGTCCGAATGGGTTTAAATACGTGTTCCAGGGCTTCTTTCTCGGGTTTTGCCATCCGAAACGGGTTGTGTGGATCAATGCCGGTAAATTCTAGTGAGCGTGGATCCAGCTCGGCACCTTCAAAGGGTTGAACATGACAGGCTGTGGTTGCGCCGGGTGTTACTTTGCCATTATTGTCGATAATGATGGGGACCGCGGCTATTTCAAGTAGGGCATTTTTTACGGAATCAAAGCCGGATGTCTCGACGTCGATAATGACGGGCAAGAAGCCTCGGAATCGGTCGGCGATGAGTTGAATGTGTACTTCTTCATTTGTGCGGTTCATTTCGACAGGATAACGAAAAGAGTGCTAGATTCATATAAATACTGTTAAAACTTGTGACAGGAACGAATATGCGAATAAAAATTTTTAGCTCTGCAGGTCTTTGGCTGAGCCTGGTTCTGCTGGCTCTAATAGCACTGCCACTCTCGGCGTGGTCGGGAAGTTTCGACCGCGGGGTGCTTTGGGAGATAAGTAAAGCGGGTCAGTCGAGTAGTTATTTGCTGGGTACGATTCACTCTGATCATGCCTCGGTTACCAACCTGCCTGATCCAGTGAAAAAGGTGCTGGATGACTCAAAAAGTTTTACTGCCGAACTGGATCTGAATATGTCATCTATGTTGCAGGCACAAATGCAGATGTTATTGCCAGATACGAAAAATTTGCAAAGCATTATCGGTGCTCAGCAATATAAAAAATGCGTTGCACTAATGGCGAGTTATGGTGTCCCCGAAATGCTGGTGGACAGAATGAAACCCTGGGCGATCGCGGCTCAGCTTAATATGCCGAAGCCGACGACGGGTGTTTTTCTAGATCTGAAACTCTATCAAATGGCTCAGCAGAAAGGCTTAAAAACTTATGGCCTGGAAACAGTCGAAGAGCAGATGAGTGTGTTTGGCGGCATGACCGAACAACAACAAAAGACCATGCTCGATCAGGCCATTAAAGATTATCCTGGAATGCCTGCAAAGATCTCGAGCCTGATTCGATATTATCTGAACCGTGATTTACGTGGCATGCTGATGTTTAGTGAAGCTGAAATGAAACGTGCCGATCCTGCGTTGATGGAAATCATAGACAAAAAGTTAATTAAAGAACGGAATCACCGTATGGTTGAACGTATGCAGCCACAGTTAGCTGACGGAAAAGCACTGATAGCGGTCGGCGCATTACACCTTCCTGGCGAACAGGGAATTCTGCAGTTACTAGAAAATCGTGGTTATAAGGTCAGGGCGTTATATTAATAATACGTTACATTAAACTTTGATTTGCCAGACCATCTTCTCGCCAGCGCATAGAGGTGAGATTTGCTCACTTCCGAGCGATTTTATTTTCGGTACAGTCCAGTCTGTTTTCTCAAGGGTGAGTGTTGTTTCATTGATGGGTAATTTATAAAAGTTGGCACCATTGATACTGGCAAAGCTTTCCAGCTTATCCAGTGCTCCGGCCTGTTCGAAGACGTCAGCGTATACTTCTATAGCAACCGGGGCATTATAAATACCAGCACAACCACAACTGGTTTCCTTATTTGCAATAGAGTGAGGCGCACTATCTGTCCCAAGGAAGAACTTCGCATCCCCGGAGGTAGCTGCCTTGATCAGTGACTGTCGGTGTTTCTCATGTTTGAGAATTGGTAGGCAATAGTAATGTGGCCGGATGCCACCTTTAAACATGGCATTGCGGTTATAAGCTAAATGGTGTGGCGTGATAGTTGCGCCTATATTTTCAGATGCCTGTTTGACGTAATCGACTGCATATTGAGTTGTGATATGTTCAAATACAATGCGCAGCTCGGGAAAGTCTTTTACCAGTGGTATGAGTTGCTTGTCGATGAAGACTTTTTCGCGCTCAAACACATCAACACCCGGGTCGGTAACTTCACCATGTACCAGCAGCGGCATGCCATGCTGACTGAGTTGCTCCAGAACTTTATAAGTGTGTTTTAAATCAGTGACACCAGAGTCAGAGTTAGTCGTAGCACCCGCCGGGTAATATTTTACGGCATGCACAAAAGTCGAGTCCTTCGCCTTTTTGATCTCAGCAGGATCGGTATTGTCCGTCAGGTAAAGTGTCATTAGCGGAACAAAGTCAGTTCCGGCGGGGCTAGCTGTATTGATTCGCTCCCGGTATGCCATGGCAAGTTCGGTTGTGGTTACAGGGGGCTTCAGGTTTGGCATGATGATGGCACGGCCAAAACAGCGAGTTGTTTCTTTCATGACATCGGCTAGCGCATCGCCATCACGGACGTGCAAGTGCCAATCATCGGGTTGTTTAATGGTTAAGGATGTCATGAGGTTGCCTGTTTAGAAATACTATAGCATCAACGGCCAGACTTGTTTAGTCGCAGCGACACCAACTATATAGGCAAAGGTCAATACTGACAGCATAAAGCCGATTATTGTTCCAGCACGTGTCTTGCTAAAGCGCAAAGTGAAAAGTCCAAATAAAATATAGAGTAAGAGGGCGAAAATCTTGGCCGTAACCCAGTTAAACATCTCTGGATATTGCTGGCCTGCTATAACGAGGTAAATTGCACTGACCAGTAACAGGGTGTCAATAATATGAGGTGATATCTTTAGCCATTTGACGCTGAGCTTGCCCGGATTAGTTATTTTCAGAAAACTGCGGTAGACAAAGCCGGAAATCGACAGTAGCGCAAAGATGACATGGATATTTTTGATGATCGACATTACGTTAGCCTCGGGTATAAAACGGTTAATGCGTTTGACTAGACTGTTTCTGTGCCGTGCCTTAGCATTTCTAATGCATTTTCGTAGGCAGGTAAATGAATCGTCAAGCCATATTGTTTCGCTGTAGTGAGTATATCAACTAACTCGGCCCGTGTGGTATGACTAATTTGTCCCTGATCGATTCGAGACAGAATCCTTACGCGTTCGGCACACATAACAAAAAAGGGCAGGTGTTCGTCTTGTAGCGTCATGATGATGGTGTCGGCAAAATTTTCAGCATGTTCCCATAATTTGTGCTTGATTGCGGCCTCAATCGAGATAAAACAGCATTCGAGTCTATCTGGGCCATTGAGGTGAGCCGTTACTTTGATCGCATTATCCAGATATAGCGCAGCGTCTTCTGGGTGATCATCAATCAGCGCCATAATTGGGGCAAGGTTCCAGGATTGATGTTTCTGGAATTGATGTTTTTGCGATTGATCTTTTAGGGATCGATTGTCCTGGAATTGTTTTTGCTGAGAATAATTAAGAGGGGAATGATTAAGAACTAAGTGAATCGCTGCAAGAAGTTTCTTCATATCCTCCTGCCGCCCTAGCTGATAGAGCGCAAGCAATCGATAGCTATCAATATGATTTTGTTTCAGGGGTATATCGATGATATTGCATAATTCTGAGGCGAGGCCGGTATGTTGCTGGAGTCTATTAAATTGTCCTTTATAAAAATCAGATATACAAAGCACGGATAGAATATCTAGCATTATCTGATTATCTTCAATCAAAGAGGCTAAATGTATTACATGCTCCAGATCCTTTATGCCTCCAGAGAAATCCGCCTGTAGAATTTTTACTTTTGCCAGAGACAAGATGGTCTTTAGCTCAAGGTCGCCATGATTGTTTTCTCTTGCAATGCGAACTGCAAATTCGAGACTGGAATAAGCATCAGTGAGTTGCAATTTATCCAGTTCGATATTTCCAGCGAGTAGTGCAGTGCGGGTCTGCCAATAACTGGATTGACATTGTCGAGCATGTTCAAGGGCGATCTTGTTAAAACGTAAGGCTGTTTCAATTGAGTCTGTATGGAGTGCGGTCAGGGCACGGTGATAATAAAACCGAGCTAATGATTTATGATCGAAATTCTTTGCCAGAATTGCCTCGCAACGATCTAATAATCCTTTCGCGGCAAGAAACTGTTGTCGCTGGATGAGTCCGACCGCCATGCCTAACCATGCCTGGGCCTGTTGCTGCGGATCGCTGGTGAGATGTTGCGCCAATTCAAATGACTGGATGGCATTTGAAACACGCTCTGAACCTAGTAGCATTTTACCTTTTTGCATTGCGGAAAAATACTTGTCCTGTTTATCAGCCGCACACTCAAATGCTTTTTCAAAAAAATAAGTAGCGAAATCGAGACGGTATTCATCTCTAGCTGTTATCGCTGCCGATATGTAGGCCTTTGTGGCTCCCTTGTTACCGGATGCATGAAGATGATAGGCATGCAAATGACTGCTACCAAACAGGTAATACGATGCTGCTTGGGAGTGTAAAAATTTTCGTTGCTCTTTATCGATCTGACTGTAAATACATTGCTGTGTTAACAAGTCAGAGAATTCCAGGACATGCCCGGTCAGAATAAGAAACCCTGCCTCGATCAATTTTTCCGGTTCGAAGTGTGGGTTATCAATAACTGATTTCAGGGCCTCGGGGCTAAAGCGCATGCCGAGTACGGCACAGGTCTGCAGCACAAGTTGATCCTGATTTTCGAGCAGGTTAATGTAATGCTCTAAGACACTACCGAGGTTGCTGCTGTAGTCAGATATTCCACGTTTATCAAGACGTGCAGCCCAGCTAAGGTAGACCATGTCATGATTATGTTTTCCCCAACGCAGGGGGAAGATCTGTTTTAATTCTGAGATGGCTAGTTTGTTCAGTACCATCATTGTTGTATGCGAATCATTACCAGCAAGTTCCGGAAAGGGTGTTGCTTGTTTGCAAGCAACAATCAGAAATAGTTCCCGGCTTGCACACAACTGTATCAGGGAATTCAAGATAGAAAAGGCTCTTGGCATCGCCAGGTCAATGTCGTCGAATACCAGGACTATTTTTCCCTGAATGGCGGCACGACTTATAATGTCTACAATCACTTTTGTATGAAGCTGCTCACGACTATTAAGGCTTAGTGCCGAATATGTACGTTGTAACTGTTTTGGAACAGGCAAGTCATAAATAATGTAAAGGATCGCCAGATAGATATCATGCTTGGCGCTGTCATTAAAGAAACGATGGGCGATGAGCTTAGGTAGTTCGTTATTCGATAGCGCAGGCTCTGGTTTTGTGATTTCGCTTAACATGTCTCGAATACCATTCTCATGATTGAATTTGATATCAAAGAAGCGACTACAGGCTGTATTTAAGCCGATATTTTCAGCTATCTCACGGCACTGCGTTAGTAACCAGGATTTTCCGATACCGACATCGCCTGTAACTAGAATGCAATGGCCTTTCTGATCTTGTTTGAAGTTTTTCAACGAAGTTTCAATAATTAATAATTCTTTTTTCCGGCCTGTAGGCGTTGAATATTTTAGAGCGGGGGAAATAGAGCTTACTGATTTTTCATTTTCTTTGTTTGATTCAACTGGTTTGTTGGGTTCAGATAATTGTTGTTTTATGCGCAAATACCAGTTGATGGTTTGTTCTTCTGGCCTGGTATTTAGTTTTTGATGGAGCATGTTACAACATTGCGTGTATTCGGCTTCTACGGCATTGAGTTGCCCAGCTTTTGCATGCAGTGACATCAGGCTCCGGTAAGCCGATTCACGAATGGGATCAAGCTGGACCAGTTTTCTGTTAAGTGCAATGGCCTGGTCTGTCTTACCTTCAAGAAGATTATGCTCGGCCAGGTATTCAACAACTTGTATATAGCGTTGATGCAAAACAGAACGGGTCTCTTCACACCAGTTATTGAAGGTATCGGAACGGATATTGAAATTTTCAATAAAAGGGCCCTGGTAGAGTTGGTATGCTTTTTCCTGTGACGTAGTGTTAAGTGATTTAGCGGCATCTGAAAAATCGATAACGTCGACAGATATGCTGTCGGGAATGATACGTATCTCACTGTGAGTGACGTCAAATACCTGTTCAACGTCAGGCAAGTGTTTGCGTAGATCAGCGAGCCCCTGGCGGAGACTATGTCGGGATTGTTTGCTATTCGTGTTTGGCCAGAAGACTTGCGAAATGAGTTTACGAGAGAAATGGGTTTCAGGATGAACAGCCAGATAAGCAAGCAGCGCCATGACCTTTTTAACCCGAAGGTCAATGGTGTCACCAGCGGCATTACAGATTTTCAGACCACCAAGCAGGCGTAAGCGCACAATCGCCATGATCTCAGACTCTCCCTCCCGGTATTATTTTCTTTTTTTATTAGCGACTCTTAATATTTATTACTAGATTTTGGTCACTTGCACTGATTTTCGCAAAAAAGGCTGAAGTCGTCTACAGGCTTATGACATGCACTATAAAAACAACAGCTTGCAGAAGATTTATTCGGTTCTGAGTGCTTCAACAGGATCGAGTCGGGCTGCACGGCGAGCAGGGACGACACCGGCGGTAAGTCCGATCAGAATGGCAATAGTCTCGGCGAGTACCACAAAGGTCCACGGGGTATGCACGGGCAGGGCCGGAATAGCAAACGTTAATAGCTGACCAATGCCGACCCCTAACACCAGGCCGACAACACCCCCGATGGCTGACAAGACGATGGCTTCGCCCAGGAATAAAGAAAGGATTTGCGAGTGTCGCGCGCCCAGTGCGCGGATTAAACCTATTTCAGAGGTGCGTTCATTGACGCTGATGGTCATGATGGTGATGATACCGATACCACCAACAAGCAATGAAATACCACCGATTGCACCCACGGCAAAGGTTAGGACATCTAGTATGGAACCCAATACATCAAGCATTTGTTCCTGAGTCGTGATCGTAAAGTCTTCGCGACCATGACGAGCCATCAATATGCGTTTGATACCGGCAACAACCTGGTCGACGTTGGCTCCTTCATTGTAAAGGACATCGATTTCAACTAATCCCTCGCGATTAAATAATTCCAGTCCACGAGCGAGCGGTATGTAGACGGTATCGTCCAGATCAAAGCCGAGTATTTGTCCTTTTGACTCCATGACACCGATAACGCGATATCGATTACCACCGATACGAATCAGTTGCCCCAAAGGATTGGTATTGCCAAATAATTCCTGTTTGACCTTGCTGCCCAGTACCGCAAAGGCGCGTGGCGAAATCGGATCATCATCAGGCAGGAAACGCCCCGATCGTACTGGCATACTAAAGGCAACTGGGAAATCATGGCCTGAGCCATATACCGTGGTCCGCCGCGATCGTTTATTACCTTCAACCTCGGCATTTCCCTGTACCAGCCCGACGACACTCTTTGCAAAGGGTAAACGTTTGAGTGCCTCTGCGTCTTCTATTGATAATGGTCGTACGCTACCAAAGACACCCATGCTCATGCCCATGGTGGTTGTCTTGCCCGGGTTGATACCAACGATGGTAGTTCCAAACTGGGTAAACTCATCGAGCACAAATTTATGAACGCCTTCACCGATCGATGTCAGCAACACGACCGCGGCAATACCCACAGAGATACCCAGCATGGTTAAAAAACTGCGCAGTTTATGTGCCCATAAAGATGTCCCTGTAAGTCTGATGAAATCTTTAGTTAACATATCTGTGTTTCAATTCCATGTTTCAATTTAGTGCTTCGATAAGGCCAGGACCGGGTCCAGCTTTGATGCTTTGCGTGCCGGCAGTAAACTAAACAGGGCACCCGTGATCACAGCGACCAAAAAAGATGTGATTGTCGCCCACGCGGGAGGGTAAGCTTGCAGGTCGGGTAAGGCTGCGCGTATTCCCCAACTTCCAAGTTGCCCTATTATCAGTCCGATTGCGCCACCGATCGATGAGAGTAATAATGCCTCGATAAGTATTAACCAAATAATTTCCCGCCCCGAGGCCCCTAAAGCCTTTAACAAACCAATTTCAGCGGTACGTTGCGAGACGGCAACGAGCATGACATTCATGATCAGGATGCCCGCGACCGCAAGGCTGATAGCGGCGATACCACCTACCGCATACGTAAGCGCACCTAGTATGTTATCAAATGTCGCAAGCACCGCATCCTGGGTAATCACGGTTACATCTTCTTCACCCTGATGTCGAGCACGAATCGTATCTTCTGTAAACTTAATAACCTTTGGAATCGCCGCACGAGATTTTACTTCAATAAAAATACGAAACAGAGACGGAACATTAAACAACGATTGGGCTGAGGCAACAGGAATAATAACTATTTCTTCAACATCAGTGCCAATCGATCGTCCCTCCGAGGCAAGAATACCAATCACCCTGTATCTGTTTTCACCAAGCCGAATCCATTGTCCCAGTGCGTTATGGGCACCAAATATTTCACTACGTATTTTGCCGCCGATCACACACACGGGTGTTGCACGATCCCAGTCGGTATTGGGCAAAAATTTTCCACGGGCCATTGTCCAGTGACGGATTTTCAGCAGATCACTATTAGAGCCCATGACGGTGACTTCACGTTTGCGACTTTGCCATGACACTTCTGCAGCGCCAATATTTAAAGGCGCGATGTGCACCACGTTTGGATTGCGTGTCAGCGCCTGGGCATCGGCAAGGGTCAGGTCTCTTGGGGTGACACCCGTCATGGTGCCAAGACCCGCGCCAGCGGTTTCGCTTCTCCCCGGAAGTACGATGACCATGTTGGTGCCTAACGATTCAAATTCACCACGCACATACTGTCGTGCGCCTTCACCCAAAGAGGTGAGCATTAAAACAGAGGCGACACCGATGCTCATGGCGAGCAACATTAGAAGTGTGCGGGTACGATAGCCCTTTAAGGCCTGCCAGCCAAAGTTAATAACATCATTCGTGCGTATCATGGGCGGTTGGACTTGTTATGTCAGATTCAATGCGACCATCAATCATCCTGATTGAACGTCGCGAGCGATCACCCAGGGCAACATCATGCGTGACCATCAACAAGGTAATTCCTTTTTTATTTAAATCCTCCAGTGTTTTCATGACGTCATGGCCCGATTTTTGATCAAGGTTACCGGTGGGTTCGTCGGCCAATATAACAGAGGGTTCGGTTATGGTGGCGCGTGCGATGGCAACGCGTTGACGTTGACCGCCAGATAACTGTTCAGGTTTGTGATGAGCGCGATCCGTTAAATTTAGTTCGGCCAATGTTTTATCGACCTTTTTATTTCGGATGCCAGGTGCTATGCCTGCGAGCACCAGTGGAAGCTCAATATTCTGAGCCGCGGTTAGTCTGGGTACCAAATGAAAAGCCTGGAATACAAAGCCAATATTTTTATTTCTGATTTGAGCTTCTTCGAGATCACTTAATTCGGTAATGTTTTTGTCATTCAAGTAGTATGTTCCCGAACTAGGATGGTCGAGCATACCAATCAAATTCAACAGGGTTGATTTTCCCGAGCCGGATGGTCCCATAATAGACACATACTCACCTTGCTGGATCTCAATATTAATATTGTCCAGTGCATGAACCACTTGATCGCCGACCTGAAAGTTACGGTGAATGTTTTCAAGTTTAATCATGACGGCTAATTTTTGTTATTCTTTTCAAGCTTGACAAGTGCACCGTCCTCGACACCTTCGCGGTCAATGGAGAGGACAATTTGTTGATCGCTTTTCAGTCCACTTTTTACTTCGGTAAACTTCCAGTTGCTCAGGCCAATAGTAATGGCCACCTCACTGATAGTGTCGCTATCAGCATCGTAAACGTAGACACGGTTACCTTCGAGCAATGCCTCGGAGGGGATACGCAGGGTGTTCGGACGTGAATCGATGATGATTTCCACGTCAGCGGTATAACCCGGTAACATATTGGCATTGTCTTTTTCAGATAAAAAGTCGACTTCTATATCGACTGTCCTGGCTTGCTTTGCAATATCCAGTACATAAGGGGCGACGCGGCGAACTTTGCCGTCAAAATATTCCTTACCGAATGCATCCAGCGATATACGGGCTGTCATACCTGCTTTGATCTCAGGCGCATCTACTTCATCTATAGGCGCAGTAACATACAGGCAACTTGTGTCCATCAGATCAACAGCCGGGGCTGTGGCAATGCCGATAGGGGAAGGGGTGACGAATTCGCCAAGCTCGCCATTCACTTCGGCAATGGTGCCATCGAAAGGCGCAACCAGACGAGTGCGTTCCAGAGCTGCTTCAGCGACCGCAATTTTTGAATTGCTAACCTTGATAGTGGCTTTAGCGGCTTCACAACTTGCGCGACGCGCTTTAGCCTGGCCGACGGCCTGATCGGTACTTTCTTCAGACGCCAATTTTTTCTTGAGTAACTGGGTTAATCGTTTGGCTTCGCGTTCTGCGACATCAGCCTGGATGCAGGCTTCTTTGGCGCGTGCCTGCATGGCCAGTTTTTCACTTTTAGCGAGTTCAACCTGGGCAAGCAGATCGTCATTCCATATCTCAAACAGGATCTGTCCTTGTTTGACATGATCACCTTCTCGGACAGGTAAGCTGGCAATTTGTCCACCGAAAGAGGGGGAGAGTTTGGCACGTCGACAGGCCTGCAGGGTACCGGCACGGGTGTTGGTCACGGTACGCTCTACTTCTCCCACTTCAACAGTCGTTAATTCGACCGCAACCGGTTTGGGGCGTTTCACCCAAACAATCAGGGCTATAACGATGCTGATAGCGATAACAATAACGATGGCAAAACGACGGCGCCGGCCCATGGTGCTCTCCTTGTATTAATGCACGGATATACTTTCTTATTTTATTGCCGATATCCACTTATATAGTGTAACAAAATATTTCGAAGTTACCTGTAGCATACGGTGCTGGCATACCTATTCAATTGATATGGATTAATAGCAATCACAATAAAGACAGCAAGTTTATTCAATTGGCAAGTAAGCTGGATACGTCGGTAAATCGTCACATATGGTGTCCCAGTTGGCTTTAGATGTGGCAAAGATATGCGCAATGGGTTGTTCACAAATATCGGTGTCAATAGTGCCAAGCCGTATCCGCACCTGGTCTGGTACTGACACAGTCTTACTCATGATGGGAGAACCACAATATTTACAAAAATATTTTGTTTGGCCAGGAGATGATTCATAACCTGTCAGGCTTTCCTCCCCCGAAATAAAATGGAAGTTGCTTGTTTGCACATTACCATTGGTAGCGAAAGCGCTTCCCTGTGCTTTCCGGCAGCGTGAGCAATGACAATAAACAATATTCTGAATCTCGCCTGTGATTTCAAATTGAATCGTTCCACACAAGCAACCGCCTTTGTATTTAGTTTGTTTCATGGTGACTTCCTTTTATAACGGGACCGCTATTGTAAATTACTGTTGTTTAAGCGGGATGTGAAAACGAAAATATTTATGCATCTCCATGACCAGCAGTATGACAAGCGCGAGTCCCAATAGCTCCAGCCAGTGTTCAATCGATACGGGTTGGATATGGAGCACATCATTGATCCAGGGTGTGTACATAGCGCCGATATGAATCAACTGGGCTGCGATGGTGCCAAACAACAGTATCGGGTTTCTTAACGGGTTATGGGTAAACACAGATCGTGTCTCGGAGCGACTGTTAAAGACATGAATATTTTCAAACAGGACCATCAGCAACATAGTGCCGTTACGTGCTGCATCGATACTATAACCGCTATTAATCAACCACTGGAACACGACAAAGGCAGTGATACCAATCGTGAAGGCGGATACGATGACTCGTTCAATCATCAGTCGGTTGAAAATAGCTTCACGGGGAGATCGTGGTGGGCGATTTAGTTCATCACCTTCGCCAGGTTCAAAGGCGAGCGCGACATCCTGAATGCCGTTGGTGACCAGATTGAGCCAGAGCAACTGGACGGCGAGCAGCGGTAGTGGTTGCCCTGTGAGCAGTGCCAGCGTAAACAGGACGAGCTCAGCCGCCCCGGTTGAAATCAGTAAAAAAATGACTTTCCTTACATTGGCATACGCTATGCGTCCTTCTTCGACACCTGCCACCATCGATGCAAAGTTATCGTCGGCCAGAATCAAGCCTGCTGTTTCACGTGCGACGTCGGTGCCACTTTTACCCATGGCGATGCCCACGTGTGCCGCACGTAGTGCCGGGGCATCGTTGGCACCATCTCCGCTGACGGCAACAAAGTGTCCGTTGCGTTGCAGCGACTTAACGATATCGAGCTTTTGTCTTGGTTCAACGCGGGCAAAAACGTGAGCATTTGAGGTCAGTTTGTCTAAATCATCGGAATCAGTTGCCTGTTTGAGTTGTGGACCGGTGACGATCTGTCCGAAGTCATCAGCCATTCCTAGTTGTCTGGCAATGGCTAACGCAGTCACCGGGTGATCGCCCGTGATCATACTGACTTCGATACCGGCATTGCGACATGAGGCGATTGCGCCTTTTGCTTCTTCGCGTAATGGATCCATCATACCTATCAGACCCAAAAACGTTAAATTATGTAGTTGGTTTTCGGAAAGCGAATAATCTGATCTGGCTTCAATATGGCCACTCGCCAGCACCAAAACACGATAGCCCTGGTCTGCGAGTTGCTCTGCATAATCAGTTAGTGCTGGTTGGTTAATAGTGACATCACCTTCAGGTGTCGCCATCTGTGTACACATGGGTAACAGTTTTTCTAATGCACCTTTTATATATATGGTGTGCTCGTTTTCTGAATCGAGATCCTGATTCAAGCTGGCAGAAAAAAGCCGTTCAGATTCAAACGGGATGTTACTTACTTCCTGGAAACGCGAGCTAGCTTCTGTTTTGACCATGCCTGCCTTGTGCGCCATGACTAACATGGCGACATCAACTGCATCACCCTGATTGACCCAGCCGCCATCGCGACGACCAAGAAAACCATCATTGGGTAATACAGCTGCGTAACAAATTCGTCTTAGCAGTTCTGACTCTTCTAATGATAGTTCGCCATTTGAAGAGGTTACCGTACCGATAGGTTGCTTGCCTTCACCGGTTACCTCCAGGGTCTTGCCATTTGCCATCACCAGTTTTTTTACCGTCAACTCATTCATGGTCAAGGTGCCGGTCTTATCAGTAGCAATATAGGTACAGGAACCGAGCGCCTCCACAGCAACCAGTCGACGAATAATGACATTGCGTTTAACCATACGGCGCATACCAATGGCCAACGCGACGGTGATAGCAACAGGCAAACCTTCCGGGATAGCCGAGACGGCTAGGGCGACGGCAAGTAACAGAATCTCAGCCAGCGGCATGCCGCGCGACAAGGCAACCCCCGCAAGGACTAATGCAGCCAGACCAACCGCAATGGCGACGCGCTGAGTAAATTGTTCCATGCGAATCAGCAGCGGGGCGCTGGCGGGCCGACGATTTAACACGGTGGCAGCAATGCGACCCAGTTCAGATTTCAATGCGGTGGCAACCACCACACCCAGACCGCGACCACGGTTAACCAGCGTACCAGCAAAGGCCATGTTCACCCGGTCACCTAAAAAGGTCTCTTCATCAAGTTGCATTGTTGAGTCTTTCAGGACACTGTTAGATTCACCCGTGAGCAGAGACTCATCAACTTCCAGATCGTTAGTAGTGAGCAGACGAATGTCAGCGGGAATACGATCACCGGACTCGAGTAAAATGATATCGCCCGGCACCAGTTGCTCTGCATCCATTTCATAGTCTTCCGCATCGCGCAAGACACGACAGCGGACACTGACCAGTTTTTGTAATGCAGTTGCAGCACGTTGCGCACTGCTTTCCTGAGCAGTTCCAATCAAGGCGTTGATGAGTAACACGGCCGATATAAAAATGGCGTCATGCCACTCGCCGATAAAGATCGAAAAGATGGCCGCGGCGACGAGTATGTAGATAAGTGGGCTGACAAACTGACGCAGGAAGATACCAATAATGCTCGGTGCTTTTGCACGGGGCAGGGTATTCGGGCCGAACTGCGCGAGGCGTTTCTGAGCCTCGGCCTGGGTTAGACCATGGATGGAAGAATGCTGACATGCGAGTGTTTCTTCGGCCGAGCGAGAATGAGGGCTGGTGGTCTCTTCCTTTGGAATTTCGATAGCCATAGGCTACTTCTAGCATTATTGGCTACGGTTGCCAATGATATAGGTCAGTTTTGAAATTAAACCGGGCGACGAAACAAGTAAGATCGTAGCCACTTAAACGGTAGTAACATAGAAACGGTTTTTTGATAGTGTTGGTAGGCGTCACCAAATTCCATCACCAGTTTTCGCTCTTCAAGCCTTGAGCCAATAATCAGGTAGGTGCTAAATATGTAGCCGTCCCAGTCGAAGAATGGCTCGGTTTGAAGCACTCGTTGATAAAGGATGACGGGCACCAGGCTCATAATCGCAATAAGATTAAAAACCAGACGATAAAACCGATAATGGGAACCGGCATGTGTTTGAAGAAACTGCGTGACCCTAACCGAGATCATGGCACTGTGTAATGCGCACCAGTCAACAGTCGCAACTAAGAGCGTTAAATACGATGAGTGATTACTGGCATCCATGTTAATTGTGATTTAGTACTGTTCGTCGTTTGAGTTCATCATAGATTCAATTAACTTTAATACTATGTTTTTTATAGACAAAAACCCGTTGTATTTTTCGTCGTCTTGCCGTCGTTTTTCGGTTGGGACTTCTTTGCGCTTGCTAGCGATACTCATTGTAACGACATATCTAGACAAAGTTGCGAAGTGCCATAGGCCACGTAGATAAATCAGTCCCGGTTCCTGGTAAAGCATTTTAAAAAATATATACAACCTTAACCATAAGGAAATAATGATGAACAGATTAAACCAGTTTAGTTTTAGTAGTATTTTTTATATTGTTGTTGTCTTATCGTGTTTTCTATTGACGAATATTTTAATTATTTTTCCTTACAATGCTTCGTTAGCTTCTGTCGCTAGTCACGCTTTACCGTTGCATGAAGCCGTGCAGAAAAAGGATACTACGGTCCTTCAAAGGGCAATCGCAAACAGTAAATCACTTGACATCCAGGATTTAAATGGCTGGACCGCGTTAATGTTTGCGACCAGAGATGGCAATATCGATGCCGTGTCTATGCTGCTTGCGGGTGGGGCGTTAGCAAATATTGTTGATAGACTAGGCCAATCCCCGCTGCACCTTGCAGTGGAAGTACCGTCAGCGATCACTCGACTGCTGATCCAGGCGGGAGGTGATGTTGATCAACGCAATGCAGGTGGTGTCTCAACCATCATGCTGGCGGCGGGCAGTGGAAGAGAAGATGTTGTTGAGTTGCTATTAAAAGCGGGTGCCAGGCTGGATTTCAAAGACTACCAGGGGAATACTGTTGTGGAATGGTCGCGTCGGAGTGGAAACACGCACCTCACAGAGATGTTAAAACAAAAACTCGCGCTTGTTATTGAAAATTTACCGGAGAAAACGGGTGAAGATTTCGCTGAGGATGTGTTTGTTGACGTAACATTTCCGGACTGGTTTAAACCTAGTTATCTGGATCTTAATGAAGATCTGAGCGACGCATTGAATAGTGGAAAACAAGGCCTGATGATCTACGTTAGTTTAAGTCGCTGTAGCTACTGCAAGGCATTTGTCGATAATACATTAAGCCTCCCTGACGTCAGTCAACGTGTGAGGAATACATTTGACGTGGTCGGCATGGACATCTTTGATGACAGTGAAATGACGAGCCCTACGGGTCGGAGTTATATTGTTAAAGACTTTGTCACCGAAAAAAAGGCCAACTATTCACCCACCATGATTTTTTATGGTGCGAAAGGTCGAGAGTTGTTAAAGATTGTGGGCTATTATCCGCCAGACAAGTTCCGCACGGTTCTGGATTATCTGGAGGGAAAGCATTACCAACGTGAAACTTTACGTAGTTATTTCAATATGACGAAGACCCCGTCATTGAAACAGACTACAGGAATAAAGTTAGACAACAAATTGTTTTCCAAGCCACCCTACGATCTTGACCATCGTGCCGAACCTGCAAAGCGACCAATGTTAGTCCTGTTTGAGCAACCCGATTGCAGCGCCTGTGATCGTTTTCATAAAAGGGTACTGGGAGATAAGGCAATCCGCCGCTTAATGGGTCAGTTCGAGACGGTCCATCTTGATGCATCCGATAGGACCACACGCCTTATCACTCCAACAGGTCGCCGTATTACACCGCGACAATGGTTTAAACAGCTTGATTTGACCTACAGTCCGGCAACAGTATTTTTTGATGAAACTGGAAAAGAAATTACGCGACTGGATTCGGAAACGAAGCGATGGCGTATGGAGGGAACATTACAGCTGATACTGGCAAAGGATTATAAAAATGATATTCAAGTACAACGTTGGCGAAGAGACAGGGCGATACAGTTCTACAATCTGCAACATAGTGGAAAATAACATGATTCGTATTTTAGAACTGATTTTCTAACACAGTTGAACGAGCCGTGCGCTTGCCAAAATGGGTATGAGATTTGAAGTATGTGTTGTCGCTGCAACGGCGTTGGGTTTTGAAGCGAACGACTTTCACGGATTTGTCCGTGTCGTGCCCTGGGGGAGCTATGCATTGACTTATCATCAGAATCGCGGTTATGCAGGTGATACCAGGTGCGGCAACACTATCCGGGCCGATTATTAATTCTTACAATAAAAATGTATTGGGTGAAAAACATAGCGGAAAATGAACTAGGCTTTAGAATTATTGCTTTATTTCGGTAACCCGGCTTTGCGCAGATCCGCTAAAAATGCACGTTTGAATTCGATATTAGCAATGGGAATTGTTTTATCTAAATCCGTGATGGTTGTTGAGGGGCTTAATGCCTGTATCTCTTCGGCGATCCACCTGGCGTCGTTCAATCGATTGGCCTTCACGTAACTGGCCGCAAGGATCAGTTTAATCGGGACTGAATTTTGGTTGCGCTGCTGGCCGTCCTCAAGCAATGTTATTGCCACATCGTAGTCACCTAACCTGTAGTAAGCCATTCCATAACTAACTAGATATTCATAACTATAATATGGATTATTACGGATGGCCTTGTTGTTAAGCTCGATCGATTTTTTTGGTTGACCAGTATAACTTTTGATGAGAGCGAGCAGACCGTATCCATCGGCATAATTGGGTGCAATGCTGATCGCTTGCATCGCTGCCTTCTCAGCGTTATCAAATTCCTTACGTGTAAAATAAACAAAGCCAAGTGCAAAGTGGGTTTGTGGGGTCGAGTCATCCAAAGTAACGGCCTTTTTTGCCAGCTCCAGCGCACGATCCAGGGTTTCTATCGGTGAGTCAGTCCACCCTCTGCGGAAGTCGGCGGCGAGGGTGACGGCTTGTGCACCGTATGCACGGCCGTAATCGGGATCGAGTTCGATCGCTTTGCTATACATTACTCGTGCCTGTTCATGGGATTCTTTTGTCGCCATTTTATAATTTCGCTGCCCTTCCTGGAAGAAGTCGTATGCTTTAAGGTTGTCGGTGGCCCTTTGCGCCAGGCGATACTTTTCCTTATTCGTCAGTTTCACAGCGAGTGTCCTGACGATACTATGTGTGACCTCGTCCTGAACCGCAAACACCTCGGTTACCTTTCGGTCGTAGCGCTGTGCCCATGTGTTGAAACCGGTCTTTGCATTGACAAGTTGTACATTGACTCTCACTTCATGACCGAGCTGTCTGATCGTGCCTTTGAGTACAAACTCAACGCTCAGGTCAGTCCCGACTTCCTCCGGGGTAACTTGTCTGTCTTTATATTTGTATGAGGTATTGCTGGCAATGACCAGGATGTTCGACAATCTTGAAAGATCAGTGATGATGTCTTCTGTGATCCCGTCAGCCAGATATTCCTGTTTTGGGTCATCACTGAGATTTTCAAATGGCAGCACCACAATCGACGGCAGTTCACCGTTGTTGTTAGTATCCACTGGCCATAACCAAACCAAACTAAATGCGAGAATGGCCGCCAGCGCAGTCATGGCCATGCTTTTCTTGCGCAGTGACCACGATGGTCGTTCATGTTGCGCTCCCGCTAGCGTCTCACTGGTAACAAGGATTGCTGCTCCAGGTGGCTGATCGTCATTGTCGGGGTAGGTAATGGTGGCAATCAGTTGATAACCCATTTTGGGGATGGTGGCGATATAGCGCGGTTGCCGGGCATCGTCTTGCAGGGCTTTGCGTAATTTGATTATCGTATTGGTGACGGCGTCGTAACCGACCAGGGCGCCATGCCAGACATCGCGCTCGAGTGCTTCGCGCGTGATGACCTCATTGGGTCGCGAGGCGAAATAGACCAGCACTTCCATGGCCTTTGGTTCGAGGCGCACCGTCTCACTGCCACGGGTCAGCAACCCCTGCGAGGGCGACACTCGCCAGTCATCGATCAAAAATCCTTTTTGTTCTCGCGTTGTCATACGTTCCCAATATCAACAAAGTGATGAAGCATCCTACCAAACTCCGTCGCAGGCCGGCAAAAAATCCATAACACATTGTTTTAATTGGGGAAAATATCGTTGTGTTTTCGTTGTCTTGCCGGCGTGCTTCGGTCGAGACTTTTCCTGCGGGTGTCGTCAATACTCAAACTCAACACAACAGTTCGTTTCAGCAAAGGGACATGCTGGTATTAATTATCAAGGGAAAATTAACATTACTGCTCAGGAGAATCATCATGACTAATAAACTAATGCTCAATATTGTATATGCTATTGCCTTACTCAGCCTTGTAGGTAGTGCAACGGCCTGTAATTATGGCGCCGACCCGGCTAAAAACAGTACAGGTTATGACGCAGTTAAGAGGGCAATGGATGACTGTAATTACAAAGGTGGTTTTTATCTGGCTGAGTTGTCGGAATCAACGGGTAACCCATTGGCCGGTGAACAAACAACTCTCCCTCAGTCAGAGTTGGTAGCCAATCAACGTATTGATTCGCCTGTAATAGAATCAATGCCACAAAGACCTGCTCAGAACTATTCTAAAAATTATGACAATAATTCTGAAAATTACGACTGGTTTCCTGCTGAATGGTCAGATCTGTATTAAGGATACACAATTTAAGAAACGCGAATGTTGAGTCAATCTACTGGTACAGACGTTTCGATCTGTACCAGCGGATCAGCCAATAAAGACAAAGAATACGTCAGGTTTTGAAATTAGTCTTAAAGACGAAACAAGTAAGACCGTAGCCATTTAAACGGTAGCAACATAGAAACGGTTTTTTGATAGTGTTGGTAGGCGTCACCAAATTCCATCACCAGTTTTCGCTCTTCAAGCAGTGAGCCAATAACCAGGTAGGCGCTAAATACAGAGTTAATAATAAGCGTGGAGATATCCAGCGGACGAGCCCAGAGTATCAGTAGTAAGGCGGTGTACCAGGGGTGTCGAACCAGGCCATGGATGCCGGTGGTATCCAGTTCGCCACTTGCATTCATACTCTGTCGTGAACTGGTATCTTTTAATTGCGCAAAACCAAAAAAACGACGTGCATCATATTTTTTTGCACCGAGAAGAAAGAGGATGATGCCAAGCGTGATAAAAACAACCTGAACGATTCGTAAGTAGCCGTCCCAGTCGAAGAATGGCTCGGTTTGAAGCGCTCGTTGATAAAGGATGACGGGCACCAGGCTCATAATCGCAATAAGATTAAAAACAAGACGATAAAACCGATAATGGGAACCGGCATGTGTTTGAAGAAACTGCGTGACCTTAACCGAGATCATGGCACTGTGTAGTGCACACCAAACGACAACGGCTAAGCAAAGCAATAAATATGAGGTGTAATCATTAGGGTCCACGTTAATGATGTTTTAATAATGTCTGTTGCTTGAGTTTGTCGTATGTCCCATCGGTTTTAATATTACGTAGCGTTTCATTGGCTTTAGGTACAAGATGGGCATGTTTTTTGTGAAGATAAAAGTATTTTTGCTTGTTGGCTAACGGGGGGTAGACGGGCGTTATATTTTCAAGTTTCAGTTTTTTTATCATCCACTGTCCGGCAGCCTGTCCATACAGGACAACGTCTACACGGTTTTTATCGAGCAGGTAAAATAACTGTTCAGGCCCGCGTACCTTGGTTAGTGAACGGTATTTCGTAACATTGGTATTAAAAATTTTCCATCCACTGATATAAGCAACATCATAGTCCTTTAGATCTGCCCAGGCTTTAATTGCTATATCGTTGCGAGTAAATGCAATATATTTTCGTTCGTTGGCAGCCTCGGTTATTCGCACGATATTGGGGTAGAGTTTGCTCAGGCCGGCCACTCTGGAAAGGATGGCGTCATCTATGCCCTGGTTGAGATTTATGAGACCCCGCTCTGCTGGCACAATATTAATTTCTGGCTTAAAGCCCATTCGGGAAAAAAGCTCCATCGCGAGCCGGTCTTCAAAGCCATCATGTTTTTTGGTAACAGCCGGGGGATGTAGGGGTGAATTGATGTAAAAGACTGCCTGTTCATGTTCATCATCAGCAAAAATCTGTAGTGATAGACAGGAAAGTGTGAAGGTATAAAATATCCTGATTGATTGTCTGTTCATTGACTAAGTGTAGCATGCTAACCGGGTTGACCATCAATTCTTGGTTTAGCAAATATGGGCAGGTAAACTATCGTGAAGATTAAAAAAGAAATAATCCAAAGTGCCTGCGATATCCCAATCCAGTAAATGTAAAAGCTTGTATCAAATAGCGGCACAATCACTCTGATTATTGCCCCAACAAGCAAAATACCCAGGGCATAAGCGATGGCTTTGGGTGGAGTTTCAATACTTCTGCCGGTATGGCCAAGTGCAACACGCGACATCATGCCCATCGTCACCACACCAATGCCACCAAAGGCAAAGGCGTGAATCGCAATAAATTTAGACAGGCCAAAAAAGTGGTTTCCAGCAAATAATAAAAACCCAAGACAGATAAACCAGAATGCTAAATACAGACTCCACAAAAGACTTTTCTTCCAGATCCCATGCGTATGCCAGCCGATTAACCGACTCGCATTAATCAGGAACAAGCCCAACGCCAGATATGCGGAGAGTGAAGGTGCATTTAAAAATAACTCAGAGATAACAAAGCCAAAGAAAAGGATTTGAATGGATATGCTGATCCAGCGGGAATCAAATAATTTAATCGGGTAACCAACACCTCTTTCAATAAAGAAAGGGATGACCCTGCCACCCATGATCAGGACCAGGCCGACAACAAAATATAATCCGCCATAAATCCCCCAGACCACTCCATTATCAATAATATCGAAAACACCGAGATAAAATAAAACATTGCCTGCTGTGAGTAGCGCAAGAATCAATAAAATAGGGAGCTGCATCCACTGTTTGACTTTAAAAATGGGGTAACTAACAGAGAGGAATAGAAACAGTAAAAATAGAATATCAGCTATGCCCGCGATAAGAATAGTTGAAGTTCCCGATAAAAACAGGATTCGTGCTGCTGCCCATAAACTAAAAAGTAGCAACAGTGGTTTACCTGTAAGCGTCTGAATCCCTGTCCAGTTTTTAGCGGCGGTCAATAAAAAACCGGCAATAACAGCAACACTATAACCATAAATCATTTCATGAGCATGCCATTGAAACGGTGTGAGTGATTCGATAGGCAAGGGTATTTTAAAAATATAAATAGCGGACCATAGAGAAATCGACAGGATTGAGAAAATGCTCGCGCCCAGAAAAAACACCCTGAACCCAAGATTAAGTAAGGCGATGCCGGAGGGCTTAGTGGTTTTTTCCTGTATCTGCATATTCGGTTTATCGGTTATGTGCTTCTGTTTCAGACTGTCGTGATATTCACGGACTTGAATAACTTGTTATGTTTTTTTATAAACACTATAACCCCAGTGATTTGAATTGGGACTCTTCGCGCCAGACCAACCAGCCGCTAATAATTTACTGGATAATAACCTATTATAAACACCGTGACCTATAAATAGTACGCTTTTGTGTTCCTTGGCTAATTCTATCAGGATATTTGCTGATTCTGATGCTCTTGTTTTTGCTTCTTTATAGGATTCAGATTTATTAGAGTAACCAAATAGCCAGAGCACCCTAAATAATACAGCCCATAATTTAGGTGATAATTTAATAAGTTCCCAATTAGCGATTGGTAGCCCTGCTTCATTAAAAAGTTCACTTGAGAATGTGACGTTGTTTATTTTTAGAGCTTTTGCAGACTCTTTTGAACGAAGCAATTTACTGCAGATAACAGCATTGCATTTAGAAGAATGTTCAATTGCTTCTATTGTTGGTTTTGATGATGCAGATAGCCCAGCTAAATTATACGATTCTACCCAACGACTAAACGAAGAAGCCGTTAGCTTCTTTTGATGTGAGATATTTGGCTTTCCGTGCCTAAGTAGAGTAATTTCCATTTTTATTTTTTAAACATAACGTTGGTGTTAAGTTGCGTCGCTACTACATTGACCGACCTGTACCGCAATTCTTTCCGGTGTCAATTTCGACGATTTGTTGTATGAAAAGCATATCATACCTCTCTTAAACAAAAATAAATTTAAGTTCATTCTTGCATGAGAAATTAGTTGTTGTTTAGCAAGCATAAACCTTCAAACAGATCCTTCTTTTCAGTGATGGTTTGCACCATATGATCTCGAAACGCCAATACTCGTGCGGTTCGTTTTAAATCAGGGTGTATTAATACCCACAGACCAAGATGAAACGCCGGATCTGGTTCATCATAACGTTCAAGTAACGGGTCAGTGTCACCCATAAAACAGGGCAAAATAGATACGCCTAATCCTTCTCTGATTGCCGAATAAGTTAATAACGTATCGTCGCTGTAGAAATTATGCGATTGTTCACCGGATAATTGTTTGGTCCAGGTTTTATGAAAACTACAACACTCCACGCCAATCCAGCTTGGTTCACCACCAGACTCACGTAATTTTGCAAGATAGGAACGACTACCGTAGATGCATGAAGCAACAGTAACAATTCTTTTTCCAATTAAAGTATCAGTTGGTGTGTTAGTTAGACGAATAGCCACATCGGCCTCACGTTGTGAAAGGCTAGCATCAATATTTGAAACAACAATGTGCAGTTCAACTTGCGGTAGTTTCCTTTTAAAGCTGGCGAACATGGGCATTAAAACCGATGAGGCCATATTATTGAGGGCGGCAACTTTAAGCGGGCCGACCTGCTGAGTGTCTTTACCCAATAGTGCCCCATCTACACCCAATACTTCGCGCTCAATGCGACTAGCGGCTTCTTTTACATTTTCACCGGCTTGCGTTAGCTCATAACGCCCGGTTTTTCTTTCCAATAAACGTGTACCAAGCTTGTCCTCAAACTGTCGGATTCGTCTGGAAATGGTCGAATGCTGCACGCCCAACTGCTTTGCCGCGCCACTAATTGAGCCGCTGCGTGCAACCGCTAAAAATAGCCTCAGATCATCCCAATTCATTCGGGTTCCTCCAGTTCAGCAACATAATGTGCAATTTTGCACATTATGTTTCAATTTTTTGCCAATTGTAAGCATAAATAAACAAACTACACTTCAATGCAAGACAAACAATACAGACCAAGGGTAAAAAGCATGACCAAACTAGCCATAGTACAAAAATCACCTGCTTTTCTAGATAAACAGAAAACCATTCAATTAGCCGTAGACAATGTCGAAGAGGCTGCCGCAAATGGGGCTAATCTTGTGGTATTTACAGAATGTTTTATCCCGGGTTACCCCACCTGGATTTGGCGCCTCCGACCGGGTGGCGATTGGAGTCTTTCCGAAGAATTACACCAACGTTTATCAAACAATGCCGTCAGCGTGGAATCCAATGACCTCGTTCCGCTATACGAGGCTGCCCGCAAATACAAACTGACTATCGTTTGCGGTATTGAAGAGAGAGACAACAAATTTAGTCAATCAACCTTATACAATTCTGTGATTACCATTGGTCCCGATGGTGTCTTGTTAAACAAACATCGCAAACTGATGCCAACGAATCCAGAGCGTATGGTCTGGGGTTTTGGTGATGCATCAGGATTAAAAGTTGTGGAAACCGACGCTGGTCGGATTGGTGCATTAATGTGTTGGGAAAATTACATGCCGCTAGCGCGTTACGCATTGTATTCACAGGGCGTTGAAATATACATCGCACCCACATACGACAGCGGCGAAGGGTGGATTGGCAGTATGCAGCACATTGCACGTGAAGGATGTTGCTGGGTAATAGGTTGCGGCAACATCATGAAAGGGAGCGATATTCCAGAAGACTTCCCCGAAAAAGACACCTTGTACCCTGACCAGGACGAATGGGTAAACCCTGGCGACTCTGTTGTGGTTGCACCTGGTGGTAAAATTGTAGCAGGCCCCATGAACAAAGAGGTCGGCATTTTATATCACGAAATCAATACAGAAGAATCCCGTATCGCAAAAAGAGCGCTTGATGTTACCGGGCATTATTCACGTCCTGATATTTTTCAATTGCAGGTAAATACCAAAGCGCAGTCGCCTTGCGTGTTTAATGATAATTCCACTGAGTAAAACTCAAGATCATTTTATCAATAAAAAGTAAATAGTATATAGCAGGGAGATAAACAATGAGCGAAGAAAACAACTATGAAGGCAGCTGTTTTTGTGGCGACGTAAAATTTACTGTGACGGGCAAACCGGAAGCCATGGCCTATTGTCACTGTAATTCCTGTCGGCAATGGTCTGCGGGACCTGTTAGTGCATTTACTTTATGGAAGCCCACGACTTTAAAGATCACACAAGGATTAGACAACATTGCTGGATTTGATAAAAACCCGATGAGTGGTGACAAAACTGTAGTGAGTAATCGTGTCTGGTGTAAAACCTGTGGAGGTCATGTATACACGGACCATCCAACCATGGGGCTAATTGATGTACCAACCGTTGTAATTAAAGGCCTTGAATTTGATCCCGCATTTCATGTCCACTATCAGGAAACAATGCACGCAATGAAAGATGGATTGCCTAAGTTTAAAGATCTACCGAAAGAAGCTGGAGGCTCTGGTGTTGAATTACCTGAATAGTTAATGAAATAGAAAAGTATCTATTTTGGCTGAATTCGGCCTTTCCCAAAAGACATAACATTTGAGTTAAGTGGCGCCAGAAAATCGCGAAGCGGTTTTGACGTCCATAGACGATTTGTTATGTAATACTTTTGGCCCATTTATATGCTTCTAGTTCTTTTTTAAAGACACATATTTTTTTACGAGACCTATAACCGATGTTTTTATAAAAAATATACAAATTCGCAAGACTTAACGCAAAATCCGACTCAATAATTAGCGCCATTTTTTTGTGAGTAAATTTTTTCTCGGTTTCAAATGCAATGCGTCCTATAGTCAATAAACCACCTATTGTTAACTTAATGGGAGTAGCTTTACTGAGATTAACTATTTCGTTGTAGTCAATGTATTCTGGATTCGATCGTATATCGTTAAGGTATTTATTTAGAGCTTCTATAAAATCAGAATCTGTAGCTTTACCCTCCCATGTTGTAATAATGAGCTTAGCTTCACTGTTTATATGATGAGTGGCTGGCATATTTATACATAACGTCTTAACTCAGCCGGCGCGTTAGCGGTCGGCTGGAGTGATTTGTTATAAGGCTCTCAATTTACGCGCTTAATCAAAAAAAGTATCTACGATCTTGCAATTTTTACACTAATACATATTTTTCTTGTAATCCTTTTTGATTGCTATATCACTAGCGGCTCCAACCACCTTTCCAAACACACGACCAATGACTGAACCACTACCTGGTATTTTTCCTGCAGATTGTAGTTGCTCGCTGACTATCATACCCAAGGACGGAAAGACTGACCTATCTCCGAAACCAGATTTGTCCCACAGGTCTTGGTCTGCCAATGCTGGATTAATTCCAAAATAGGTCTTTTTGACAGTAAGTTCAATTCCTATTTTTGGTATTTTATTTCTAATCTCAAAAGCGCTCAATACAGCATGTGAAGTAGTTAATTTTCCATTACCAATAAGTATAAGAGATAGTTTTGTTCCAGGCACAAATAGAATTATTGCCATAGATGAATTGGCAACGATATTCCTTAGACTATCAGCAATCTTATTGCCTGGACGTTCAGGTATAAGCACTATATGTCCGTCTAACACTCTTAAGAATCCGTTAGGATCACCGCGGGGTGATAGGTCAGCTTCCCCTTTTTGATTCTGGGTAGATAGCAGTAAAAATGGTGATTTTTGAATAAAGTCTTTAATATTGCTATCAAAAAATTCTGTTTCCTCTAAGGGATTGCTCATTGAAAACGTATCATCCACTGACGTCCAGAATTGGGAACGCTTTATAGACTTTGCACAATGGAAATAAAGCTCATCAATTTTTATCTCAATAACAGCTATACCATCCCCTCGTATAATTATACAAACCTTTCCATTGATACGTAGCGATTCCTCGAAGCCAGCAACTAGAACATAAAGACCACAGGGTTCATCTTGGATCGGGGTGAGTGTTTCTGCAATATTTTTTACCTTCAAAGTAAATTTAGTATCATCTACAATAACCATTTTGCTTTGTTGAGTCGCCACTAGATGAATTCGATTAAGAATGTTCTTCGCGGTAATCGCTATCAAATGGCTCATCTCTAAATAGCGTTTGCTATGTTCTTCTAACAAGCTAATTTTTTTAATATAAACGGTATCGGGAGGAGTACCGATGGCTTCCCTTATCTCAGCTTCTGAGGTTATATATCCCATAATATAAACACCTTAATTCAAACAATTCGGATATGTCGAAATTACAGTTTCAAGATACAACTAAAAAATGTAATCATTTTTTTATGATAACTTCTTAAGTCCAATAATCATACTTTTGCCTTATAACGGTTGAGTTAACCAGGAGGCGCGTCTTTTGCGCCGATCTGGTTTAACGATTTGTTATGTCTTTGCCCATGTTTCGTGCGCCCTTAAAATATCTTCCGTACAACATTCACGTTCGATTTCCTTTGCGTATGTATCAATCATAAACTCTAGAAATGAAGCAATAAAATCCTTTTGCTTTTTTGAGCAAAATAAAAATAAACTATTATCTTCTCCGTCATACATAAGGTGGAGAAGAAACTGCCCAAAATAAAATTCTTTTTTAATAGTGTCTAAACTTAATCTAATAAAAGAAGGCATGTAGTATATTTTTCCTTCATTACTACAAAAGCATATCGGGTCCCATCCTTCCTTTCCAATCTCATCTAGACCAATTGAGTCAATAGTTTTTGACAATAAGGTCTCATCATGCTCCGCACATTCCTCACAATGTTCATAGTTTGTGAAATGTTCGGGCTTATTTATATAAAACAGTATCTTTGCTTCTTCTACCCAGTTCATTTTTCTTTTAGACATAACGTTTGAATGCACCGGCGACAAAAATCGCAGCGAAGCTGCGGTTTAGCGTCCGGTGGCATGACTTGTTATGTGTTGTATTCATTTTGATTTTTTAGTTTTTTCTTTACGAATTTCTTTTCG
>Ga0316206_1000400_pt1 | contig 63151 bp, 57 predicted proteins | sample 6monthpyrite_MG_FD_204942 | JGI IMG/M metagenome (GOLD analysis project Ga0316206, IMG submission 204942) | Microbial mat bacterial communities from mineral coupon in-situ incubated in ocean water Damariscotta River, Maine, United States -... | ecosystem: Environmental > Aquatic > Marine >...
CACCCTGTAATTATGCATATTGGTTTCATTATCGCGCTTTGCGATAGCTCCTCCTAGAACGGACATGATCTCTAAATTGGCTTGGAGAAGGTTTTTACTTTGTCTTATGTAGGCACGATTAAAATAGGCTATTGTGGGATATAAAAATAGAGCCGTTGCAAAAACGGTAAGCACAAGCTGTATTACAGAATAGAAAATACTTATATAAACTTTTTGCATCTCATCTTCTGAGACTTCATACAAGCCTTCTATATTTCCTTTAAAACTCTTCAAAATAATAGGTGCCTTAAATTTCAAATAGAACCGGTTTCTAACTTGATTGTGAATAATAGTTTGTTTAAATGTTTTACTCTCTTTTGTAACGAGATGATGATCAATTTTTTTCAAGTCTTCCAAAATATTTTCAATGTCACCAACTGCTTTTTCAATGATAGGAGTTTCATGATTATTTGAAACTCTGATCCACAAGAAATTTGTTTGAGAAATATCAAGACTCATGCCATTGCTAGTGTGCGAAATCTCATACGCTCTAATGAAATACTTAATTTCGCTTTTAGCAAGTGAAAGAACCTTGTCCTCAATATTATTTAGTTGGACAAAAAACGTAAATGTAGCCACTAAAAGGGCTATTACTACGGAACTAAAGAATAAATATTTTATGATTTTAGTATGAAGATTCATTTAATTACTCTTATTTGTACACTCTCATAATGAGAGGTCGATAATTGCTTTTACTTTCTCTTCTACTAATTTAGCAATTTCTTTTAACTCGTCTTCATGGCTGGACTCATGTATTAAAGTCGAAGGATTAACCATTCCTACTTTTGTTACACCTTTATCTGTATATACTGAGATACGACAAGGAAGTACCATATTCATACTCATATCTTCGTTTAAAACCTGTTCTGCAATTTTTGGATTACAAATTTCATAGATACGGCAACTTTCTCCTAGGTTAATACCTTTGTTCCTCATAGTCTCTTCAAGATCATGTATGTGTAAAATACCAAAACCTCTCTTCTTAATATTATTTTCAAGATTCATAAAAACTTCATCTACACTTTTTCTACTTTCTACAATGTAAAGCATATTAGATCCTTTTTTAACAGTTATTATAATTACAATTTGTGAAGACTTTGTGAACGAATAGACCTCACAAAACCTTCACACAAAATATGTACTATTCTAATAGAGCTTACTTTCTCAAGGAGCTTGAATATATAGTGGAAGGGAAAACATATGAAAGGGATTATTGTAGGTATAGTATTAAGTAGTGCAGTTGTTTCAAAATTATTAGCTGCCCAAGATGACGGCTTGGAGCTAGGTCAGTTGCGACAAGAAGTAAATGAACTGAAACAAATGATGCTAGAACTGAAGCAGTCAAATAACAAACTGAAGGGGTTTGCAGAAGAAGATGCCGTTAATGTTTCTTCGGAAAGTGAACTTTCAAAACTAAAAGGGACTGTTAATGAAATGAAAACGGAACTTGAAGGAAACTCTAAATCTGGCTTTCAGTTAGCAGGATATTCCTCTTTTGATTGGGCAGATACTCAAGGGGAAGATAACGAGTTCAACGGCGTGAAATTCGCACCTATATTTCTTTACCAATATGGTCAACTTTTTCAATTTGAGGGCGAAGTAGAGATGAAAGTAAAAGATGATGGTACGACAGATACAGAATTAGAATACGCAACAGGAACCCTTTTTCTAAATGATTACATGGGGTTGCAAATGGGTAAGTTTATGTCACCCCTTGGTCAGTTTGTGCAAAATCTACACCCTTCATGGATTAATAAACTTCCATCTACTCCGGTAGGTTTTGGGCATGATGGTGCAGCACCCACTTCTAATGTAGGGGTAGCATTGAGAGGAGGTTTACCAAAGATAGCAAATATCCGTAGTAATTATGCTCTCTTTATTTCCAATGCACCTACTTTTGGGGTAGCGGATGATGGTGATATTGGAATCGATGCATCAGGAAAAACTACATCTAGTGATGTTTCAAAGACTTGGGGTGGACGATTTGCTGTTGACCCTCTTTCTGGGATGGAAGTCGGTATTTCCGGAGCAACGGGAAAGGCTGCAGAAGAACTAGTTTTTGGAGATACGATAGCTCGAGATTATGATGTTTTTGGAATAGACCTAATGTATAACATTAATTCCATTGATGTTAAGGCGGAATATATTCAGCAAAAGATCGGAGAAAATATTTTGAGTCCACTCAAGGGTGGAACATGGAGGGCTTGGTACGCACAACTTTCTTATCAGTTTTCATCTTTGAAAATTGAACCTGTCCTGAGGTACAGTGACTATCATAATCCAGAACAAGAGCGTAACCAATGGGCATTAGGTCTTAATTATCTTTTCGCAAATAATGTGATTGCTAAACTAGCTTATGAATATAATACAGACGAAGATGACGGTGCAGTAAATTCAAGTGCAAATAACAATCGCGTACTTGCTCAATTTGCATTTGGATTTTAAAAAGGAGATAAGATGAAAAGTTTATTAAAATTTAGTATATTACCGTGGCTACTCGTAATGGGTTTAAGTACATCAGCTATAGCTGATGAAGTAAAAGCTGACAGTATCAATGGAGCACAGTTATGGTCAGACACTTGTATGAGATGTCATAATTTAAGGGAGCCAGCAGATCTTAGTAAGAGAGCATGGCAGTATTCTATGCAACACATGCGTATTCGTGCTGGTCTAACGGGTAAAGAAACACGTGATATCCTAGCCTTTATTTTAGAATTAAAAACAGAGCATGACTCAAAATAGAGCCAATAATAAGATATGCACAAGAAATGTGGTCACTCTACATAAAATCGATTTTCTTGATGAAGATGCTATCTATCTTATTAGCTATGATTAAAGCATGAGAATACTATTTTTAGAAGATGACCCAGTTATAGGCAATATTGTTAACGAGCCTGCGGGCTTTTGATGGTACTATTCTGGATATTTTTATCACAGACTATCAAGAATTGAAGTATTTGCGAAAGGGTTTTGATATTGGTGCCAATAATTTTATCCGAAAACCTTTTGAACTTGAAGAATTGCAAGCACGAATAAGAAATATTAAACGACAATTTAGTATAGATGAAACAATTCGTATTACCGAGAAAAGGAAAAGATTTCCAAGATATATGAGCGTTACAACCGTCAGACAGAGTATGCAGGTGGATTTGGTGTTGGATTAAGCATTGTGCAAAAAATCTCTCATGAATATGGATTAGTTCTTGAAATTGAGTCGGAGATAGATCAAGGAAGCTGTTTTCGAGTAAAATTTTAGTGATTTTGTGCTTAAATAAAACCAACGTAATTAGTAAAAAGTATAGATGCACCCTATGTCATCAATATTAGTCCAAACTTATTTATAGGATAATAATAAAAAATCTTCTATTTTTCTTCACATACACTTCACAGAGTTTTCGTTAAACTACAAAATAACAAAAAAGGATACAAAATGAACACATTAGCAAAAGTTTTATTATCATTATTACTAAGCATAGGCTTACTGCAAGCAGCCGCCTTTGACAAAGAGGCTAAATATAGAACGACAAAAGTACATCTCTCGTCAGATAAACCATTAACAGTTGGTTCTAATACCTTAGTTCTTACCATTTCTAAAGATGGAAAAATTCCTGCAGGAGCAAAAGTGAGCTTAAAAGCATTTATGCCAGCGATGCCTGGTATGCCGGCAATGGAAAGTGTATCTGAGGGTAAAGACTTAGGGAATGGAAAATATGAAGTGAGCATCAACCTGGCAATGAGTGGAACGTGGCAACTACATATCTTTGTTACACCAGTAACAGGTAAAAAAATACGTATTAAAACTTCAATTAATCTCTAAGGGTAAAGTATGAATGATTTATACAAAAGCATTCTTTTTGGCATCTTTTTACATACCTCTACTCTTTACGCTATCACGTTAGATGAAGTGATAGCGGATGCACTTGAAAAGAACCCATCTTTGAAATCAATTTTTCATCGTATTTCGGCGAACAAATCAAATATTGATGTTTCCAATCAGTTTACTAACCCTGAGATTTCCTACACTGAAAATACTATTGATGAGAATCAGGCCATGAGTCAAAGAACAGTAAGTGTTAAGCAAAAGCTTCCCTATTTTGGCAAGCGTGAGAGTATGCAAAAGGTGGCAGGGGCGGAAGAAGATGTTCTGCAAGAGAACTTGGAACAGGCAAGGGTAAGCCTCGTCAATGAGATTAGAACCCAGGCTTATAGTGTATGGGAACTTGAAAATCTTTATAAAATAATATGCGACTATGAGGATTTAACACGACAAAACATTGATCTTTTTGAATCATACTCGATGACCTCAAATGACCAGCATATGGGGATTATGTCCGCAGAACTTACTCTTTCAGATCTTCGCATTCAAAAAAGTGCTCTTAATGCACAGATAAGCTCAGCCTATGCAAGACTCTCATACCTTGCAGCTTTTGAAGTAAGAGATTTGAGAATCAACCTAGAAGTGGAAGATATGCAAGGTTCTTCAGAAATGGGAAAAGGTTTGTTTAATAACCACAATGTCGCGTTAAAAGAGAAAGAAGTTCAAAAAACTCAGGCCAGTGTTAAAGTAGCAGAGTTAAATAACTACCCGGATCTAAGTCTTATCGGCGGATACTCAAATAGAAAAAACTTTGATAACTACTGGACTTTTGGTCTGGGATTGAGTCTGCCTATATATGGGACAGAAGATTACAGAGAACAAGAGGCACGTAAGCTTGTCCTTTCTGCACAAAGCCTGAAAGAAGACACGAAAACGGCTGTGAATGCAGAGTTTCAAAGTGCTTACTCCCAAATGAAAGCTGCTTACGAAACGTACCATATTATTCATGATGAGGCACTACCTCAAGTTGCCCACATGTTTGAGTTGACAAGTTCTTCTATCTCTACGGGCGGGGACCTTTTTAAATACATCGGGATTCTGGTACAAAAATTACAACTAGAACGAAAAAGCATATCTGCTGTGGCCTCATACAACAAGGCAAAAGCTAAAATATCTGAATTATCGGGAGAATTCCAATGAGTTATTTTTCAAAACTTATACTACTGATGTTACCTTTAGCACTATTTGCTAAAGAAGCGACAGTTGAACAGCTTTTCAGTGTTCAAACCGTAAAGGTTCAAAAAGAACAAGTCAGTTCAAAGACAAAAAACTATGGTTATGTAACAGCGGATGAAAGTAAAATATACGATATCTCACCTCGTTATGGAGGATATGTTGTCAATCTGTATGCAGATAAGATTTACAAAAAAGTAAAAAAGGGAGATCCCCTTGTTACTGTTTACTCCCCCGAGGTATTCAAAGCTAAAGATGAATATCTAAATACCTATGAGTACACGAAGAAGCGTTCAAACAAAGGAATGTTGGAAAGTTCCAAACTGAAGTTAAAGCTTCTTGGTGTTTCAAATACTGAAATCAATGAGGTGCTTAAGCTCGGAAAGGCTTCAGAGAATACAACTATTTATTCCCCGACAGATGGATATATTTTTGTAAAAGGAGTTGTCCAGGGGGCTGCTTTTAATGCTAAAAGCCAGCTCTTTCAGATTGTCAATCTTGATGAAGTTTGGGTGGAAGCCAAGCTTTTTGAAAAAGAACGTACTCGACTAGAAAATATACACTCATATGAACTTAATTTCAAGGGCTTAAAGAAGACTTATACAACAACAAACAAACTTTTATACCCGGAACTGGATCCAAAGGTCGCAACATTAACTTTACGCCTTCGCGTAACCAATAAGGGCAATGACCTTTTTCCAGGTATGTATGCGAGCATAACCTCATTAACACAAAAAAGAGAACATCTCACTCTTCCAACAACAGCCGTTATTCGGAAAGATGGAAAATATTATGCCTTTATAGTTGGTGAATATGAAGGTGAATATGAGCCTCTTGAAGTTGAAGTGAAACAACTTGATTCTAAAAGGTACATCATTGAGAGCGGTCTTAATGAAGGTGACGAAGTTGTAAACAATGCATTGTTCATGATGGATTCCGATGCACAAATAAATGGGCTTTATTAGGAATATTTTATGATTGAAAAATTAATAGCGTTTAGTATTAAAAATAGGTTCCTTGTACTTATGGCAACCCTATTTTTGGTAATGGGTTCATATTGGTCTTTGAAAAATACGCCTCTTGATGCGCTTCCAGATCTTTCACCTCCTCAGGTCATCGTTCAGATAAATTGGGCTGGTCAAAGTCCCGAAATTATTGAGGATCAAGGTACTTATCCTTTAGTCTCCCAGTTTTTAGCGATAGCAGGGATAGAGACGGTTCGTGGGTATTCGACATATGAGAACGGTCTTATATATATCATTTTTAAAGAAGGAACCGATCTGTATTGGGCAAGATCCCGTGTACTTGAACAACTTTCATCGATACAATCACAACTGCCTGCTTCAATGGAAATTGCACTGGGGCCAGATGCATCGGGTGTAGGTTGGGTATATGAATATGCTTTGATATCTAAGACAAAGAATTTAGCTGAGCTACGAACGCTTCAAGATTATTACTATAAATATGCACTTATGGGGGTAGATGGAGTATCGGAAGTTGCTTCTATAGGTGGTTTTATCCCAACCTATCAAGTTTCTGTAAATAATGACAATCTTATTCGATATGATCTAAGTATCAATGATATTGCCAAAGTACTCAAAGCGAATAATAATGATACTGGTGGACGTATTGTCATTGAGAATGGTTTTGAGTGGATGGTGCAGGCAAAAGGTTATGTCCACGACCTTGACGATATAAGAAACCTCGTTGTAACAGATAAGGCTGGTATTCAAGTTACACTTGGAGATATAGGAAGAGTTGAACTTACACCCGCTCCTCGCCGTGGTATGGCAGACTTGAATGGTCAAGGGGAAGTGGTTGGCGGTATTGTTATGGTGCGTTATGGCGAAGATGTATATTCCGCTATTAAAAGAATTGATAAAAAGATGCAAGAGCTTAAAGTTGAAGGAGTTGATGTTACAACTGTCTATGATCGTTCATCTTTAATAGAAAAAGCAATCAATACTCTTAAGAATACCCTTATTGAAGAGAGCATAATTGTTGTTCTAATTATTGGTTTATTCTTGCTGCATATACGTTCTTCCTTAATTGTTTTAATCGTTCTTCCGTTAACCATCGGATTTACTTTTTTACTAATGAAAAGTTTTGGAGTTGGTTCGAACATCATGTCTTTGGGGGGTATCGCTATCGCTATTGGAGCCATGGTGGATGCCAGCATAGTCATGATTGAAAATGCTCATAAATCCCTTCATAAGTTTGAGGCTAAAGAGGGCCGAGTAGCAAGCAATTTGGAACGTATTGAGGTCATCTTAAAATCTTCACAGCTTGTCGGCCGACCAATATTCTTTGCCCTGGCTCTTGTTGTGGTTTCCTTTCTACCGATCTTTGCTCTTTCTGGTCAAGAGGGTCTTCTTTTTACACCTTTAGCATATACAAAAACTTTTGCCATGACAGCAGGGGCATTGCTTTCAATCACTCTCGTACCAGTTTTGATGATCTTTTTCGTTAAAGGAAAAATCATACCAGAAAGTAAAAACCCACTCAATAGATTTTTCATATGGCTTTATCATCCTATTATCGTATATGGTCTTAAGCTGAAATATTTTGTTATCGTTATTGTCCTTATCTCACTGGGCTATATGTATCCTCTGTACAAGAGTCTGAAATGGGAGTTTATGCCTATGCTCAACGAGCAGACCTTTATGTATATGCCAGTGACACCGTATGGTATTTCAGTAGATCAATCTAAAGCTTTAACACAAAAGACAGACAAAATTTTAAAATCATTTCCTGAAGTTAATACCGTTTTTGGAAAAGGAGGACGTGCGACTTCGGCAACGGACCCTGCACCTCTAGGTATGATTGAGACTATTATTACTTTTAAGCCTCAAAATGAGTGGCGAGAAGGTATGACTTATGACAAACTAAGACAAGAGATGGAAGATGCTCTACAAGTCCCAGGTCTTGTCAACTCATGGACTTATCCAATTCGTGGACGTATTGATATGCTTTTAAGTGGTATCCGTACGCCTCTTGGTATCAAGCTTTACGGAAAAAATGCAGATGGACTTCAAAAGTATGGAAAAGAGATAGAAACTAAACTTCGTAGTTTTGACAAGACACTCTCTGTCTTTGCAGATCAAGCAAGTGCAGGATATTACATCGATATTGATATCGATGAAGAAGCCCTTCAACGCTATGGACTAAAAAAAGATGCTCTTCTTGAATACACCTCTTTAGCAATCGGTGGGATGAAAGTATCAACAATGTATAAAGGCTTAGAACGTTATCCAATTACACTTCGCTTAGAAGAAAATGAGAGACGTTCTTTGGACAGCATTAAAGATATCCAGATAAAAACAAAACTTGGGGTTGTTCCACTCTCTACCTTTGCCGAGATAAAGCATAGACAAAGTGCCTCAGTAATCAAGTCTGAGATGGCAAGCCCAGTCACCTTTATTTATATAACACCAAATGATGGGGTAACAGCAACTGAATATAAACAAGAGGCACAAAAGCTTATTGATGAGATGAGCTTTGAACCGGGCTATTATATAGAATGGGCAGGTCAGTCTGAATACTTGGAATCTGCGATGGCTAAGATCATCTGGATTGTTCCAGCGGTACTTTTAGTTATTTTGGTACTTATCTATTTTGCTTTAAAGCAGATGGTTCCCACTTTGATTGTCTTTTTCACCCTTCCATTTGCACTGCTTGGAGGACTAATCTACATCGATATTCTGGGTTTTGCAATGAGTATTGCAGTCATTGTTGGCTTTTTAGCTCTTTTGGGGGTTGCAGCGGAAACTGCCATTGTTATGATTGTTTATCTTCAAGAAAGTGTTGATGAATCAAAACAGATACACGGGAAAGATTTTAATCTTAGGCATCTAAATGATGCAATTTATGAAGGAGCAGTGCAAAGGGTACGTCCAAAATTAATGACGGTCTTTGCTATTTTAGCTGGTTTGGCCCCTATTATGTATATTACAGGAGTTGGATCAGAAGTGATGCAACGTATTGCCGCGCCGATGTTGGGCGGGGTGATTTCCTCGGCTGTATTAAGTCTAGTTATTATCCCTATTTTGTTTGAGATTTACGCTAGAAAAGAGTTGAAAGAGATAAAAGAAGATAAATTAGAGAGTTTAAAATGATAGAGAAAATTTTCTATGCTAGTGTGATATTTATTTTTCTTGGATGTTCTAATCCAGAACCGAGTTTTAACAATGCGCAATTGAAAAAGGATATAAAAGAACTTATGGATTTGAATCGGGGTTATAAAAAAGGAGAGGTTAAACCCTTGGTCTATATAAAGCAATTTCGACTTATCAATGCACGTATAGAAAAGCAGGAGGAGTACTCCGGATATCATGGGCATAGTCACTAAAGCCTCACAAACACTTCACTCTCTTTGGATAAAATTATAATATAAACCTATAAAAGGAGCGTGTCATGAATTCATCTGAGAGCATAACTTTTACAGCGAAAGCTATTAAAGGCACATATACCTGCCCCATGCACCCTGAAATTTTTCGAGATAAACCCGGAAATTGTCCAAAGTGTGGCATGTCTCTTGAATTGATTCAAGCAAATGAGAATGAAGACAATAGCGAGCTTTTAGATATGACACGTCGTTTTCTGATCTCGGCATTTTTAACCATCCCTTTACTATTTATTGTGATGGGAGACATGTTGCCATCTCATCCTGTATCTAGCATCATTGGAGAGGAATACAAGGCATGTTTTGAATTTATCTTGGCAACCCCTATCTGCTTATATGCCGCTTGGCCATTTTATGAACGTTTCATAACTTCTATTAAAAATAGACATCTTAATATGTTTACTCTTATTGGCTTAGGGGTTGGTGTTTCATATATTTATAGTGTCATTGCCTTTTTTTTTCCTCATATATTTCCTGCTACCTTTCGTAATGAAAATGGTCAAGTAGAACTCTATTTTGAAGCGGCAGGAACAATCGTGACTTTAATCCTGTTAGGTCAAGTTCTGGAGCTGCGCGCACGTTCTCAAACTGGAGATGCTATCAGAGCACTCTTAAATTTGGCCCCTGCAAAAGCGCATCTTATTGTAGAGGGGTATGAGAATAAAGAGGTAAGTTTAGATGAGATTAAAAAAGATGATCTCTTGCATGTGCGTCCAGGAGAAAAGATCCCCTTGGACGGTATTATTTTGGAAGGTTCATCTTCTGTAGATGAGTCTATGATTACGGGGGAGGCTATGCCCGTGCAAAAAAATGAAAAAGACAGAGTAATAGGAGCGACCATAAATACGACGGGTTCTTTCAAAATGAAGGTTGAAAAGGTTGGTAAGGAGACCATGCTTTCACGTATTATTGAAATGGTTTCACAAGCCCAGCGTTCACGTGCACCTATTCAAAAACTTGCTGATACGGTATCGGGTTATTTTGTGCCTATTGTTGTCCTTATTTCTATAATTACTTTTACTATATGGTCACTGTTTGGACCTGAACCGAGTATGGCTTATGCAGTAATCAATGCAGTCGCTGTTCTAATCATTGCCTGTCCATGTGCCTTAGGCCTTGCAACTCCCATGTCTATTATGGTTGCTACAGGTAAGGGTGCACAGATGGGTGTTTTATTTAAAAATGCTGAAGCTATTGAAACCTTTAGAAAAGTTGATATGCTTGTCATTGATAAGACAGGTACAATCACAGAAGGAAAACCACGTTTAAATAAAGTGATTACGGACGGATCCTTATCTGAAGATGAACTTTTAGCCTTTGCAGCTAGTGTTGAAAGAGAGAGTGAGCATCCTTTGGCGAAGGCAATTATTGATGCTGCAAAAGTGAAAAACATACCTATATATGAAATCAATGAATTTATCTCTTTTACGGGCAAGGGTGTTCAAGCGAAACTACTAGACAAGGTAGTTATATTAGGAAATGAGACCTTAATGAAAGAGTTTAATTACTCTATACAAGCTCTAAGAACTCAGGCTAGACTTTTGAAAAGTGAGGCTAATACTGTGATGTATCTCGCTGTTGATAAAGAAGTGAAGGGGGTACTGGCAGTGAGTGATCCAATTAAAGAAAGTAGTCCCCAGGCGATTAAGCAGCTGCAAGCTAAGGGCATGAAGGTCGTTATGCTTACTGGAGACAGCGAGGCAACGGCTAATGCGGTTGCAAACACTCTTGGTTTGGATGGGATTGTATCTCAAGTTTTACCAGAGCAAAAATCTCAAAAGGTACAAGAGTACAAGGATGAAGGCTATGTTGTAGCAATGGCGGGCGATGGGATTAATGATGCTCCTGCCTTGGCGCTTGCAGATGTGGGTATTGCCATGGGAACAGGGACAGACATTGCAATGGAAAGTGCAAGTGTCACACTCATCAAAGGTGATTTACAAGGCATTGTAAGAGCAAAACACTTAAGTACCCTGACGATGCAAAATATCAAGCAAAACCTCTTTTTTGCTTTTATCTATAATGCTTTAGGAATACCTGTCGCGGCAGGAATACTATATCCATTCTTTGGATTGCTCTTGAGTCCAATACTAGCCGCCGCCGCTATGAGTTTTTCTTCAGTATCTGTTATAGCAAATGCTTTGAGGCTTAAAAGAAAGAACGTATAAATGAATCCTTGTAAATGGAAAGTTTATAATATAACTATTTATGAATAACGAAGATTTGCGCATAACTACTTCTCGTCAATAAGGCTAAATTATGAAAATACTGCTTCTAGAAGATGATCCTGTTATTGGGAGTATTTTGCTTGACTTCTTATCTGAATATTACAGCGTAAAACATTGTTTTAACTCTTTAGATGCACTTAAGTATACAGAAGATGGAAATTTTGATTTGTATATTTTTGATATTAATGTTCCGGGTTTATCCGGTATTAAACTTCTAGAGAGTTTAAGAGAGTTTAATGATGCAACTCCAGCTATTTTTATTACAGCTAATCATGAACTTGAGTATCTAAGAAAGGGATTTTATGTGGGGGCGAATGATTTTATTCGTAAACCATTTGAACTTGAAGAACTGCAAGCACGTGTGGAAAACATAAAACGCCAATTTAATATTGATGAAGAGATTTTTATATCTGAAAATATCTCTTTTAATCCACTTACATGTCAGCTTCTTATAGATAATAAAATCTCACGCTTGAGCGCAAAAGTATCACTATTACTGCATTATCTCATCCTCAATAAAAAACGTGTTATCTCAACAGATGAAATTTTGCAAAACTTATGGGAATATAGTGAGATGCCATCTCAGGGCACAGTAAGAACATATATTAAAAACCTTCGTAAGCTTTTAGGTAAAGAACACATTGTTAATATTCATGGTAGAGGATATATGTTTGAATAATTTTGAGAAAATATTTTATTCCTTTAAATAACTTCTTAAAAAAACTCTAGTACTTTAGACAGCAAAATTAATAATACTTTTTTAGTATTTGAAAGATGAAATATTTAAATTATTAAACATACTTTAAGGCAGAAAATACAAACATACTATTATATTAAAGTATAAATGTAAATAGGCCCCTAAATAGCTTGCTTAAACACTAATAATACTAATTGTTTGATTTGTAAAACAAAGTTAACAATTGGCGGACTAAATGCAGAGAGAAGCAATTTACGTTATGGTGCTTTAGACCCAAAAATAGGTCATTATGGCGAATGTGATTTCGAAGTCGATTTTAAACTGCATAAAACTTATATTAAGCCAAATATTCGAGGAGATATCGCTCGAACATATTTTTATGTGCGTGATACTTATGGGTATCAAATGAATAAGCAAGAAATTCGTATTATGAGAGTATGGGATAAAGAAGATCCTGTTGACGCATGGGAAACCACTAGAATATCCTTGATTAATAGTAACTAAAATAACGTTCTAAACGAGACCATTCAGAGTTTTGTGTCAGTAGCCGATAGTCAACAAAACTATATCATAGTTCAAAAGCTATAAGCGTGTTTTTAAGAAAGTTCCAAAACCTACAGGTTTAGTAATTGTCTAGTTAATAGGGGACATTCCAAATTATTAGTGGCAGTACACACAGAAAACATGCGTAATAAAGCGAAAATATATTACAATCATAAATATATATAAAATATTATCATTTAAAGTACATGGTTGAAATTATGGATCACTCAAATAAATCAAAATACAATTCAAAAAAAAGTATTCTCTTCTGCGAAATTAAAGAATGTAATAATCGTGCTGATCATACGCATCATATTTTAGAACAACAACATTCAAAAAATGGTTTTGTTGGACATGTTCGACTGAATCATCAAGCAAATTTGGTTGGACTTTGTGAGTCCTGTCACAATAAAGTACATGAAGGGAAGATTGAAATCCGCGGATATCAGATGACTTCTTATGGTCTGGAGCTAGACTATACAATTTTAGAGTCCTAACCACTCCTTTTCGACAAAGTAAATATAAATTAATTTACTATTTTTTCTTCTCAAGACTAGTAAGCCCACGGCTCACCTTATATTTCTCTGTATCAATTAGCTTCTATAGGTTTTAAATATACTCAACAGCAAACCCCAATTGTTTCCCATACGCTATGTAGTCAAGTGATTCAATTTCAATTTCATCACCAAACTCTTCCTGCGCCTTCTCAGCAATGATCCGTCGAATAACTTTGCTTTTATTTATAGTAGAAGCGTTTATAATTGGACCCGAGCTACCTGAGTTTGTCATTCTAAATGCTGTCAAAGTGTAGCGTAACGTACTTACTGAGCTCACATGACCCATTTTTCCCATTAATGTAGCAAGAAGCAAAGGATGCGGCTCTAATCCTATTACTCCTATAGGGATATTGTTTTTCTTGCAAGTATCAACAACTATCCATGTAGCGAAAGTATGCCTCATGTGATGTGGTGTTATTTTATTTATTGTTCTACCCATGGCAATCGAGGCCTGCCTGAATGCCATCCTAACATCCCATTGCTGCACTTCTTTACCGTCTTCACGTAACCACATCGGCTCATCCATTCCTTCCCATTCTTTCTCATATTTAATTAAGCGCTTAGAATATTCACACGCGCGGTAATCGGTCTGGATGGCACGAATCGTTCGGATAGGAAGGTCGCATTTTTCTTTTGCGCCACCCTTGTTTTGATATCTGATTGGAATACAATCATTCTCCATCTTTCCACCGAAGCTCAAATGCCTTAGCCAGTTTTGAAACTCCATGTGGTCAACTTTCATTACAGCATCAATTCGCAGCCCTGTTTCTACCATAAATACAGCCATCATCTCGTAAACAATATCTATTATACGAAGCTGAGAACGGAATGCTTCGAATTCACTCTTGTTTATAGCAGGATAATACATTTTACTAGGCGACTTTCTGACCTTAATATCCCATCTTTCTACCTGCTTTTTTCTCTGGCCTTGTTCAAACCCCATTGCGTGATTAAGTAGGTGATCAGGTAAAGCAATGTTTACTAGCGTCGTTGACATCACCATTTTCATAGGCTTTTTCATTCTCGCTTGATACTTAAAGAATTTAAACCAGACACTAAGCTTCTCATTCATCGTATCATTTCGAATGGGCTCATAGTCATAATAGCCAGGTTCAGCAGGAGCCTCATTCATATCCCAACACAGCATAGAGTTTCTTATTTTTTTAATATCTTCTTCTTTTGCTTTATCCCAAGTAAGGCCGTAATCATGTAGGGCTCTGTAGAGCTCTTTAATCTTATAAGCTCTCGTCCTGTGGGTTTCTTGCCCTGCAATTGTGCCTTGTCTTCCGCCTGTGCGGGCTTCTTCAGCCAGGAAACCCAAAGAGTGCTCGTCCAGTCTATCGTCAATAAAAATAACAGTTATGTCTCTGTTTTTAATCGACGGGTGCTTAATTGTTCTTTTTTCAAGCTTCATGGCTTATCCTTGAGTTTGCGACTATTGATGCAAATTCATCGCGTTCACGCTCTGTCCTCTCCAATAGTTCATCTTTTTTGCTTAATTTACTTTGAAGATCATGAATTTTTTCTTGATAATCAACCATTTGCATCACCATGTTATCCATCTTTTTTTCAAGACTTTTTATTTTGTCCTTAGTCTTATTTGGCAAAGCTTGTTTTGCTTCCTTTATATCTCTTTTGAACTTCTTGATTTTCTTTTTGAATTCCCTGTAAAAATCTTGCGTAGGTTGCTTTACTGTTGTTACGCCGATAGGTGTTTTAAAAAGTTCTGCATATTCAGACTCATTTGCCAAGCAAACAATGTTGTCATAAGTAACTAGATTTTTGTTAACATGTGATTGTTCTTTAAGGATTTCCAATGCTTCTTCAACAGCTTTCTGTTTTAAGATAGACTCTTCTTTTGTGGGTCTAGCCATACTACTGTGCCTCCTTTATATACTGCTCATATTCATCAATTATTTTAGTATCGTGATTTTGAAGCCCATCGTTGGCATATCTGGTCATCCACAATAACCTTTCACGAAGCTCCTCTGGGTATTCTTTAAGAAGAATCTTCTTTTGTTTTTTTAGAGCTTCGACATGCTGCTTGGTATACAGTGAGCAACCACAAGCCGAGCCCTCGCATGCAGAAGGAACAACGTCAATACCCGTAAAATCTGTAATACTAAATCCTCTTTGGCACAACATCTGATCAGGCTTTGCAAGGTCATGGAAACAGAGGTTAGTTGGTGTCTGAATAATCGCCAAGCGTTTTGTCTCAACTAGGATACGCAACGACCGAGTAAGAGTGTCTTTAAACTCATCCGTAATATTTCCCACAAACATATTGCCTTGCATCATGCGCTTAGCAACAGGTCCCACCATAGGAATGTCATTTTCAATTTGTTCAACAATAACATCAAGTAATCCCATTGACTCGTTTTCTCGAAACTCCTGCACTGCCTGTTTAACCATAGTATTAAAATGACCCAAATAACGCAGCGTCATTTCAATAGATTTGTGGCCTAAAAACAGTCTAGCTAACTCCAGGCCATTTTTGTCATTCATATGAGCCACAGAGAACGCCATAGCGTGCCTAAACTGATGAGGCGTTGGTGGCTCATCAATGTCTATTCTTTTACAGAAATGATTAATAAGCTTATTGATTCTGGGCGAAGAAATATTCTCTACATCAAACGTTATGTCGGATAAGTTTAAAGGCCCTGTTTTTTTACCATCCATAATTTCGCTTAGCTCCGAAAGTAACCTAATAGCTTTGGCTGCAATCAACGGAATCGGCATTGTCAAACCCTCTCCGTCTTCGGTGGCTGATGTCTTATAAACGATACGCGTCAAACTATAGCTTTCATCCAAATCATGATATTCCGTCTTATCAACCTCGGGATAGCGTTCAAGAAGAGCAAGCTCCTGCTTTCTCATGGCAGTAACCATCAAGATAACAATCACGCAAGACTCTTGAAGTTCACGCACTGATTTCACCAAGTCCATTAGAGGACCTGTTTTTTTATCAAGAGCTGGCATAGGCTGATACGAATTACTTTCAAGCTTCAAACAATGCTTATTCATGTCTCTTAAAGCTGGTTTTTTAAAGACATGTGAGCTTGAGCGATAAGACTCAACAGCCTTACGCCTAGCAACCATAGCAGTAGCACCATCTTTACATGAGTCACTATAAATCTTTGCTGCAACCATAGAATCCTCTCCATAGTTTTCTATATAGTAAATGGCTTGAGAGACTATCTTCTTTAACTTTGATAGTGGATATGGAGGGTTAACACTACCTATGCGCCTCTTTGAATTCTTCTCTTTTTTGAATGTCTCCTCTAGTAACTTATACTTTTCTGATTCAGAAAAATATATCTTATTTAGTCGAAGAAAATATGGAAGAAAGTCTGAACATAGAGACCAATCTTGTAGCTTGCGCATCTTGTCCATGATTGTTGCTGAATCATTTCCTTTGTTTATATGGCTTTCAATGTATATATCTAGTGAAAAATTTGTTATGTCGTCAGGCTTACTAATGTCTACAAGCTCACCCATCTCGTAAATGGTAGTAAACAAGTCTCTGGCATAGCTTGACTTGCCACTTCTAAGTGGAATTTTACCCATATCACCACTAAGCTTCAAAAATAAAATTGTCCGTAACGCGAGCCCAACTATCCCAGCAGGAGGAACCATTTTAAAAAAACCATTTGTTGCATTAGGAAGAAGGATATACTGATCTTCAAACCTTGATCCACTTGAACCAGGGTAAGACATACCATTCATCGTTTTGTACACCTCTTCAGGACTAGCACATGATTTTAATTTGTCTAAATAGTTACTTTTCATCAGTTAAGCCCTCCTCTTCTTTTGAGTTGATAGGATTTGCTGTCTAACATACGTCTCATAGCTTGGGGCTTCCTTTTCACAGAAAACCTTATCTTCGTGTTTAAACATATTTAATACAAAATTAGCTGCGCTATAATCCTCTAAAAATTCTTTATCCCAATCTTTTGCATGATAAAAATCACTACGCATCGTATCCATACAATTCCTCCATGCCATAATGACCGGGCCATGAACCTTTGGAAGAACTTTGCTTTGTTGGCACTCCGTAAGACACATTCGCCAATTAGTACAAATTTCATCATTTTTTATTTTAGGGGCACCCGGATACAATGGATTAGATGGGTCCGAGCAATTAGCCATCGGTGTCTCATATATCGTTAGCTTTTCATCGTCTTTTGATGTTATCTCACCCATAAAAAATCTCGTAATCGTCCGCTGTGCCATAGCAATTCTATGACTATCCAATCCTTTCCACTCAGCAGACTCTCTATAGTGGCGATTCTGTGTCTCCAAACTTTTGTGTCCAAGACCAACTTGACGCTGAAACTCATTAAACCCCATAAGGTAGTTACTATAGTTTTTTGCAGGCCTAATAAGACGATGATCAATCCATTTTAACCTCTGATAGCTATCATTTCCATCAATTGTTTTAGTCTCAATGATCGTATACTTATTGTAAAAAAAGGTATTAGAGTTCTTACCATAGTACTGCAAATTTGTAAGCTTGCTAGAGGAATCCCATGCCATTATTTCTGTTGAACCAAGATATTGAAAGAAGCGATCACTGCCGGAATAGTCATACAACGGAGTCATCCACTTAAGGTAGAAGTCAAGATACTTCTTCTCTTTTGATTTCAAATCAATAACAACGGTTTGAATAGAGTTTCCTCGTCCTTTCTCTCCATCAATCAGAACGCCCAGTCCTGTTTCATCGCCAAGCTTATAACTTCCGTCCGCATCTTTCTTAACACGCCAATCTCGGAGAACTTCTTGATTTAGCCCAGTTCTTATCATTAGCATCAATATTAATGGATAAAGCTGTTCCATAGTAGGTAGCGCTATCTTCTTAAACTCGCTTATTGTAGCCTTTAATCCAGTTGAATTATTGCTTCGCCACGAAATTGCACTGGTAGAGTGCATATTCTTGAAAAGTTCAGTGGGTTCATCATTTAACGGCCAATCCGGAAAGAATGTTTTATTCCACATGCACCCCATTCTTTCATCAGCGATAGAAATGTTGAATCCGGACCTAGACAGTTCTAACAACTCTTGATGTCTATGTTTATCTTCTTTATTAAAATACTGAGGTATACCGTTTGAGCGTCGCTTCCAACATTGAAGTTCCACATTAAACAATTCTTTTGCTATATTTCTTATTGGCCTGTTTAACGCCGCAGCCATACGACCGAGCCTATCAATATTGTCATAATAAGTATAAGCCAAATTTTCCAAACTAAACAACTCAATGCTTTCAAGTTCTTCCATCCATCCAGCATATTCTTTAGCCTTACAAACATTCTCTTTTAATTCTTTTTGTGCATAATGGTCAAGCTGAAAAACAACATCAGAAGAAAGCATTGTAGGAGGTTTTTGGGCTTGGTTAACTTGGATATGTTTAAGCACAAAAGCATCGTTTTTTCTTTTCAGCTCTGTAAGAAAACGATTTACATATACTTTTGCCTGATTATTAAAGCGTTCATCCAGCATCTCTTTACTAACAATATTTAGATGTTTATTTTTGAATTCAGTTACCGAAGGGAGATCAATATCTGCGGACAGAAGTATATCAATCATAATCCCAAACCCAATAACAACTTGGTTGCCGGATGACCGAGGTAAAATTCTATCAACAAGTTGAAAAAGAAAATCTCTTACATAAGCTCCGTGTTCAGGGTATAACGAAAGCAAGTCTGATTTGGCCAGGCCTTTCGTTTCCAAAGCTGCCTCAATACCGGTGATTCTACATGATTGATCTGCATTCATTGAGCTGACGATAAATTCCATAGCACTTTGCTTACAGAGGTATAACCGATTATGAGAATATGAGCATGAATCTGATTTACTATTCCTTACAATCAGATATTTACCATGGTGCTCTTCTGCATATAACTTATTGACAGTATCGAAATGGGGTCTTTTCTGATTGGTGGCTTTGGTTGAGCCTGGCGGTGGCATTAATTTTTTTATCATGTCTTCATACCTTAATTATACTTTTTATAATTAAAACATAAATTCTAAAACCTACTAAACAATATTACTTTTTGCAATAAATTTAGAAATACTTTGTAACATATAAATCTTTGTTGTACTTAGAACGCTTTTTCTTTTTCACTAAAAGTTCCAACTCATCATAATCATTCGCCAAACGCTTACGAATGTTATTGGCAACATCCAAGAACTCTTTATCCATATGTAAAGACTTTGCAAACTCTAAACCGTAGATACTGCTTCCACTTCCGCTTTGCAAGGTTCGGTTATACAACAATTTATCACTATCTTCATCATATGCGACTTCAAGGTGCAGGTTCACCACGTTTTTCAACTTAACAAGCTCATCCATAGTCGAGAGTTGATGCAGGTGCGTTGCGAACAAAAAGACAGAACGTAATTTGGCTAGCTTCATAATCGCAGAAGCGACAATAGCTACGCCCGAAAGTGTTTCTGTTCCGTGAGATATCTCATCCCCTAAAATAAGACTTTTTGTTCCTGCGCGGTTAAAGATATTCTTCATCTCCAACATCTCGACAGCAAAGGTAGAAAGTCCTTTAGCCAGGTTGTCTTTGGAGACAATACGGGTAAAAACAGATTCAAAGAGTGAGAACTTCATAGCAGAAGCGGGAACAAAAAAACCTGCCTGTGCCATTAAGACCGACAATCCTATACTCTTCATCAAAGAGGACTTTCCGCTGGAGTTGATACCATATAAAAGCACACCATGTATCTGATGGCCGTCATGCACCATAGAATCGAGCATAATGGTCTCAGGGTACGGAAGGTCCATATATTCTCTGTTGCCCATGACAATATCATTGGGTACATAAATACCTTGATGCTCTTGCACCTCAATAAGAGGATGACGAAGCTCCAGGATCTGCAAGAAGTTCTCATCCTCTTGCGCCTGGATTATCATCGGTCGTGCATAATTATACATCTCTGCCGTTTTTGCAGTGGAAACGGCCACATCTATATCAGCGACATAATGTATCATTCGATCAAATAAGAGGGTATAACGTCTTTCAAGCTGATGCTGTTTTTCAACGAACTTCTCTTTTGCCAAGGCAACGATCTTGGTGCGGTTACGCATGATCTTATCCGAGAGCGACTCGATAAGTTCAGAGGTGATCTTGACATTGTTCGTCAGTTTTTTAACATGGAAGTCTTTAAAACTGATAAACTCACCCTCTATGTCAAGTCCTGTGCCTGAGAATTCTGCTTCAATCATTGCAAAACGGTTTTTAGACAGGTTGATAAAATAGCCTTCCTTGTCCAATTGTCCCAGTGCCACCAATCGGTTCTCACTTTTATTGGCCACACCTGAAAGCATCTCTTCAATGCGGTCCATGATGATGTAGATAGTTTGAAACATCTTGGCATTTTCATCACTAAGCTCATCAATGTGCGGATCAACACCACGCATAAAAAAGTTCTCATCTACCGTCTGTACTGTGTACTTACGTGTTACATCCAGGTTAAAAGTTTTTTCTATCTCTTTGACAAAAACAAGTACTTCATTTTCTGAAAAAGGCGTTTTTGAAAGTTTGTGCTTTTTAACATACAGCATAAGATCTTGAATACCTAGAAGTGAATCATGAATAAAGTTCATTTCAAAAGGATGTAGTCGTCCAAGATTGGTACGGCGAGACAGGCGTTCCAAATCATAAATATTTCTCAGGTTCTCTTCTAAAAGCTTCGTGTGCGACATAACTTTTTCAGCCAAACCATAACGGCGCATTAATTCTTCTTCTTCCATGATAGGATTAAGAAGACGCTCTTTTAAAAGACGTTTACCAATAGCTGTGACCGACTTGTCAATAAGTCTAAGCAAGGTCATCTCATCTCTGTCTTTTGAGATCACACCCAGTTGTTCAAAGGCAGAATTTCCAAGGTACATATAACGCTTGTTATCAATAAGCTGAGGACGAGAGAGCTTTTGGATGATATGAAAATCATGTTCGATAACAAAATGAACTAAAACAGCCAAAGCCTCAGATATCATAGGTGTACGTTCAAGATCTAAATGCTCAATTGGAGAAAGTAGAGACTGTATTTGATAGACCCGCTTAAAGAGCTCATTTTGATACTCTATCTTGGGCCTTTGCGTGTTCACACTGTAGGTATAATGCTCATCTATCTCTAGATAACGCAGTATGTGTTTTTGATCGTCCACACCTTCCAAGAAGCTCAGTACAACTTCAGATGTCTTATAAACATGCAAAAGATTAAAGATCTCATCAAGGGCAAAATTCTGATCTTCACTTGTTCCATGCGCCTCATATAAGAAAGTCTTGCCTGTCGTCACATCAATAGCTGAATAGCCGATGGAGTAAATATCTTTATGTTTGTCAACAAGAAGCGAGACAATATAGTTATCCTCACTGCCTATCGTATAATCAAAGTTTGTACCCGGAGAGATGATCTTCGCAACATAACGGCTGACTTTAGGCGGTTCCCCACGTTGTTTGATATAGATGATAGTATATTTTTGCTCTTGAATAAGTCGGTTAAGATAACGCTCAAACGAGATGGTCGGAACACCGGCAAGAAGAGGGTTTTTAGTGGAGTTTTCAACAATGGTCTTATTTTTCTTTGTCAACTGTATATTAAGGAGTTCCGCCATTTCCTTGGCTTTACCCAGCTGAAGTTCTTCATTATTAACTTCATAAACTTCAACAAAGGTACCGATCTCCATAAAGACGACTGTATTCGTGCCATACTTCTGTTCAAAATGCTCTTGAAGTTTGAAATACACCTCAGTCAGAAGAAGTTTTTTATCATTTAAAAGTGCATTCACATCATCTGCTAACATAGACCACCATCATTCATATTTAGCGTATTATAGCAGAGCCTTTACAAAGCTTCTTTAAAGGAGGAGCTAAAAAACTGTCCTTAATTTTTTATCTGTTAAAATATCATAATAATTATATAAATCGCATATCGCATTAGGGGAAAACATGACGCGACCAGAGCCAATAGATCAAGAAGTCATCTTTGACGGTAGATCTTTAATATCAGAAACAGACACCAAAGGAAACATCACTTACGTTAATAGAAAATTTGTGGAGATGTCAGGTTATTCCAAAGAAGAATCTATCGGCCAACCGCACAATATCTTGCGTCATCCTGATATGCCCCGTCAAGCTTTTGAGCAGATGTGGAAGACAATACAAAGCGGAAAGATATGGGAAGGCTATGTTAAAAACCTCAGAAAAGACGGAAAGTTTTATTGGGTTATTGTCAATATCGTACCAAAACTTGATGAAAATGGCGAGATCAACGGTTATATCGCCTCAAGAAAGGTACCTGATCGTCTTCAGATACAAATGGCTGAAAAGAGTTATCAAGAGATGATAGACGCTGAATAAAAAGGATGAACTATGCGATTTTCCTATGTGCTTGCTCTTATAATATCACTATCAGGATGTACTAGTACTTCCTTGAGTTATCAAAAAAAGAGCATAGAGATCAAAGGTACACAGTTTGATTATGACCTCAAAGGTGAGACCCTCTACACCACACAGACGAATCTATCTCAGGTTTGGATTGACTATCACGTTTTTCACACTTCAGATAATGAGAATCTGGTATATGAGTATGCCCGCTTGAATACTGCCTATAAATTCAAGTACAACTACCCTTATATTCTTAGACAGATTTTTGATGCACAAGACGTAAAGACAACTAAAGACAAAGATGGCCTTGGGTTTTTCACTATCACCCTAAAAGACAAGACCATACTCTATGCACTGGCTAAAACAAGTACAAAAAAATCATTAAGTCTCTTATACGGTTTTTCACAACAAAACTTTGAGGCGTTAATGCACAATCAACCTCTTATGCAAATGCAAACACTTCAGGAAGCCCCCAAAGATGCTATTAAAACCCAATGGAATCCTAAACTCATCATCACAGGTGTACTGCTAGAAAAAGTTAATGCTATACCTTTACGTTAAAAAGGGCTTTGTCTTTTCCTGATTATATAGACCTTAAAGACTCTTGTGATAAGATTGACTTATCATGAAAGTAAATGTATCTGCTAAATTACTCATACTCATCACTACTTTGATCTTTATCTTCCCCGCCTCCATCTTCCTCACACTATATATTCTTGGAAATATAAAAGATGATGCCAGTGCAATCAATGCCATAGGCTATATCAGAGGTTCAATTCAAAGGATATCTGTTTCAAGCTCCCCTGTGCAACAAGAAGAGATTATCCAAAAAATTGAAGAAAAGTTCTCTTTTATAGATCAAGGCTTTGTCAATACCTACAAAAATAATCTTAACCAGTACCAGTTTAAGTCCAAATATGATGATTTAAAAACATATTGGAAAAATCTAAAAAAGCACAGACAATTGAAGTTCGGCAAGAACAACCTAATTGACTATAACAGTTATTGGGACAAGGCCAATGAAGCTGCTGACGCGGCTGAGAATATTTCGACTAAAGCGCATGAAAAACTTATAGATATTATTCTGGGGCTGGGTGCTTTTATCTTTTCACTGCTTATAGTTACACTCTACATCATTCAAAAAGAGGTTAAAAACCGTTTAGAAAGCACTGTTATCAGAGATCCCCTGACCCAACTGTACAACCGCACCTACCTTATAGAGCAGTTGAATAAATATATCAAATCATATGGGCGAAAAGGAAATGCATTCAGTCTTATCTTCATCGATGTAGATTATTTTAAAAAAATCAATGACACCTATGGGCACACCGTGGGGGACAGAGTCTTAAAAGAGTTTTCATCACTTTTGCAAGCTGAGCTTCGTGCTGAAGATAGCGGGTTTCGTTATGGAGGCGAAGAGTTTGTAATCTTAACGACATCCACGCAGATTAAACAGGCCATTCAATTAGCCGAACGATTAAGAAAGAAAGTTGAGAGTTATGACTTTGGACTCGGCAAACCCATGACTATAAGTATGGGTATCAGTGAATACAAAAAAGATGAAGACTACACCAGCCTTTTACAACATGCAGACCAGATGCTGTACAAGGCTAAACACTCGGGGCGAAACTGTATTTGTGTCTATGAAGGCTAAATCACTTGATTACATGTCCTACAAACTTACTCATATTATCCAAGATTCTTCCACCACGTCTGTATCCTAAACCGCAGGCTTCATAAGCGAAGAAGACACCTGCTTGATAATAATTCTGCTGCGCATCTTGCGCAAAATCGACAGCTTCTTGATACACTGACTTATAATGCCCGTACTCACCATCTGTCTCCGCCTCGATAGAGCCATCTTTATTGACAAACCTAACATTAGCGCCTTCACGTCCAAAGACTTTTTTCTCCACATACGCCTTACCAACCAAAGGTTCATAGGAAGTTTCAAGAAGATAAGGAGACTCAGGAAATAGATCACATAATATTTTCAACATACCCTTGGATTGAAAGAGCAATGTGTAAGCAGGGTTCAAGATGATCGCAGACTGAGATTCCAGGATATGCTCAATCGTCAAAGCAAGTTCACCCTCTTCTATAGCAATATCTTCCCATGGGAAAAGTTTGAACCAATACTCATAATCCTGATTATCTTTATCACAGATACTTTCATTATCAAACTGCACCTCATCTAAGAAAGAGAAACCTGTTATAAAACCGGCATCATCCGCCATACGCTTAAGAAGCTTGGTCGTCACCTCTTCTTCATCATCACCTTCTATAGAAGAAAAGAGAATTCTCCAACCTTCATAACGTTCTTCAAACGAAGATGTGTCATCAAAAAGAGTGATAAGCCTTTTAAAATTCTCAGAAATAGACTCATATACCGTGTTAAACTGCTTCTCTTCGTCCATCTGATTGACTTTGAGCATAGCCCATTGAACGATAGCGGTTTCAAAAAGTCCCGTTGGCGTATCTGCATTAAATTCGATCAATTTAATAGGCTTGCCATCTATCCCGCCTGAAAGATCAAAACGACCATAAAGATGCCAATGAACATCATTTTCCCAAGACTTTTTAATCGTCTCAACAAGATTAAAAGGAATACCTAATTCAAAAAAAAGATCATTTTCAATGACGTATTCAGCTGCTTCGGCATACATATCATAGAGTTCATTCGCTGCTGTATAATAAGCCTCGGCCTCAGAAGCAGAAACTTCCACCAGTTCATTTGCAACATAAGATGTTCCATCAGAATCTGTGTGCCATGAAAACCCTATCTCATCCAAGGTCTCATTATCAATTGGCTTAACATGAAGTGTTTGTATCATCCACCCCAACCTGAAAATTTTCCGCTTGAGCTGGATTTTTTAGAGAAAAAGCTCTTTTTTGAACTGCTTGCACCCGACCTTTTTTGTGCATGGTAGGCTGACTTATTGACACGGTTTGCATTTTGGGAAAAGTTTTTGTTCCCCATCAGTTGGTTTGCAATCATGTTTCCAAGAAGTGAACCTGCTGCTACCGCTAAGATAGTCCCGCCAAGGCCCATTCCGCCAGCAGAATTGCCCTGAGTTGTCTCAGATGTACCATTTTGAACTTTTTGGTATTCTTGATCAGCAAGAACACGCATCTCTTCTTCGCTCATTATTCTTTCAATAACACGGCCATTCTCATCTTTTTCACGGATAATTGCGCGAGAAGGACCATCTGTTGGTATCTCTTCAATAACCGTATATTTTCCCGTGGATGTTTGTTCAATAATTAAAAAACGATTTTTTGCTTCTTCTTGTTCCTGGCCTCCACATCCGCTTAAAGCAGACATGACAACCACACCCATACTTCCAAGGGCTATAGCAGAACCCCGCATGATTTCGGCTTTGCCTGAAACATCTCTTCGAGGCCGCCACAGCTTGTTTTGAAACTTACTTTTCATTAATATTTTCCTTTTTAAATTCAATCATCTTATCTAAGGCCTCATCAAAAAACCATATCTTGTCTCTTCCCTCATACACTATCTTTCCGATATAGGTATGTTTTCCTTCGTTCAAGATCTTATTTTCCTGGGCAAACATCATCTCTCCTACACGGTATCCGATTGAAGGTATCTGTGTAAGGTTAACAAGAGCAAAACAGACGCCAAAGATCAATATTGCTATTTTAGTACTGTAAAAAAATAAGAAAAGATATCCAAAGATTATTATCCCAATAAAGAAAAGTAGGAAGCTTTGATGATCAGCAAACAAGACATTATAATAAACGTCAATATCTTGGGCTTGTATATAGTTTAAAAAGAGCCCAAGTATAAAAAAGAAATCCAAAAAAAATGTAAAAAACATACCTGCTAAAAATGCAGAACCTAACTTACTTCCCATCAACGCAACCTTTTTTTCTTTGTCTTATACAGACGGTAGATCTTTGATGAAGCACCCTCGTAAAGCCCCTTGTCATCTTGCACAATTATATCAGATTTACTAAAAGCAAATTCTTGATCATAGGATAAAGACTTTTCATTGGCAGACGTGGAGTAAAACCAGCCAAAGGGCTTAATAAAAGCCGCATGTTTTTCATCTTTAACCACCCGTACAGCCTTGTTGTTGGTGTAAGCAAAGGTTGTGGATCTGGCGCGTCTTACACTTCGTTTATGCGCTGTTGGGATACGTACAAGTTTTTTTAACATTTTAAAAGAGTGAGTGACTTGAACAAAGGGCTTGTGGAATTCGCGCTCTTTTATCTGCGCAAGTTGGATCTCATCTTGGGAAAGAAAACCGACAGTAGTGTCTGTTTGAACTAAGAAGACCTTCTTAGTCAAAACATCATGTGATGCTTTTTTGAAAACATCATGTGCTACTTTTTTGAAAACAGTATCTGGTGTTTCTTTGAAGACACCATTGCTTGATCTTTGAAAATTATTAGTCAAGATAATCTTGTAGGGCAACAGGTTCATTCCAGTGTTCATTTTTCATCTGCTTTAAAGCTTCTATCGTTGCTCTCGCTGCTGAGAGTGTTGTAAAATAAGGGATACTTCGACGTAAAACGATTTGACGGATTTTTACTGCATCATCTTTAGCTGTTTTATTATCAGAAGTGTTAATCGCCATAGTTATCCCGCCATTTGTCATGACATCTTCAATATTTGGACGGCCCTCAGAGATTTTCAAGACCTCTTCACATTCAATACCGGCCGCATTAATCACTTCCGCAGTTCCTTTTGTCGCAATAAGTTTAATACCGTTATCACTTAAACCTTTTGCAATTTCAGGAGCATGCTGCTTGTCCATATCGATGAAAGAAAGGAAACATGTTCCTTCTGTAGGAATAATATTTCCAGCAGCCATCTGGGATTTAGCGAATGAAGTACCGAAGTTTTTAGAGATCCCCATGACTTCACCCGTCGACTTCATCTCGGGGCTAAGGACAAGGTCTGCACCATAGAGCTTATTAAACGGAAAGACCGCTTCTTTAAGCGCGATATGATCTTTCAAACGTGGTTTTAAAATACCTTCGCCTTCCATAACAACATTATAATTATCATAAAATGCCAAGGCATTACGCAAAGGATCACCCATCATAACACGTGTCGCTACTTTTGCTAGAGGCATCCCTGTTGCCTTTGAAACAAAAGGAACAGTACGTGAAGCCCGAGGGTTAACCTCGATCAGATAGATCTCATCTTGGTAAATCGCATATTGAATATTCATCAAACCAACAACACCAAGACCAAGGGCAATTGTCTTTGTCTGCTGCTCAACCTGAGAAATAATCTCATCAGAGAGGTTTACAGGAGGAAGTGAACAGGCTGAGTCACCTGAGTGTATCCCTGCCTCTTCGATGTGTTGCATAACTGAGCCGATATAAACATCCGTACCGTCACAAATAGCATCAACATCAAGCTCAATAGCTTGATTTAAAAACTTGTCAACAAGAACAGGTGCATCATTTGAAACAGATACCGCTTCATCCATATATTTACGAAGTTCATCTGAGTTATAGACGATACGCATAGCACGACCGCCAAGAACAAAGGAAGGGCGAACAAGAACAGGATACGTCAGTTCTTCAGCGATAGTAACGGCTTGTTCTTTTGTCGTTGCTAAACCGTTTAGAGGTTGTTTAAGACCAAACTCTTCTACAAAGGCAGAGAACTTTTCTCGATCTTCAGCAAGATCAATCACCCTTGCCGGTGTACCCGAGATCTTTGCACCGATGGCTGTTAGCGGATTGGCAAGTTTAAGAGGGGTTTGTCCACCAAAGTGAACGATTATACCGTCTGGCTGTTCATGCTCGATGACTTCACGTACATGTTCAAAGTCAATTGGTTCAAAGTACAAGACATCTGAGGTGTCATAATCTGTTGAAACTGTTTCTGGATTACAATTATACATAATCGTTTCTATACCCATCTCTTTAAGTGCAAAAGCAGCATGAACACAACAATAATCAAACTCAATCCCCTGACCAATACGGTTTGGTCCGCCGCCAAGAATCATGACTTTCTTTTTTGATTCATCTACACGATTAGTGACATTTGGAAGCTTAGTTATATTTGTTGTAGAATACAGGTACGGGGTTAATGCCTCAAATTCGGCTGAACAGGTATCGACTTCGTTATATTCCAGATGAATACCTAAACGTTTACGCGCATTATAAACATCATTCTCGCTTTGAGAGATATTTGAGTTTCTGTTAATGTGCTGAGAAATCTTCATATCTGAAAAACCATCCGTCTTTGCCTTTCTAAAACGGACCTCATCATTTAAGATATCGATATCCATAGTCTTTTCAAGGGCAACGATCTCTTCTAACTGATACAAGAACCATGGATCAATCTTACAAATACCAAAGATCTCTTCATGTGTCAGACCGCGACGGAAGCCTTCAGCCACATACAACATACGCTTTGCATTAGGTCGACGGATTTCATGCTTAATAAAGTCCATATCCCCTTCCATGCAATCAAAGCCGCTGTATCCCTCTTCAAGTGAGCACAGTGCTTTTTGAAAAGATTCTTTAAAAGTACGCCCTATTGCCATAGCTTCACCAACAGACTTCATGCTTGTTGAAAGTGTAGAATCAGCTTCGGGGAATTTTTCAAAAGTAAAACGAGGAACCTTCGTCACGACATAATCAATAACCGGCTCAAATGAGGCAGGTGTTCCAGTAATGTCATTCGTAAGTTCATCTAGTGTGTAGCCCACAGCAAGAAGAGTTGCGATCTTTGCAATAGGATAGCCCGTTGCCTTAGATGCCAAAGCAGATGAACGTGAAACACGCGGATTCATCTCAATAACGATCATGCGGCCTGTTTTTGGATCAACTGAGAACTGTACGTTTGAACCACCGGTATCAACACCTATCTCTCTTAAAATATCAAAACTTGCATCACGCATACGTTGATACTCTTTGTCTGTCAATGTTAATGCAGGAGCTACCGTGATTGAATCGCCCGTATGCACACCCATTGGATCAAAATTTTCTATTGAACAGATGATGATACAGTTATCCGCTTTATCACGAATGACCTCCATCTCATATTCTTTCCAACCAAGAAGAGACTCTTCCACTAAGATCTCTGTGATAGGGCTCTCATCTAAACCACGCTGAGCAAGCGTCTTATACTCGTCAATATTGTATGCCACACCTGAACCGCCACCTGCAAGGGTAAAGGAAGCACGGATAATAATAGGAAACCCTATCTCTTCGGCCGCTGTTAGTGCTTCATCCATATTATGCGCATAACGAGAATGAGGAAGGTCCATCCCAATCTTCATCATAGCTTCTTTAAAAGCTTGCCTGTCTTCACCCTTATGGATAGCTTCCGGATTCGCACCAAGGAATTCAACACCTTCCAGCATACCTTCTTCATGCATCTTCATTGCTGCGTTAAGTGCTGTTTGACCACCCATAGTCGGAAGGATAGCGTCAACATTCTCTTTTTTAATGATCTTAGAGATGATCTCTGGTGTTATTGGCTCAATATAGGTTCTGTCAGCGAACTCAGGGTCTGTCATAATGGTCGCAGGGTTAGAGTTAATTAAAACAACACGATATCCAAGCTCTTTAAGCGTTTTAACCGCTTGTGTTCCGGAGTAATCAAACTCACAGGCTTGTCCAATAATGATCGGTCCCGATCCAATCAGTAAAATGGTTTTTATATCGTCTCTTTTTGGCATTGTGACCCTTTAATAATTGTTCAGAAAAATTTGTAAATTATATCTTTTAAGCCCTTAAAAATGAATGAGAAAAAAGGTGGATTATCTGTTTTGTAAATAAAAAGTATAAGCTAGATTTTGTATAAGGAACAAGCGATGTTTCCTAAGCAGAAATCTTTTTTAAAAAAGGGAGGGAGTCTTTTCTATTTTTTTTTGATTTTTTTCTTTTTTTGTATTTTTTTCTTCTATTGGAGAATCTTTTTTTTGCAGTTCTTTAATCTCTTTTTTTAAAGCGATATTTTCTTTCAACAGGCTTTCAGACCTTCTTATTAAGAATTCTAAGTCTTCGATGAAAGAAGATGACATGTTTAATACCTTTTCATAATCACATGAAAATATTCAGGCTGAGTCACATCAAAATATGGCTCAATACGTGCATTTTGGAAACCTTGCGACTGCGTTATTTCAAGTACTTTTCCAACACGTAACCCTGCAAAAAACAGATTATCCAGACCTGAGGTATACACTTCATCACCAACCTCAATCTTTATCCAGTTGGGAATAAATTCCACCAACATCTCTTTTTTGTTTTCACCATGTACAATACCAGGCGCTCTTTTTTTACCGATATATACCGTATATGAGCATTTATAGTCCGAGTTTAGTAAGGCCATAGGCTGACCATGTTTAAAGGTGACTATTCCTGCACTTACCCCCTGACTGACAAGACCGTACACTTTTGAAGTATTATAATCCTTCATATCAATCCATATTCGGTTTATATCACCAAACTTGGCATAAGAAAGCGTCTTTACAAGCTGTACTTTAGGAGAGATCTTGAGATCTGAGCTATGTTCTTTGAACATCTGGTTCAGTTCAACCGCCAACTCTTGTGCGAGCAGGTTATTTTCTTGATATTTCTTGTTTTCTTCTTGGAGTCGGATGATTGTATCTTGCTGTGAAAGATGCTCATCAATAGAGTTATTAATGTTTTCTACACTCTCATGGTAAAAATTTTTAACCCCATTCAAGGCCCCAATAAAAGGATCTTGAATGAAGTTCGTAAATTTTAAAACGCCAATAACGATGGCAAATGATAAAAATAAAAAGCCAATGAGCTCTTTATTCATGCTCGAAGAGTTCCTGAAGTAAGTCTATCTCTTCAAGAGCGCGTCCGGTTCCTTTTGCAACTGCTAAAAGCGGCTCATCTGCGACATAAACAGGAATCTTAATCAACTCAGAAAGAAACTTATCAAGTTGACGGATAAGTGCACCCCCACCCGTTAAAATAATTCCATGATTAACAATATCACCGGCGAGGTCAGGAGGCATAATTTCCAAAACTGCTCTTAAGGCTTCACCAACCTCTTTTAAAGGATCGCGCATCGCTTCACGTGCATCTTCACTGGTAAGTTCAATAGAAGACAGAAGTCCTTCAACCTGATCACGTCCGTTAACAATCATCGTCAATTCTTCGTCTAAGGGCATAGCCGTACCGATAGCAATCTTTATCTCTTCAGCAGAGCGTTCACCAATAAGAAGATTGTATTTACGCTTGACATAGTCGATAATGGCTTGGTCTATCTTATCACCCGCAACACGAATAGACTTAGAAAGCACAAGACCGCCAAGAGAGACTACACCAATCTCCGTAGTACCACCACCAATATCAACAACAAGGTTACCCTGTGGTTCACGAATATCAATTCCTGCACCGATAGCAGCAGCCATTGGTTCTTCAATCAAAAAGACCTCACGTGCACCGGCAGAAAGTGCCGATTCACGTACAGCCTTGCGCTCAACCTGCGTTAAGCCATAAGGAACACAAATGATAATACGAGGACTGATAAGAGCGGAACGACCATGTGCTTTTTGAATAAACTTACGGATCATCTTTTCTGTCATATCAAAGTCAGCAATAACACCGTCTCTCATCGGACGAATTGCCTTGATATTACCCGGGGTCTTACCTACCATCTCTTTAGCTTCGCGACCTACTGCCAACACTCTTTGGTGGCCAAAACGCTCTGTTTTAACCGCAACTACCGAAGGTTCATTAATAATGATTCCTTTACCCTTGGCAATAACCAATGTATTCGCTGTTCCTAAGTCAATCGCGAGATCGTTAGAAAAAAGTCCTATAAATTTATTAAAAATCATTTACTATCCTGTGTCTTGTATATTATGCTGTTTTTTTCTTGTTATTCTTGATATAGATCGGTTTAACACCCTCATCTACCATCTCTTTGGTCACAATCACTTCATAACCTGCATATTCCGGAAGCTCATACATGACATCAATCATCATCTCTTCCATAATAGAACGTAATCCACGTGCGCCTGTCTTACGTTTTATCGCCTTATGAGCAATCGATTTAAGTGCTTCTTCTTCAAAATTAAGTTCAACATCATCAATAGCAAAAAGTTTTTTATATTGACGGACCAAAGAGTTCTTTGGCTCAGTAAGGATCTGTACCATTGCATCTTCTTCAATCTCGCCAAGTGTAGCAATAATTGGTAAACGCCCGATTAATTCAGGAATCAGACCATATTGAACAAGATCATCAGGCTCAACCATTTCATACGTCGGTTCTTGTTCATCTTTTGACTTTTTATCATGTCCAAAACCAAGAATATTTTGCCCTTGCTTACGCTTTAGAATATCTTTCATCCCGTCAAAGGCACCACCACAGATGAATAAGATACCCGAGGTATCCATAGAAACAAATTCCTGATTAGGATGCTTACGTCCACCCTTTGGCGGCAAGTTAACCTGAGCACCTTCAATAATCTTTAGAAGGGCCTGTTGAACACCCTCACCTGATACATCACGGGTAATCGAACGGTTTTCACTCATTCTTGCAATCTTGTCGATCTCATCAATAAACAAGATACCCTGTTGCGCTCTTTCAACATCACCATCTGCTGCTTGCAGCAAACGTGTCAAGATATTTTCAACATCTTCACCCACATAACCCGCTTCCGTCAGACTCGTTGCATCAGCAATAGCCAAAGGGACATTTAAAACACGCGCTATTGTTTGTGCCATAAGGGTCTTTCCTGAACCCGTTGGTCCAATAAGAAGGATGTTTGATTTCGCAATCTCAGTGTCATCTTCTTCAACCTCATGTTGTTTAAAAATACGTTTATAGTGATTATATACAGCAACTGAAAGTAGTTTTCGGGCATTTTCCTGTCCGATAACATACTCGCCTAAAAAGGCATTCATCTCTTTTGGTGTCATCAACTCGCCATCATGAACTGGAGTATTCACCCCTTCTTCATGCTCAGACGCATCATCTCCAAACATAATTCTATAAGCCGAGATGACACAATTCTTACATATATAAACACCATTACCCGCAATCAGTGGGTTTTCTTCTGTTTCTATCGCTTCACAAAAGCTACAATTTCTATGAATCACTATTCTTCCTTTCATACGCGATACCACGTTTGGTTTTTACTACAAAGTCACACAATTCTTTCACACAATGGCTCTTTGTTTCATCTAAAATCTCTTGAGCTACATCTTTTAGAGGACGTCCTTTTTCAAAGAGTTCTCTGTAGGCAACTTTAAGTTCATTAATCTCGTCACGCTCAAGCTTGCGACGCAGACCTGTCAAATTAAGACCGCGAAGACTTGCTCTATTACCTTCAACCATACAAAAAGGAGGCACATCTTGAGACAGGGCCGAAGCGCCTGCTACCATAGCATAATCTCCAATATGAACAAATTGATGAATGGGTGTCATACCGCCAACAACAACATGATCGCCGATTTCTACATGTCCGGCAATTGTAGCCGCATTGGCAAAAATACAATGACTCCCGATAATAGAGTCATGACCAACATGCACATACCCCATAAAAAGATTATGCGAACCTATAATTGTTTTTGAACCGCCGCCGGCTGTTCCCGGATTAAAAAGTGTAAACTCACGAATAGTATTATCATCTCCGATGATAAGCTCAACCTCTTCACCATTATATTTTAAGTCTTGAGGTACCGAACCAATCACCGCATGTGAAAAGATTCTATTGTTCTTTCCAATAGTCGTTTTTCCATAGATACAGGCACCTTGGGCAATGCTTGTCCCCTCACCAATGATCGCTTCACTAGAGACGAAAGCATAAGGTGCGATTGAAACATTATCACCGATTACGGCACCTTCTTCTATTATGGCCTTATCTGAAATCATATTCATAAGGCTTACTTGTCTACTACCATAGCTTTTAATTCAGCTTCTGAGACTAAGTTACCATCAACATAGGCCTTGCCCTGAAGAACCCAGATAGAACCTTTATGTTTGACAACAGAAATCTCATATTCCAACCTGTCTCCAGGACGTACGGGAGAGCGAAACTTTGCCTTGTCTATACTCATAAAATATACAACTTTTTCAGCTGCTTCTTCTTCTGTCATATTCATACTTTTAAAAGCAAGAATACCGCCGGCCTGAGCCATACCCTCTAGGATCATAACACCGGGATAGATCGGATGTCCCGGAAAGTGTCCTTCAAAGACCTGTTCGCCGATACTTACATTCTTGAAGCCTAAAAGTTTTTCATTATTAACAATTTCTGTTACTCTGTCAATCAATAGCAGCGGGTATCTATGTGGTAATATTTTCTGAATTTCTACAACGTCCATCATGCTTGGATAGCCTTTTTATAAAATTTAGCTATTTTAACTAAAAATAGGTTAATTTACTATTAGGCTCCTGACACAACCCCTTGCAGACGCAAAGGATTTCACATGCATAAAACCAAGTTTGGCTCACTGTGGAGATGAAGGGCTATCCGTGACAGGGCCCGCATGACTAGAGATCGGCTATTTTTAAAGTCACCCCTTTAAGGTGAGAAATAGGATAAGCATAAGTTATACCCGCCCCACCTCCTATAAGCTCCAATCTTTCCATAATACTTTTTATGATACTGTCTACATTTTTCGTCGGTGTAATAAACATCAGGTTAGAGTCAGTTGCCTCATCATGAAGTCGATTATAAAAATTTTCCATTTTATCAAGCCCCATACCATGTGCACGCATAATCGTGACACCTTTTGCTCCGGCATTTTTTGCAGCAAGGAGTGCTTTTTCTTCTTTTTCCATCGGTACGATCACATGTACAGCTGAAAATTGCACATCATACGAATGCCGTTTATCCGTTCCATAAACATTAACCGTAGATAGACCCATGTTTTCTGCATGCTCAAGAGCATGCCTAAGCTCATCCATGTGAATAGCCTCAAGTTCATGTTCGCCTTTAATACCCATTCTCTCTGAGATAACCCCATAGGCCATAACTGTCAACATAGGAAAGAGTGAGGCAAAGGCGATCAATCCAAAACCGTCAATCAAAGGGTCACGACCAGGTATATTTGTTGCCAGTCCAAGACCAAGTGCCGCGACGAGGGGAACAGTGACCGTCGATGTCGTCACCCCGCCGCTATCATAGGCAATAGAGATAATATACTTAGGTGCAATAAAAGTTAAAGCGATAACGAACATATACCCTGTCATAATATAATAAACGATCTCACCCCCGTTAACGATTCGATACGCACCCAAAGCGATACCCATGGCAACACCAAAGGCAACAAACAGCCTTAAAACAAAGTCGTTGATCTTGCCATCACTGATCTCTTTTGCCTTTTTAGCAATCGCTGTCAAAGAAGGTTCAGCCATAGTCGTTGAAAAACCTATAGCAAAAGAAAAGCTATAAATAATAAAATTATTATCATTTTGTGTCAGTTGAAATGCCATCGTCTCACCCAGAGAAAACAGACCCAATTCAAGACCTATAATAAAGGCATCAAGACCTAAAATTACCAAACTGAATCCAACCAGCACATTCTTTAAATTCTCTATTGGCTTCTTAAGAACAACATACTGAAAAAAGAAGATGACCGCTAAGATCGGTACTACATCCATAACAACACTAAAAAGTCCTTTTAAGAGTGCTAAGGGGTGTAGGTCCAAGGAAAAAGAAGCTTCACAAGCTTCTACGAGAACAGGCCCCGGCAATGCTACAATGCTTGTCGCTTCAACATACTCATAAACAAATATCCCATAAAACTGCACAAAAATCATAGGTGTAAGGGAGGCAAAGGCGATCAGGCCAAACCCATCCAATACAGGGTTTCTACCTTTGATCGTCGACGCCAGTCCAATGCCTAAGGCCGCGACTAAAGGAACCGTTACCGTTGATGTCGTCACCCCACCAAGGTCAAAGGCCAAACCTACAATCTCCTTTGGAGAAAAAGCGGTTGCCGCAACAACCAAAATATAACCCGAGATGATATAGTAATGAATAGGATGACCTTTAATAATCCTCCATACCCCGATAACAATAGCAATACCGACAGAAAAAGCAACGACCATCCTCAAGGTTAAAGCATCGATCCGCCCACAACTGATATCCGCAGCTTTTTGCGCAATAACCACCAAGGCTGGTTCTGCGACCGTTGTACCAAAGCCTATCATAAAAGCAAAGAGCACTATCCAAAGGGTTGAACCCTTATGTGCAAAGTCACTTGCAAGCTTTTCACCAACGGGAAAGATCCCCACTTCAAGTCCCAATAAGAATATAGCCAAACCGATGGCGACAATAAAAAGACCCACCGCCGTACTCACCCAATTCTCAGGAATAGTTTGGATAATAGCCAATTGAAAAAAAAGAATAACAAGGATAATAGGAAGAAGATCTCGAAAAGATTCTTTTAAAAGTTGTATAAACGATGCAAGACTAAGCATGAAGGCCCTTAAACTATAAGGCACTTCTATTTTCTCCGCCGAGAGTCTCTTGGCTTTTAAAAGTACACTATAAGTTGAAATATTCTTGCTAGCTTATCTGCATATGACTAAAACCGAAATTAAAACATACAAACTCCTGATTTAGTATCAAAAAAATATGTTTCTTTCAAGAAATAAGCTCAAAGGTAGCACACGACATCCTTAAAATTTTGTCTCGAACGTGACAAGAATGCCTTCCTTAGGGTAATAAAGTAACCTGCTTACTTCATTTAGTAGGCAATTACTTAAAAAAGCTTCAAGAAAAGACAATTTATGATAAAAAGAGTGTTTATATCCTCTGGAATTTCACCAAGAGCATTTTACAGGAGCAGCATATGGCTATAGATAATTCACTCTATGATTCACTGGAAAGTACCTATTTTAAGATACAAGGTTATTTAAACAATACACCACTTGGACGAGAACATTCACCCATGATGTTTAAACACGAAGAGTTAGGTGCATTGCTAGAGAGCTTTGACATTGAAGCGCTTGAAGAACAGTCAAAAGACATACACGCCTTACATGCACAACTTAACGATATCAAAGAAGTAACGCAGCAGATCGTTGAATACCTTAACGACACCTCTGACTCTGTTGTTTTGGTAACTAAGGTAGTGGATGGCTTGGACACCGTGTTTTTAAAAATTAAAAACATCGTTTTGTAAGAACGTGAGTATTCGTACGCCAAAATGTAAGTCACAATGACACAAACACATTTTCCAGGTCATTAGCACAGGGCTTTATAAGCCCTACTTTAAAATAAGATATTCACGGTTGTCTTCGTAAGTCTTAGCATCAAGATAGATATCGATCTTGCCGTCTTGCACTTCGTCCAACACAAAGATAGGGCTTAGGTCATACGGCGAATTGCAGAGTTTCTGACGCACTTCGATCTCGCGTTCTACGCTTAGAGGATTGAAGATTATCTCTTTAACTGTTTTAAAACTGCTGTTTGAGAGGCTATTAAAGGTCTCAAGGCTAATCAGTTTCACCTCTTCTCGGTTCATAAAACAGAGCTTGTTTATCGTCTGTTCGATGCGTCCATTCGCTTTTTTTCGCGGCAATGTTGAATAGATAAGGGCATGAGCATCGACTGATTTTTTGTTTATACTCATTTTTAGATTATATTGACGGTAGTTCAAAAACTTCTCTCGTACAAGTTGATATTCCTGCCCTGCATCTTCATAGTCCATTCGGCGCTGGTAAAGTTCAAGTCTGTCTTCGATTGAAGCAGGAAGGATCTGGTTTCCTATAGACGAAAACATCTCATCCATCAACTTGCCCTGTTGGTCGCGCTGCATGGTAAGACCATAGATACAGCCACAATAATCTTGTCGATAAAGTTGTTCTTCTTTTGTTACACGGCTTTGGTCTTGGCTTCCGCCGCCTGAGCGGTAATCAACGGCAATAAACTCCACCCCGTTTTTCTCATAAAAAGCATCCCCGACGCGTTTGAGCTGTTCTTGGGATTTTAAAGGTGAAACAAGGAGGGTAGTCGTGATCTTTTTTTCTCCCAGTTCAAGCGCTTTGTTTGCCGAGACATCAAAACGTCGATCAAAGCAAACCTCGCAGCGGGAACCCTTCTCCGGCTCTTTTTCAAGACCACGAACCAGTTGCATCCATGTTTCAAAATCGTATTCACCCTCAAGTAGGTCTATTCCCAGCTTTTTACAGCTTCTTTGAACATCCAAATAACGCAGTCGGTATTCTGAATACGGGTGTATGTTTGGATCATAAAAAAAGCCGGTAAGTTTTTCTTCGGGATAATCAGCTTGAAGTTTTTCTAAAAAGAAATGAGAGTCAACGGAACAGCAGATGTGAACTAACATAAATGAGCCTTCTATTTTAAGTACAAAGCACCCAAAAAAATTGGGCTTTTTACCGAAGGCTTGGCTCCGGTGACATAAAGCGTATATCTAGCGCTCAGCTAAGATCTCAACTTTTTCTATCGCGTCTTGACCTTCAATTGTAGCAAGTACTGCAAAAGAATCTGCATCATCTTCAGCAATTCCGCCAAAAACAGTATGCACACCATCTAAGTGCGGTGTAGCGTCAAATGTGATAAAGAACTGAGAACCACCTGTGTTTGGTCCGGCATGCGCCATTGACAATGCACCTTTTCTGTGCTTAGATGTATTTTTTGACGTCTCACATGCGATCGCATATCCCGGTCCGCCTGTACCACGACCTTGTGGACAACCACCCTGAGCCATAAAACCTGGAATAACACGGTGGAAGTTTAGATTATCATAATAACCATCATTTGCAAGGCTAGCGAAGTTAGCAACAGTATTTGGCGTTTCATCACCATAAAGTTTCAACCAGATAACACCCTTAGATGTTGTCATCTTAGCCCACTGAAATTTAGCCATCTCTTCTGCAGAGTAATCAAATGTTTTTAAAGACATAGTATTTCCTATATAATTTTTTGAAATTATAATCAAATATTCTTAAGTGGGAAATTTTAGTATTATTTTTTTATTTTATAAAGAGTCTAATTGTTGTTTTTTATTTCTTTATGATAAAATACACAAACATGTATAAATCAAAATTGGATACCAGAGTACAAGAAGAACGTCTTACAACTTTGGTGCAGAATCTACCATCTTCTTTGTTCAGCACCGTATTGGTAAGCCTTTTTTTATCTTATCTTGTCTATAACAAAGTTGAAAACAGCTATGTCATAGCATGGATGAGTGCTATTTTTCTTTTGACGCTGCTACGGACTGTTCAGCTGTATAAGATCAACGCTTCAATCGACTCCCTTCTAAAGCATGAGAACCGTATCCTTCTTGGTATCTTTCTATCTGGTACACTTCTTGGGTCCAGTGTATTAGTTATATTTCCCGAAAACAACTTGGCTATACAGGCATTGATCTTTTTTCTTTTATCATCGATGATAGCCGGTTCAGTTGCCGTCTTTTCAACCCACAGGCTTGCTTTTTTACTTTACTCAGTTCCTATTATGTTTGCTTTTTTATACAGGGCTTCTACGCTTCCGGACATGCTCGTTTTACTCACAACAGTAGGCATTGTTTATTACGCGGTCATGCTAAGCACCTTATTTCGCGTCAACACTTCTATTACCAAATCTCTTGAAACACAGTACTTAAATTATGACCTTGCAGATAACCTTTCAAATGCCAAGATGCAATTAGAAGGCTCCAATGCCGAACTTCAGGTCGAAAATTCTGTCCGTAAAGAGACAGAAAAAAGACTGCATCGTTTAGCCAATTATGATCAGCTCACCGGTCTTCCCAATAGACATCTGTTCAAAGAGGATCTTAAGTCTTCTATTAAATTCAGCAAAGAAAACAGTACACGTATGGCGCTGCTCTTTCTTGACCTTGACAACTTTAAGATCATTAATGACACACTCGGCCACGCCATGGGAGACAAACTACTCATTGCAGCTTCTTCCCGTTTGAAAAGTCTTTTAGATGATAAGAGTCATATTTCTAGATTAGGCGGGGATGAGTTTGTTATTGTGATCAACGAGGTTACGGAAATTGACTCTGTTAAAAACTTAGCCGACAAGATCATTAGCCTGCTGGAACAACCCTTTAGTTTTAATGAGCAAGAGATGTTTATCGGCACAAGTATCGGTATCAGTTTCTACCCTGATGATACGACCCAGACAGAGACCCTTTTATCTTACGCCGATACTGCAATGTATATTGCAAAAGACAAAGGCAAGAATAATTATCAGTTTTTTACTTCTCAGATGAACAAAGATATTCAACTCAGACATGATATTGAGACAAAACTGCACCACGCAATTGAAAACAATGAATTTCGCATAGATTATCAACCCAAGGTGAATATCCAAACCCAAGAGGTTGTTGGTGCAGAAGCTCTTTTACGTTGGAACCAACCAGAGTTAGGAAAGATCTCGCCTTCCGTCTTCATCCCTATAGCCGAAGAGAGCAGTCTAATTAACCAGATTGGAAAGTGGGTGCTTTCGCGCGTCTGTGAAGACATCTCTTTTCTCAAGCAAAACTTCAACAACGAATTGTGCATCAGTATCAATATCTCTTCTTCACAGATCTTACACCAAAATCTACCTCAGCTCATGCAGGAAAATTTAATCAAATATGAGATCAATCACCAGTGTATTGAGCTTGAATTTACGGAAAATATGCTCATCAAACAATCCCGAAAAACACAGCAAGTACTTACGGAACTTGAAAGGATGGGAATAAAACTTTCAATTGATGATTTTGGTACAGGTTACTCCTCACTGAATTATCTTAAGACACTTCCTATTCATACCCTTAAAATCGACAAATCCTTTATCGCTGACACCCCACACTGTGAGGGAGACTGTGCCATTGCAAAAAGCATAATATCTTTATCACACAACCTTGGCTTAAATGTTGTAGCCGAGGGTGTTGAGACAGTGGAGCAACTTAAATTCTTAAAAGATAACGGCTGCTCTATCATCCAAGGGTTCTACTTTTCAAAGCCTCTGGATATAAACGCCTTTAGCATCTACCTCAATTCCCCTATTAATCAAGTAACACGAGCCGATGCAGGGCTAAATCTTAAAAATTAAAAATGTTCGTCCGTTGCGTTCACGACGTATTTTTCCTTCTTTGGCCAGTTGAGCCAAAAGCTTCATAGTACGGTTCTTTTGTGCTTCGCCTACTGAAAGATAAATATCTGTTTGTAAAATCCCACCTGCATGTGCAGTGATAATCAATTCAATCTCCTCCGGTAATGACCTAACAGGTATTGATTTTTGAGTACTCTTCTGCACAGGATTATTTTTTACCTTAGTCGTCTTAGTAGAGACTGTGATAGGCTTAACAAGTTTTTTTGCTGATTTTTTTGCACTTTTTTTGGTATCACTTTTTTTCTTGTTTTTTTTCGCCGAAGGCTTCGTTGCTACTTTTTCAGCATCCTTCTTTGCGGATGCTTTACTCGCACTCTTTGTAATTGCCTTCTTCTTATTCTCACCTAATTTCTTCACACTTTTCTTACTTGCTGCTTTTTTTGTATCTTTCTTACCGGCAGACTTACTTTCTACTTTTTTTGCAGTCTTTGACAGCGTTACTTGTTTTACTGCTTTTTTACTCTTTTTAGGTGACAATTTTGAATCTTTTACCACTTTCTTTTTTACATCTTTCGCCATAACACCCCCCTTTTTAAACTATTATAACGAAAAAAATATTACCAACAGGCAATATTTTTTTTAATCCAGACACACTTTTTATGATGCATTTAACACGGTATAATACTTCCATGCTATCACCAAGTAAAAAACTTCATCTTTGGGCCTCGCGCTACTTAAGCAATTTTACACTGGCCCAAGTCCATAACTTTGCCATTGTTATCCTTCTGCTCTTTACCATTATATTCGCCTACTTACTAATACAAGAAGAGTATCAAGGCTATGAAGAACAGATACATCAAGAACATCAGCACTTTCTTAGTACGCAACAACAACAGATCAAACAAACTTCTCAGCAAGTCGCCTTGTTAATGGAACACGAACTTAATAATAATGATCACGACATCGACAAGGCACTCTATCGTATTTTAAAAGTCTTCAGTATAGATAACAGAAATTTTATACAGCTTTTTTCCAAACAAGGGCAGCTTCTGTTTAAAAATTCAGAGATTGACACCAAGATAGCCGATGCTAAAACCCTCCAGACGGAAGTTTTTCTCCCTTTGGAAGTAAAAGGGACACAAGATAAACATTCCATTTTGGCTTATGTTGTAAGGTTGAGCAATGGCTATACTTTTGTAAGTGGCATCTATTCCCAATCTTCCGATCAGCTTTTACTACAACGCTATAAAGAATCAAAAAGCCGTTTAGTCAAAGTCATCCTTGAGATTTCGACGCTAGCCTTTATACTCTTTGGCGTAATGATCGGTATCAATAAGGTTGTCAGTGCCATTATGCAGCGCGATGTCGATAGCTTTCTAAAGTTTTTTGAGCGTGCGGCACATAATGATCAGGTTATTAATTACAAGCAGATATTTTTTAAAGAGTTTCGTACCATGGTCTTATACGCCAATGAGATGCTTGAGACCATTATGTATCAAAAGTTCTCCCTTTCTCAGATGAACACTTCCCTTGAACAAAAAGTCCAAGATAAGACAAAGGCTCTGCAAGAAAACTTTGAAGACCTTAAAAAGGAAAAACAGTTTTCTCAAGACCTTCTGGACTCGCAAAAACGATTTTTACGACATACTGTGCATGAGACCAATACGCCTTTAAGTGTGATCGTGACCAATATCGATCTATTTACTATGAAATATGGGAAGAATAGACAGCTTTCCAAAATCGATGCCGCCGTAAAAAATATCTTTAATATCTATGATGATCTGAGCTATCTGGTAAAAAAAGATCAGGTCGAATACCCACGCACAACAATAAATCTCAACACCTACCTTCAAAGCAGAAAAGAGTTCTTTGAAGAGGTTGCAGAACAGTCACGTCTCTCCTTTGTCTTTAACCCTTGTGAAGGAGAACACTATATCTACTTTAATGAGACCAAGCTTCAGCGTATTGTTGACAACAACATCACCAATGCGATCAAATACACACTTCCTTCTGAGAAAATTTATATAGAAACAGTACTCAAAGGTACTCGCATTCATTTTGATATATACAGCCGCTCAAAAAAAATTGAAAACACAAATAAAGTCTTGGAACCTTATTATAGAGAGAACAAAAAGATGGATGGTTTTGGTCTGGGATTAAATCTGGTAAAATCAATTTGTGAAGAGGAGAATGTGCACATCAACATTGAGTCCAGTGATGATGTTACACGTTTTTCTTATATTTTTACTGTTATGGGAATGTAGATATGAAAATATTTCTACTTGAAGATGAGATCATGCTAAATGAGTCCATCCAAGAATACCTCGAAGAGATCGGTCATCAGGTACACAGCTGTTTGGATGGAGCCAAGGCGATGCAAACCTTGCAAGAAGAAAGTTTTGATCTGTTTATCCTCGATATCAACGTTCCCGGTCTAGATGGGTTAAGCCTCCTTGAACGTCTACATGAACTTAAAATACACACACCCGCTATCTATATAAGTGCCTTAGTTGACATCGAAGACATATCACGCGCTTATGACTTGGGCTGTTATGATTACCTTAAAAAGCCTTTTCATCTCAAAGAGCTTTCACTTCGAATTGATAAGATAAAGGTCTCCACTGAAGTGCCTCGGGTTCATCTTCGTCTGAGTTCACATTATAGTTATGACCAAGAGAATAATCAACTTCTGTTTATGGGTGAACCCCACACCCTTAGCAAACGCCAATCTCAGATCATAGATCTGCTTGCGCGTAATCGCGGTCGTATCGTTGACTTTGAACAATTTCAAAATTATGTGTGGGATAACAACTTTGTTGATAACGCAACCATAAGAGCAGAAGTAAGCCGCTTAAAAAAGACACTTAAAGAAGACTTTATTCAAAATATCCGTTCTCAAGGCTATATGATAGACATCCCTTCAAACTAAGTCTTATCCATTCCCACTTACATAATATTTTGAGATACTTATTGTTTTTAATTATAAATCTATATTAGAATAAACATGTTACCAGAATGCCCAGAGAAAGATGAAGTATTATATTTTTGTGTAGAAAAAAGTGTTTTTTTTCATTTGCTACGTTTGTGCTACGTTCTCATCTTATGATTGTAATGTGAAGAAACAATCTCGGTATTTGGCGATACCGTAATAAGGCGAGATAAATGAAAAAAACACTGGGAGTAAGTATAGCATCTCTTATTGCTATTTCCAATCTCTACGCTGCTGAAGATTTAAGCAGTATGTTTAGTGAGGGAACGACAAGCGGTCAGATCCGTACGTTTTATGTAGATAGGGAATATCAGGGAAGTGCGGGAAACGATACACACCGTGATTCTTTTGCTATCGGAGGACATCTCAAGTACGAGACGGCAGCATACGAAGGCCTTAGTCTGGCAGCAGCCTTTTACACAACCAATAAGATCGATGTACAACAGCATGATGTTGATGATCCTTCTCTTTTAGGTACGGGAATTAAAAGTTACTCTATATTAGGTGAAGCTTATATCGATTATGACTTTTCTCAGTTTGGAAGCAAGACCAATGCAAAGATAGGGTATCAAAGATATGATGTACCGATGATGGGAAGCGATGATGCACGTATGCTTCCTAATACATTTCAGGCCTATAAGCTGACTAACAATGATCTTAAGGATGTGAACATACAACTTGCGCATGTCACCAGAATCGCATACGGTACCTTTAGTAATATCTATCGTCATGATGGAACAAGTGCTGGAAAATCTATTTTCGCAGCAACATCTGGTTATCCAGCCAAAGATAATTCTCAAACTGGTGAATATACTAATCTTGGAGAAGCTGCCGTCGGTAAGAGAACGGATGGAGTAACCAATACCCTTATAAGTTTTAAGAACAAAAACTTTAATGCCAAGTTTTCTAATGATTATGCCTGGGATCTGTATAACACACTCTATGTACAAGCCGGTGCGTCTATGGACAGTTTTATCAGTAAAGACTTAAAGCCATTTCTCGCCCTGCAGGTTATCAAGCAAAACAATGTCGGCGACGACTACATGAAACACTCTGTCTTAGGCGGAGACGGTGAGATTGACTCATTATATTGGGCAGCCAAAGCCGGAGCAAAGTATGCCGGTATTAGTGGGTATATCGCTTATTCTCAAACAACTGACAACGATGCAACTGATGCGGCTTATAAGAATGCTATACTCACACAATTCGGTGGGATGCCGGCTTTTACACAGGGTATGGTTACACGCCACCAATTTCTAGCCGGTACTAAAGCGACTAAAGTAGCCGCTTCTTACTCTTTTAAAGAACAAGGTATCAATCTATCTACTGCGGCGTATTACGCTTCATTTGATATGGATGAATATAGCGGGTATGGGATTTCTCGTACAGCGTATGAACCGGGTTTTGATATTCAATATTACCCTGCAGCCGTAAAAAACCTGCAATTGCGTTTTCGCGGAAACTTTCCAAGAAAGTTTGGAGAAGACGCATCTGGCAGCACCGGGTGGAATGAGTATCGTCTAATTGCGAACTATAATTTTTAACTTGTGATACTATTGTGTCACTGAACATTCAATAAGGAGTTTTTATGAAAAAAGAACAAGTCGAAGCTATTAAAAATGATCCTAACTTTCAAGAGTTGGTTACAAAACGTTCTACCTTTGCATGGACATTGACCATTGCAATGCTAGTGGTCTATTTTGCTTTTATTTTAACGATAGCATTCAACCCGTCTGCATTAGGGGCGCCCCTAAGTTCAGATAGTGTTACAACGATAGGTATTCCCATCGGAATCTTTATCATCGTCTTTGCATTTGTCCTCACCGGTATTTATGTCCGTCGCGCAAACTCTGAGTTTGACGACCTGACAGCCAAGATCAAAAAGACAGCAAAGGAGAACGAATAATGGTAGCAAAAATATTTTTGTTTTTAAGTCTTTCCATGGCAATGGTGTATGCATCAGGTGCATTGGAAGGTGAAGTTGAGCAGCAGCCTCTGAACATGTCAGCTATCGTTATGTTCTTGCTTTTCGTAGGGGGTACCTTAGGTATTACTTACTGGGCAGCAAAACGTACAAAAACAGCTAAAGACTTTTATACTGCCGGCGGCGGTATCACAGGTTTTCAAAATGGTATGGCCATCGCGGGCGATTATATGTCTGCAGCCTCATTCCTTGGGATATCCGGTCTTGTTTACCTTAAGGGGTATGATGGTCTTATCTATTCGATCGGTTTCTTAGTCGGTTGGCCGATCATCTTGTTCCTTGTTGCTGAACAGCTGCGTAACCTGGGTAAATATACCTTTGCAGACGTTGCATCTTACCGTTTACGTCAAACACCTATCCGTTCTTTAGCGGCTTCGGGTTCTATTGCTACAGTTATACTTTACCTTATTGCACAAATGGTTGGTTCTGGAAAGCTAATTCAGCTTCTATTTGGTCTTCAGTATGAGGTTGCAGTTATCCTCGTCGGCGTACTTATGATTCTTTACGTAACATTCGGTGGAATGCTCGCAACAACATGGGTACAGATCATTAAAGCGTTCTTACTCCTTTCAGGTGCCACATTTATGGCAATTGCCGTAATGGCACACTTTGACTTTAGCTTCGGTTCACTCTTTGCAACTGCAACTGAGATGAAGGGTATTGAGATCATGAGTCCGGGGGGATTGGTCAGTGATCCTATCTCGGCTATCTCCTTAGCCATTGCACTTATGTTCGGTACAGCAGGTCTTCCTCATATCCTTATGAGATTCTTTACAGTTGGTGATGCAAAAGAAGCACGTAAATCAGTTTTTTATGCAACGGGGTTCATCGGGTATTTTTATATCCTTACTTTTATCATTGGGTTTGGTGCTATCGTTATGGTCTTCAAAAACCCTGAATACCTTGATCTTGCAAAACAAGCGGTTTCAGGTGGTTCCCCTATCCTTGGTGGTAACAACATGGCAGCAATTCACTTGTCACATGCAGTGGGTGGCGATTTCTTCCTAGGCTTTATCTCAGCCGTTGCTTTTGCAACTATCCTAGCAGTGGTTTCAGGTCTAACACTTGCAGGTGCTTCGGCAGTATCGCATGATCTTTATGCATCAGTTATAAAAAAAGGAAAAGCAGATGGTATGGCGGAGATGAAGGTCTCAAGATATGCTACTGTTGCCCTTGGTATTGTTGCGATCCTTATGGGTATCGCTTTTGAAAAACAAAATATCGCCTTTGTTGTTGGTCTTGCTTTTGCTATTGCGGCCTCTGCCAACTTCCCAATCCTGTTCCTGTCCATGTACTGGAAAAAATTGACAACACGCGGTGCGGTTATCGGTGGTTCTTTAGGTCTTGCTACGGCAGTAATGCTAGTAATACTAGGACCAATTGTATGGGTTCAGATCTTAGGAAACGAAGAAGCGATTTTCCCGTATAAGTATCCGGCACTGTTCTCAGTATCTGTCTCATTTATTGGTATCTGGTTCTTTTCCATTACGGATAAAAGTGACAACGCGGCTAAAGAGATCGAAGCGTATGAAGCACAATTTGTACGTTCTCAAACCGGCATTGGCGCTGAAGGTGCAGTAGATCACTAGATACACTATGTCTAGTGAATATACAAACGGATCAAAGGAGATAATATGAGTATTTACGATCAACAACAACTGCTTGCCTCTGTTCATCCCTTTGATCTTTTAAGCAAGGGTGTCATCTCTCAACTCAGTTCTGAGATGGACATTGCTTATTATCCCAAAGAAACTGTGCTCATCTCTCCTTTTATCGGAAGTGAGCATCTTTACATCATCATCAAAGGATGTGTAAATGAGTTTGTAGAAGATGAATTGCATAACGTTTATGACGAAGGCGACAGCTTTGATGCCAACGCACTCATTTATGAAAATATTGACTCAAAATTTGTGGTTCAAGAAGATCTTATCTGTTATCTACTCCCAAAAGAGACTTTCTTAAACCTCATACAAGACCATGAAAAGTTTCGAACCTATTTCATGAAAGACTTTATTTCTAAACATCAATCCCTCAAAGAGCACCAGCACCAAAATGATTTGACACCTTTCATGATGACAAAGGTCAGTAATATCTTTATGCATAATGCCTGTATCGTCGATGAGACAGAATCTATTCATGGGGCTTTGGTCAAGATGGACGAGATCAAAGCTACCGCTATCATTGTCAAAAGACAAAACGAGTTTGGTATCATCACCGATGCCGACCTGAGAAAAAAAGTCCTCATCGGTAATGCCTTTTTAAGTTCCAGTGTAAAAGATATCGCGAACTACCCTGTCATATGTATACAGAAGAGCGATTTTTTATTTAATGCCTTACTCATGTTTATCAAACATGGCATCAAACGTTTAGCCGTAACGGAAGAAGGTCAAATAGTGGGTGTACTTGAACAACTTGACCTTTTAAGCCACTTTGCCAACCACTCTCATCTTATTGCTGTTCAAGTCGAGAAAGCAAAGAATATAGAAGAGCTGGGGAAAATCCAAACGAACCAGCTTTATCTGGTAGAGTCATTACAGTCCAAAGGCGTAAAAGTCCGCTATATCTCAAAACTGGTCAGTGAACTTAATTCCAAGGTCTATCAAAAAGTATATGAACTTTCTGTACCAAAAGGTCTAAGAGACAAGGCAGCCTTGATCGTCATGGGTTCAGAAGGACGGCAAGAGCAGATCTTACATTCAGATCAGGACAATGCCCTTATCATAGATAATGAAATTGATGCAGAACTATTCACTCCTTATATGCAGGTCTTTACTAAGCACCTGCTTTCGCTTGGATTTCCCGCCTGCCCCGGAAAGATCATGGTCAATAATCCTTACTGGTGTAGAAATGTCTCTAACTTTAAGGAACAGATCGATCACTGGGTATATACCCTTAATGAGCAATCCCTGCAAGAACTTTCTATCTTTGCTGATGCCCAGTGTATCTGCGGTAACGAAGCACTACTGGCTACACTCAACGAATATTTACATAAACGCTTTACCAGCAGGGATGACATCTTGGCCCACATGGCAAAGGCGGCACTGAGTTTTGAGACACCCTTAAGCCTTTTTTCCGGTTTTATTCTGGACAAAGACTCTCATGAAAATGAGATCGACCTGAAAAAAGGAGGGATATTTGCCATTGTACATGGTATCCGAACCCTTTCTCTGGAAAACAATATCACTCAGACCAATACAATATTACGGATTAAAGAGCTCAATAACAGAGGCTTTTTTGATAAGAACTTTGCTACTGAATTAATAGAAGCCTATGATACCCTAATGGCAATTCGTCTTAAAGAAATGCTCTTGCACCCAGATGATTTTGAGAATGCCAACTTCATCAATCCATCAAAACTTGAGAAATTTGAACGTGATCTGTTAAAAGACAGTTTTAAAGTCGTCAACACCTTTAAAAAGTTTTTGACCTATCATTTTCATCTTAATATGGTAGTTTAGATGTTCGATGCACTCAAACAAAAATTTAACCGTTCGAAGCTGAAAGATGAACAGTATGCTTTTTTATTTGAGGAATACACAGGCGATGAAATGGTGGTCTTTGATACAGAGACTACTGGACTACTACCAAAAAAAGACGAGATCCTCTCCATTGGTGCTGTCATACTCAAGGGAGATACTGTTCTTACTTCCAAGACCTTTGAGGTGTTTTTAAAACCTTCCAAAGAGATATCTGAAAAGAGTATCACTATACACAATATCCGTCCCTGTGATCTAAATGATGCGCTAGACCCTCAAGAAGGCATAGATTCTTTTTTAAGATTCATCGGTTCAAGAGCGCTTATAGGGTACTATTTAGAGTTTGATGTAGCAATGATAAACAAATATATTAAACCGTGGCTTGGTATTTCACTTCCTAATAAGCAAATCGAGGTTTCTTCACTATATTTTGATAAGAAAATTAATTTCATTCCGCAAGGCAACATAGATTTACGATTTGATACTATCATGCGAAATTTAAATATTCCTAATATGGGACAACACAATGCTGTCAATGATGCGATCATGACCGCAATGATCTATTTAAAATTAAAAAAACGATAAATGTGAGTTCCCAGAAGAAGAGATTCTCTCTTTTACTCGGAATTCACATTACATTTCAAAGGAGTCACCATGAGTGAAACACACAAAAAACAAATTTTTCAACCTAACGCAGACTTTGCAAAAGATGCCCGTATTAAAAATATGGATGAATATTATGCCCTTACAAAAAAAGCAGAAGATGATTATGAAGGTTTCTGGGGTGATTACGCCAAAGAGAAGATTGATTGGATCGAACCCTTTACAAAGGTTTTAGATGAATCCAATATGCCTTTTACTTCATGGTTTGATGGCGGAAAACTAAATGTTGCACACCAATGTGTTGACAGACATCTAGATAGCCGTAAAAATAAAGCAGCTATCATCTTTGAAGGTGACAGAGGCGATAAAGAAGTCATCACCTATTTAGACCTTTACTATAATGTCAATAAGTTTGCAAACCTGTTAAAAGAAGACTTTGGCGTTAAAAAAGGTGACCGTGTTGTCATCTATATGCCGATGATTCCTGAAGCAGCTTATGCGATGCTGGCATGTGCGCGTATTGGTGCTATCCACTCTATTGTTTTTGGCGGATTTTCTGCTGAAGCGCTAAAAGATAGAATTGAAGATGCTGAAGCTAAAGTTGTTATTACAGCAGATGGTGCTTTCAGAAAAACAAAACCCTATATGCTCAAACCTGTTGTTGACGAAGCACTTAAGGGTAATACCCCTGTGCAAAAAGTACTTGTAGTGGAAAGAAACCATGAAGATGTCACTTGGGTAGCGGGAAGAGATTATTCATACAATGAGTTAATCAAATCTAAGTCAGGTGAATGTAAAGCTGAAGTTATGGACAGTGAAGATCCACTTTTCTTACTTTATACATCCGGTTCAACAGGTAAACCAAAAGGTGTTCAGCATAACTCAGCAGGTTATATTCTTTGGGCACAGATGACTATGGAATGGGTATTTGATGTCAAAGAGAATGATACATACTGGTGTACTGCCGATGTAGGCTGGATTACCGGTCATACCTATATCGTTTACGGTCCCCTCGCTATGGGTGCCACAACTGTTATGTTTGAAGGTGTAATTACATTCCCGGACGCTGGCCGTCCATGGCAGATGGTTCAAGATCATAGGATCAATCAGTTCTACACAGCACCTACAGCCATCCGTGTTTTACATAAAGAGGGTCAAGATGCACCTGCTAAATATGACCTTAGCTCACTTAAGGTCCTTGGAACAGTTGGCGAGCCAATTGATCCACCGGCATGGAAATGGTACTATGAAGAAGTTGGCTCGTCCAAGTGTGCTATCGTTGACACGTACTGGCAAACTGAGACAGGTGGCCATATCGTTTCCCCTCTTCCTGGAGCAACACCAATTAAGCCGGCATGTGCGACCTTCCCGTTACCAGGGATTATAGGAGAAATCTTAGATCCTGAAACTGGTAAAAAAGTCGGAGCCGGAGAGAGTGGTTATATGTGTATTACAAAACCTTGGCCTTCTATGATTAGAAATGTATGGGGTGATCCTGAACGATATAAAAAATCTTACTTTGGCGACGTTAAAAAAGATGGCAAACCTGTCTACTTCACAGGTGATGGTGCGAACTATGATGAAGATGGTTATATTACTATTACAGGCCGTACAGATGATGTTATCAATGTATCCGGACACCGTATGGGAACGGCTGAAGTTGAAGCCGCTATCAAAAAAGATCCGGATGTAGCTGAAGTTGCTGTTGTAGGTAAGCCACATGACCTTAAAGGTGAAGGTATCTTCGCTTATATCGTACTTAAAAACGAGCTTGACCCTACACGCTATGAAGATGATGTCGCTAAGGTTAAAGCCATTAACAATATCATTAAAAAAGAGATCGGAAATATTGCGATATGTGATGATATTGTTTTTGCTCCAGGGCTTCCAAAAACACGTTCTGGAAAGATCATGAGACGTATCCTTCGCTCTATCGCAAAAGGTGAAAAGATCACTCAAGACATCTCAACGCTGGAAGATCCAACTATCGTTCAAAAGATTGAAGATATGGTCAACGCGTAAATCTTAGACAGAGCCAATAGGCTTTGTCATTTAACTTACTTTCACATTCATTCTTTATACTTATATTTTTTATTTATTCTTACTGACCAAGACGCCTCCCATAACAATCAAACCAATTCCCATAAATGTCCAGAAATCCGGAAAAGCATCACCCAGCATCCAACCAAAGCCTATTGCAAAAGGAATATTAGTATACGATATAACGCCTATTAGACTCGCCTTAGAGAAACTGTAGGCCTTGGTAAGAAGCCATTGAGAGACAGTAGAGATAAGGCCCATAAATCCTATCAACAACCAGATATATATCTCGCTGTGCCACGAGAGACCTGTAAATAAAAAAGCCAGGTATTCAGGAGGATTACTAACCCAAGGTGTAATCGCAAACAAGACCAGAGGAAAAAGCATACCCACTCCCATAAAAGAGAGCATGATCATACGCGTATCATAAATATCTTTTATCTTTTTTATCGTTGCATACGCTGCTGCTGCAAAGAAACCACCCATAATTCCCAAGAAGTGAGCATACGAAATACTCAGGCCAAGAGGCTTAGTGATCAAGACGATTCCAATAAACCCAAGTAAAAGTGCCAAAACAGCCCGTTTACTCAAGTGCTCTTTCATCAGATAAAATGCGAGTATAGATACAAAAAAAGGTGATGTCTTGTTTAAGGTAATTGCTTCACCTAAAGGAATGACAGTAATCGTATAAAAGAACAAAACCATTGCACTTGCACCAAAGACACCCCTCAAAAAAAGAAGATGGAACTTACCACCTTTTAAAGTAGGTGCCGTATGCTTGAGTGTATATAAGACTATTAAAACACCCAAAAGGTTTCTGTAAAAAACGATCTCCAGTGCGGAAAGATCTTGTGAAAGTATCTTGGCAATGGCTCCGTTAAGCGCTGAAATAAGTGCGCTTAAAAGCATAAAGATGATACCGCGGTCAATATTTTTAATCATAAGTGAATTGTATCATTAATATAAGAATATAAAAGGTAAGTTGAAAAATCAACACGTAATACAAACAGAGGCGGAGAACCTCTGCATTGATTTAGATAGCTTTTAAGACTGCTTCAAAATCAGGTTCTTGCTTGATCTCAGGAACAAGTTGCTTGTACGTTACTTTTCCATCTTTGATGATAAAGATAGCACGTGCTTCAATACCTTTTAAAACACTCTCGCCGATAAGTGTTCCATAAGCCTTTCCAAAAGCCTTGTCTTGGAAATCACTTGCTACTACGATGTTGTCGATTCCGTGCGCAGCACAATAACGTGTTCCTGCAAATGGAAGATCCATAGAGATAACAGTAATCTGTACATTGTCAAGTTTCGCAGCCTTTGCATTAAAGGTACGCGCTTCCATGTCACAAATCGGTGTATCAATGCTTGGTACAACAACAAGGACTTGTGTCTTAGCAGTCTTACCGCCGACACTCACTTCTTTTAGATCGGAACTGATGAGTTTTACAAGAGGTGCTTCGTCCCCTACTTTGATCTCATTGCCAACAAGCTTTATCTTTGTACCACCCAGGGTAACAGTCTCATTTGTTGTTGCATTTAACATTGCAACGCTTAATAAACTCACCATAATAGCTGTCAATAACTTCATAATTTTAACCTTTTTTTTGCTAAGTCTATCCAATAAAGTTTTAGATCACCTGAAGTAAAAGTCCTTTTAAATATAGAGAACTAGGCATGTTCAGGATATAAGGGTGATCCTTATCCTGATACATATGCTCTAAGACTTTCAACTGCATACCTGTATCTCGGGATGCATCTAAACAAACCTCAATCAATTCATCCATCCCTACATGATATGAACATGAAAAAAGTGCAATAACACCCCCCGGTTTACAAACCCTAATACCATTTAAGATGAGATGCTTAAAACCTGATATTGCTGCCTTGGATTGCTCTTTTGTTTTAGCAAAAGAAGGCGGATCAAGAACAACAATATCATAACGCTCTTTCTTGTCTGCCAACGCTTTGATATAATCCATTGCATTCGCCGTAACACAGGTAGAGCGACCGTCATCTTCAAAGCCATTGAGTGCAATATTCTTTTCTACCTGCTCCATAGCGGTTGCTGATGAATCGACAAAGGTGACATGTTTTGCGCCTGCATTAAGTGCATGCATTCCAAAACCACCAACATTACAAAACAGATCAAGCATGGTCACTTCTTCATCAACGTACTCAGTCAGAACACCGTGATTAAAACGCTGGTCAAGATAAAAGCCTGTTTTCTGCGAACTTTTCAACTCCAATCCAAACTGACACCCAAATTCGACAACTTCTATAAACTCAGGAACTTTTCCATAAACCGCGCCTTCAACTGTTTCAAGGCCCTCTTTTTCACGAGCTGCCGCATCTGACTTTTCATATATCGCTATGGGTTTTATAATTTCTAACAAAGAGCCGATAATCTCTTTTCTAAAGCGTTCCATACCCGCTGTATTAATGGCTATCGTTAAAATACCATCATAAAAATCAACAATCAACCCAGCAAGCCCATCGGCTTCTGAATGTACTAAACGACACGAATTCGAGTGTTCCAATATCGAATTACGAGACACTATTGCAAGGTTAAGTTTTTCTTTTATCCATTTACTATTAATCACCTCTTGCTTAAAGGTAAGCATACGTAAGGTGATAATTGATTTAGTGTTGGCATACCCTATTCCGAACGACTCTTGCTTGAGGTTTACAACTTCTACAAGTTCGCCTTCTTCTAGTCCTTCAGGAATCATGGCGATCTCATTTTGATAGACCCAAGGGTTAAACAGACGTAATTTTTTAGCAGCAGAGTTTTTGACAACAAGTTTCTTCATGATTTTTCCAATATTTTATAAGTATGATATTGTAACCAATGTATACTTTCAACATCAATATACAAAGAGTTAATTATGGAACTATGTGTTGCCCTTGACCTACCAAGCAAAGAAGAGAATCTCGCCCTTGTTGAAAAGATAAAAGCGTACCCGGTGTGGATAAAAGTCGGTTTTCGATCTTACATACGTGACGGCAAAGAATTTCTTCAAGCTATTAAAGCCATAAACCCGGAATTTAAAATATTTTTAGACCTTAAACTTTATGATATTCCCAATACTATGGCAGATGCAGCAGAGTCCATCATGGGACTTGGTGTTGACATGTTTAATGTACATGCTTCTGCAGGGAAATTAGCCATGCAAACTGTTATGCAACGCCTTGAAAAATATGATAACCGCCCCCTCGTACTTGCGGTAACTGCCTTGACCTCTTTTGATGAAGAAAACTTCAAAGCTGTTTATAACCAGGACATAGCGTCCAAGGCAGATCAATTTGCAAAAGACACCTATGAAGCAGGTATGGATGGTGTTGTCTGCTCAGCTTTTGAAAGTGCTTCGATAAAATCTATCACCTCAGACAGCTTTGCAACCTTAACACCGGGCATCCGTCCCTTTGGCGAAGATGCTGGTGATCAAAAGCGTGTGGCCGACATTAGTATGGCAAAAGAGCAGAAGGTTGACTTCATTGTTGTCGGTCGTCCCATCTATAAGTCTGAAGACCCTGCCTCAGTAGTAGCAAAGATTCTCTCTCAGATATAAGCCCTTTAACATTGGAATATATTTTGCTGAAGAACTCCTAACTATATAAAGGAGTTCGTATGAAAGTCATGGAAACAATCGATGTTGTTGTAAAACTAAAAGAGAAAATTGCACAAGCACAAGCTAACAATAGTACCTTAGCGGCTCAACTGCAAAAACTACTTGATGCCATCCTCGCCAATCCACAAAATAAGCACTCAATCTAGAGGGTCTGATTTCTTTAGAAAACAAACGCTCTATTTAGAGCGTGTGGTTTCTTTAAAAACATTCTATTTAAACGACCTTTCCTCTATCCGTCAAGTTCGCAAAAAATCACTTTAGGCCCTTGTTTAAGTCAGAGTTTATCTCTGTTGGTTATAATCACAGTCCTAAAACATTCTAACGATGTTTTTAACAGGCGGATAGGTGGGTGAGCGGCTGAAACCACATCCCTGCTAAGGATGCGTACTGGCAACGGTACCGAGGGTTCGAATCCCTCCCTGTCTACCACGAAGACCCTATTTTAGGGAACTTCAATCTCACTTATTACAAAATCATCAAACATACAATAATCAACTCAATCACATCTTATCTCGCACAACATCAAGTAGTTTTATTTTTTATATGATTCATTCCTCGCATAGTTGAGTATACCTATTATTAATACGGTGGCAATCTCGAAGATAATCTAAGCAGTAATTTACATTTTAGCAATACTTCAGTAAGATATTTCCTATCAAATACCACATCTACTTTAAAGGGGTTATGATCAATATTCAACCGCTACATAAGCACGATAAAAAAGTTATTTCTCAATGGCAGTATGAAGGTGAACATGCTGGATTTAATTATGCTATGGGCGAAAATGGCTGGATAAACAGCTATTGTATAAAAGAAAACTCCTTATGTTTTGTGGCTAAAGAAACTGATGCTATCATCGGTATGTTTTTATTTATTGCCGAAAACTCGTATGAGTTTCGTATTCTGATCAATCCTGATTTTTTAAATAAGGGGTTTGGAAAATCAGTGACAAAAAAAGCCTTAGAGTTGGGATTTAACACGCTAAAGTTCAAAGAAATTTCATTGATCGTAAGAAAGCAACACACTATAGCAATCTCACTTTATCAAAAGATGGGTTTCACTATTACAGGTGAGACTGAAGAGAAGGTCAATAATCAGCCTATGGAGTTTTATAAGATGGTAAAACTAAATGAAACTGACTGTGCCTAAAAAAAATAAACAAGTATCTCAAAGCCCGCATAAACTAGGTCCTTTTACTACACAAATACAGCAAAATTATAGTTCATCATTCCTTCATCTGCTAACATCAAGACGGATGAGAAAAGGTTTACCCGGTTTACTCGTAAATCTACGAGACCATACCCTTGGCTATGATTTGTGTGAACTCTCTTCCTTATTTTCATGTCAACCAAAGATCCTCTCATGGTGGGTAGCCATTTTATTTATGATAGGTTCAGCCTGTTTTGCGGGCGGAAGTGTGATGAACCTTTATCTTGTGGAATATTTCTCTGTATTTGTCATCAATACAATCTATTTTATTGGTTCAATTTTTTTTACTACCGCTGCCTACGGCCAGTATCTTGGAGCCATTAATGCAGACATCACTAATAAAGCACATGTGAACAATCAAAGTACACCATGGATGTGGTTCGCATGGCGGCTTAAAAACCTTGGTTTTTTATCTAGCGCAAGTCAGTTACTAGGAACCGTTTTATTTAATCTTTCTACCTTTGATGCTTTTTATTCCTCTGTGTCCACGATGAATGAGGATATATTGGTATGGATGCCCGATATGCTCGGTTCAATTCTCTTTTTACTCTCGTCTTTCTTTGCCTGGTTGGAGATCTATCATGATCATTATATAAAGGCTTTGTATTCTGTTTCGTGGTGGAGTGTCTGGATCAACATTTTCGGTTCACTTTTTTTTCAACTTTCGGCATTCGTAAGTTTCATCTCCTTATCAACGACAAAGATACTAAACGAAGTATTAAATCTGGAGTACACCTTGTACGGAGCTGTCTGTTTCTTTATCGGGGCATATTTGATGCTGATCGAGATGAATGAGTCTACACGGCCGGATACACCTCCGACACAGTGATCGTTTCTTAGCAGATTTTTGTTTTGGAGGTTGGTTGTAAGCTTTTTATTTCACCTTCAAGTTCTTTGATAGCTTCATGCATATGTTGCACAAGTAAGCTGGCCAGATCATAGGTAAAACCTTCTTTGGCAACGACTCTCAAGATAGAAACATCTTCACATCCTTTTGCAAGCGTATACGCAGGTACTTGCCACCCGTGAATTCGGAGTTTGTCTGATATATCATACACCGTATACCCCACATTGGCGTCATCTTTCAATTTAAATGCTAAAAGAGGCATTTTTATATCTTCGATAACGGCCTCTCCGATACCAGAATCTTCAACAACTTTTTTAAGATGCATCGTAACATCCAAACAGGCTTGATGGATTTTTTTATACCCTTCAAACCCTAAACGTATGAGATTATAATATTGTGCGATAACCTGGCTGCCAGGTCGTGAAAAATTAAGAGCAAAGGTTGGCATATCTCCGCCAAGATAGTTCACATGAAAGATAAGTTCTTCCGGTAGGTAGGACCAGTCTTTCCAAATAGCCCAGCCAACACCCGGAGCAACGAGTCCAAACTTATGTCCTGAAACATTGATAGACTTTACCCATTTTAGCTTGAAGTCCCACTCTAAATCCGGATTCAAGAATGGCGCAACAAAACCGCCGCTGGCACCATCAACATGAATAGGAATATCATAACCTGTTTCTTTGTTGTACTGTTCCATAAGGGTGTCAAGTGTTTTGATATCCTGATACTCGCCGGTATATGTTGTTCCTAAAATACCCAGTACTCCAATCGTATTTTCGTCGCACAGTTCAACAGCTTTTTTAGGATCGAACATGTAGCCGTTTTCTTTACTCATAGGAACAAAACGCATTTCTATATCCCAATAGACACAAAACTTCTCCCAACAGACCTGCACATCGGAGCCCATAACAAAGTTTGGTTTATTTGTCTCTTTTCCCAGCGCCTTACGTTTCTTTCTCCAGTTCCATTTCATAGCCATACCGCAAAGCATTGCTGCTTCACTGGAGCCGATAGTCGAACATCCACAGGCTTCCATCTCGTCATTGCTCTGACCATGATACAGGTCTGCAATCATATTAACACATCGCATTTCAATTTCCGCAGTTTGCGGGTATTCATCTTTGTCGATCATGTTTTTATCAAAGGTTTCACTCATTAGTGTCTTGGCTTCAGGTTCCATCCATGTTGTGACAAAGGTGGCTAGATTCAAACGTGAGTTCCCATCAAGCATGAGTTCATCATGTACAAGCTGGTACGCATTTCTGGGAGACATTTCATTATCAGGAATATTATATTTTGGAGCAGGCTTGGATAAACCACTTGCTCCAAAGACGGGGTCATTGTCTTTCTCTTGTGCGTGGGAAACTTCCTCAGAAGTTTTTCGTTTATGTATCATTTCACATCCTTCTTGTAGCTGATTGAAATATCTTTTACATTAAGCTGGGTATCATACTGTTACTTTGTTACAACACCATCAAAGTTTATTTTTTTGGCCGATTTATACATTTTAACGGGAAAAGCAAACGTACCACTAGCTGATTTTACTAAAACCTTATCTCCCTCAAACGATTTTGCCTCAGTTACGCCATAAAGGTGCTGGTCCCCAATGACCAACTGAGCACTGTTTTTGTAATCATCAGGGTTTATCCCTTCCTGAACTGTTTCTTCTGACTGGAATTGAGACTGATAAGAAGGATCAGACGGTGTCGCTTGCATATCTAAGGCCTCATTTCTTTCTTTATTCTTCTCTTCTGCCTTCTTATTTGCTTCTTCAACCGCAGCATTATGTGCCGCTTTTTGCTCAGCTTGTATTTGAGCATTTTCTACTTGTTCTTGGTACTTATCATAGTTATATTGATTATTATTATAATCTTGTAAATTTTCATTATATTCTCTTTCTTCATGCAGTCGTTCTGCTTCCACATCGTTGTCATGAAATTCTCTCTCATGAATATCTCTGGCTCCAGCAACAAGAGAAACAAGTACAAACACCATTCCTATTAAAACTTTCATATCACACTCCTCTTTCTGATCTTCTTAACATTTTATGTTATCTTAGCTTAATAGTTCAAATATGGTCGCATTTTTTATTACTATTAATTAAAACTTTAATCAAACACTATAAGCTATAATTGTCCAACTTAACATAGGACCATACTATATGTCAAACACTATTTTCGTACTTGCCTTTATTCTACTAAGCACAGGTATGTATTTTTATATCAGTAGAAAATGGAAAAAACGGGAGAAAGAATTTGATAATTTTGCTTATGAGATGCAACGTGATTTTGCTGAAAATTCGCCATCACTTGATCAGGGAGTGGATTTTTACACCAGTGTCCAGTCTTTTTATGAAGGACAGGGATACACTTTAAGCAAGCATCCAGACTTTGTAACTGACTTTATTGCGAAGAAAGAGAAGGAGATTTTGTTTATCCGTATCCAAAGTCCCCAGAACAAGCAAAGTATCACAGCACAACTGTTTCAGGTCTTTGTCGGCCAGACTGCCTTGTATACTATGGACAATCCCTTATACGATAATTACACACTAAAATGGGCTTATGTATGTTCAAAGATGATGTGTGATCAGTCTGCTAGGATTTATATCAAAAAGTATGGGGATAGATTGAAGTTTGAGTTGATAGAGATTTCAAAGTAAGAAAAGCTGGTTTGCTCTTCTTACTTTTTACGACAACCCGAGAGTGTTAAATCTGCACCCTCTTCTTTTCCACCTTCAGTACTGTCTGCACCCAAAGAGATGATCTCAATATCACCCTCTTCATTAAGATAAACAAATTTGTTTCCCCAAGAGTCTCTTGGTAAAAGACCATCTGTAAAGTAAGGCCCCTGATAGTTTTTATATTTTTCTTCGCTCGGGTTTTTTGACAAAGCTTCCAAACCCTCTTCGGTAGTAGGATAAATTCCATTATCTACCTTAAACATACGAAGTGAGTTTTTAATATTCTCCATTTGAGAACAGACAAGGCCTTTTTTCGCCTTTTCACCCTGTCCAACAAGATTTGGCAAAACAAAAGACGCTAAAAGTCCCAATATTACGACAACGATCATTAATTCCATTAAAGAGAATGCATTTCTTTTCACATAGTTCCTTCGTATAGACACTGCTATTTGTTATTTGAACGGATTATACAGTAAAAAGGTCACTAAGAGATTACTCTATGCTAAAATAAGGAAAAAAGAGCGTCTATATGAAAAAAATTATACTTATTCTCACATTTACACTTGTACTTTTACTTGGAATCACTTATAGCCTTTTGTTCACACAGATGGGAAATAACTTGCTAAAACCAAGTCTTCAAAACAAGATCAACGAGCAAAGCCCTCTTGAACTCACCCTTTCAGAGTTCAGACTTGATATGAGCCATATCCGTATCCTACTGACATATGATGAGGAGAACGCCTTCTTGGCTGAAGGAAACTACTCACTCTTTTCTCAAAATTTTGACATAGACTATAACCTCAGTCTTAAAAAACTTTCCAACCTTAACACGCTCGCAAAACGTAAACTTGCCGGAAGTCTCCTGAGTGAAGGAAATATCAAGGGTGACCTGGGACTTTTTAAAATCAAAGGTAAAAGTAATCTTGCCCTCAGTCAAACAGATTATGCAATTGTCATTGAGGATATGCAACTTAACAAAGCCGCCATAAAACTGTCTAATGCACAGATACAAGAGCTTCTTAGTATGGTTGGTGAAGCCCCTTATGCCAAAGGAAAAATCGATCTGCATGTACAATTAAATGATCTCGATCCCAATGATATGAAAGGGAGCGTCTTAGTTAAAATAAAAGAAGCCAAACTCAATGCCAAAACCTTACAGAAGGAATTTAACCTACATATCAAAAAAACATCCCTGCAGGGAGAATTTAGAGCAAAACTTGAAGGTAAGCAGATCGATTATCTAACGCAGTTAAACTCTGAACTGGCCAACATTCATGCAAAAGGAAAGATACATACCGACAATACAGCCGTAAATTCTACTTACAGCATTGACATTAAAGAGTTAGCCCTTTTCAAAAGTATTACGAATGCACCCCTTAGAGGACCCTTTTTCACAGAAGGAGTAATAAACGGTTCAGGAAAGACCTTTGACATCAAAGGGACAAGCAACCTTGCTGACTCATCAACACACTACAATGTAGCACTCAAAGAGCTAAAACCTAAAGAAGTGATTGTGCATATTAAAGAAGCCAAACTTGAAAAGCTTTTGTATATGGCAGGTGAAGAGAAATATGCTACGGCAAGACTCAATGCAGATATTCAATTGCGAAACCTTGATCCAAAATCCCTTGATGGAAATGCTCTTATAAGTTTAAGTGAGGGCAAGATAGATCAAAAACTCATGCAAAAAGTCTTTAAGGTCACCCTGCCAAAAACAAACTTCACGCTAAAGACCAAGGCCCTCATCAAGCCTGATAATATCAATTATACCCT
>Ga0316206_1000401_pt1 | contig 63045 bp, 55 predicted proteins | sample 6monthpyrite_MG_FD_204942 | JGI IMG/M metagenome (GOLD analysis project Ga0316206, IMG submission 204942) | Microbial mat bacterial communities from mineral coupon in-situ incubated in ocean water Damariscotta River, Maine, United States -... | ecosystem: Environmental > Aquatic > Marine >...
GTTTCACTAGAGGTATCTAAATTAACCTCTTCTTTTGTATCACTTATACTCACCTCTGTTGCAGACACTTCTTGTGCTAAGAAGGCTTTAATTTCCTCTTTTGTAGAGAAAGTGCTTGGCATATCGGGAGTAAATTTTCTTATTTTATCCATCATAAAAACAACTCTTTGCAGGTCATCTTCTGTTTCAATATAATCAACAGCCAGATACTGCTGCTCTTTAATATTTTTTATAGTTTCGGCAATATTTTCATTAAACTCAACACTATTATCTTTTGATTTTTCATCTTCTGTGCTTGATGGAGATTCTAGGCTAGACTCTTCGAGTCTATTTAGTTCTGAATTTACTTCTGAACTTTGAGTATATTCACTAGAACTTGCAGTAAATACTTCTCCCTTATATAGATTATCAAAAAAATCTCCCAATTTAGAGATATCCTTCTCACGAATTATACTTGAGATATCTAAAAACCTCTGAAGTTGTGAATATTGAAGAGTCTCTGAACCAATCAGCTCCATAGATTTTTCAACCTCACTAACTATTGAACTTATGTCTGCTTTGGAGACTATACCGTTTAACTCTTTTAAGGAATCTAATTGATGTCCGGTATCACCGACATTGATAGTTAATAGAGAAGTTATATCTAAAGGCAGCAGTTGAAGTTCATCTATGAAATTAAATAGTGAGTCCTCTATCTCTTCGTATCTTGCATATATAAAAGCTGTTAATTGCGATTTTAAAAGCAATCCATCTTCATCCTCTGTACCACTTAAGACAGATTTGGCATTTTCTATACTCATACAAGAGTGTACGCAAAAAACTCTGTCGCCTAACAAAGAGAGTGTATATATTGGATCGTTTCCGTAAACCATGCTCGATTCATCAATATCAAAGAGTACTGCATACAGATTCTCACCGGAGCAAAAAGATTCATCTATCTCTTGGTTCTTAAAAGCTATAGTATGATTTTTTACATCACGAAGTGTTTTCAGCGGCATATTTATAATCAAATCGCTATCTTCAACTAAACTAAATGGAAGCTCCCAATCAGCCTCTGCTTCTAAAGTTTTACCCATTTGATTATTTAAATCAATAATGATTTTTTCTACAATTTCAGGGTTGGCATCTACAATACCTTCACTCTCTTCTGCTGCTTCTACTAAATTTAACACTTCATCAAAAGCATTATAAAGTGCGTCCGTCATCCCCTCCGCAAACTCTATCTTTTGCGCTCTTAACATATCAAGCAGATCTTCGGCATAATGAGTGATATCTTTCACACTTTCAAAACCAACGATTCCACTTCCGCCTTTAAGAGTATGAGCAGCACGAAATACAGAGTTTAGAAGTTCTGGATCATCTCCACCTATATCTTCTATATGTTGTTCAATAAACGCCAAATTCTCTCTTGCTTCACTTAAAAATTGTTCTAATAATGGATCCACTTTATCTCCCTTAACTCTTTAATAAGATATCAACATATGCCTGAAGTTGATCTGGTTTAATTGGCTTGGTAACAAAAAGATTAGCACCAACTTTATATGCAGAGATTTTATCTTCCTCTTTTTCCTGAGTTGTTACCATAATGACCGGAACTGTTTTATGATTACTCTGTTGGCGTAAATCAGAGATAAAGGAGTACCCATCCATAATAGGCATATTAACATCAACAAGATATAGATTAATATCTGCATCCAAACTCTTCTCGAGTGCTTCCATACCATTCTCTGCCTCAACTATTTCAACACCCATAGATTTAAGTATAGCACTATGATAATTTCTCACTGTCTTTGAATCATCTACAACCATAATTGTCAACATAATATCTCCTAAAAAAATTCTATATCTTCTTGATCTGCATGACCTAGTCTTCCGGAAAAAGCATCTCTTCTATCTTTAGCAATTGATAGTGTCTTTGAGAGTTTTGAGCAAAGTTTATCAAGAGAATCACTCACAACCTGCTCATCAGACTGATATGCATTTTCAAATATCTTTATACTCTTTTGAACACTATCTATTGCTTCAATAGTGGCTGTCAATTGTTGAGATATAATATCTTGATACTGTAAAGATTTTGCAGCATTCTCATCTAGCTCTATACTGTTTTTTTCTATAAACGAACTAAGCATCATCATAGAGTCTTTTGACATTTGTATACTATCTTCTTCAACTTCTTTAATATGTGTTAAAAGCTCATATATTGATGCTAACATGTCTATTTCCTCTCCCATTACGGCAGTCTTAATACTCTTGTAATCGCTTGTTTTAACTGTGCTGGATTAAATGGTTTCACAATCCAGCCTGTGAGTCCTAAAGCCTTGCCTTTTTGTTTTAAATCCGGGTTTGTCTCCGTTGTTAACATCAAACATGGTGTTCTGCTAGTTGATGCAACTTTTCTCAAGGCCTGTAAAAACTCAAATCCATTCATAACAGGCATATTGAGGTCTGTTATGATTAGGTCAGGCGTCATACCCGCTTCAATTTCCGCTAAGGCAACCTGTGCTTCGGTATACTGTTTTACTTCTATTGGCATCGAGCTTGTCACCATCCTTGTTGATGCTAAAGCTGTCTCACTATCGTCTACAAATATTACTAATGGCATTTTTTCTCCTATTTTTGATAAATTAAAGTATTGTCTATCTTTTTTGCCCTAAAGACAGAAACTATACGGCTCATATATTCAGCGTGTCCCAAAAGAACATAGCCATTTGGGTTTAACATATCGTAAAATGTCATTGCAACCTCTTTTCTTGAAGCGTCGTCAAAATAAATAAGCATATTTCTTGAAAAAATAACATCAAACTTTCCAAGTTTTCTCATCTGCTCTTTGTCAAATACATTTGCCACTTGAAAATCAACACTTCCATGTAAATCCTCCCCAAGCTCATAACCTAAACTTTTTTTATTAAACCATTTAGCCAGAATGTTTTTTGGAATTGCATGAACTGATCTCTCTGTATATTTTGCTTTTTTTGCTTTCTCAATAACAGTTGAGTCGATATCTATAGCAACCACTTCAATATCTCTTTTCTCTACTATATCTCCCTCTTCAACAATGTGTAATATCATAGAATATGGCTCTTCGCCCGTGGAACAGGGAGAAGAGAGAATTCTAATGGGTTTTGACGATGGCAAAATCTTATGAAGTTCAGGCAAAATTTTGTTTGCTAATACTTCAAACTGGTCTTTTTCCCTGTAAAAATATGTTTCATTGACTGTAACCGAATTCATCAATTCCTGAAACTCTTCACCATCTTTATCATCAAAACGAAGCTTAAAAAAATATTTTCTAAAACTATCAAAGTCTAGCACATTAATACGGCTCTCAATATGCTTTGATAATTTATCAAAATGTTTATCATCTTCTAATAATATTCCACTCTTTCTATAGATAAACTCACTCATCTTCAAAAAATTTTCTTTGGACAAAAGGTGTGACATCTCAATTATCCTCTAATCATTTTAATCGCACCATCTACTGCAAACTTAACATAGATCTCATCTTTAAATCTATCTTTCAAAGATTCAAGTAACTCTATATCCTCCTCTTCTCCTATCTCACCCATATAATCAACTGCTGTCATAGCAACATTTATATCTTCTTCATCTTCTAAAAGTTCTACCAACATATCTCTAGATTCAGCAAAATCAACATCACCCAAAACATTAATGGCAAAAATCCTCAGATCTCTATCCTCGCCTATTAAAAATTTAACTATGTAGTATTTTATAGCAGTTCCAAAGTCTCTAAGAATTGAAATACCTAAATTTCTAGCATAAGCATTGTCTAATTTCAAAAGATCCATAATTGATTCTATTAGATCATCTTCAGGACTCATAGCAGATATTACAGAAGCCACCTTAGTAGAAATTTGTTTATCTACATCTTCATTCTTAATCAGTGATACAAGGTACTCTGCGGAAGTGTCAAATTTTGCAATCTCTTCAATTGCATAATCTTTGTGATATTGATCTTTTTCTGATTCAAAGTAGTTAATAGCCTCTTTAATAGTTGAAAATTTTGGCAATTCTTCTATCACTTGTTCAACATGTTTTTTAATCAATGCCATACTTTTCTCCCTATTTAAAAGTAACTATTTTTTTTAAAATATCTAAAAAGGCAAGTTGTTCCGAGACCCCACCTCTGTCAAAAGCCTCTTTTGGCATTCCATAAACTGTAGAACTACTCTCACTCTCACCTAAAGTATAAGCTCCCTCTTTTTTTAGCTTTACCATTCCATCGGCTCCATCATCGCCAATACCGGTTAATAAAACTCCGATAATATCAGATGCTTCAAAAATATTCAAAGCACTAAGCATCATTTCATTTACACTTGGCTGAAAATAGCTCTCACCCTTATTCTTCTCTTCTCGTATAACAATTTTTCCAGAAGTCTTTTTGGAAAAATGCATATGAACTCCGCCATGAGCCAAATATATGTTCCCCGGTAAAAGTTCCATATTTTGGGATGTCTCATGAACATTAAGTCTGCTTGAGCGATTAAGTCTCTGTGCAAAAGTTGCTGTAAACTGCTCTGGCATATGTTGAACTATACAAACTGGATACTTATAATCAGCAGGCAAAGAGGAGCAAATCTGTTCTATTAATCCCGGTCCACCCGTTGAAGCACCTATTAAAACAATTTTTTCAATATCTCTACTATCTGTTACTTGCTCAACTTGCTCATTTTTAACGACTCTTCTCTCTCTTTGCGAAGGTGTTGAAGTTTGTCTTTTAAGTCTTCTTTTTGGTATGCGGCTAAGAGAGTTGACTTTTTGTAAAATCTCATCTGTATTCTCATTTTTACCAATATTCATGGTTCCAGGTTTTGCAATAAAATCAATAGCGCCTAAATCAAGAGCATCCATTGTTATCGTCGCATCTGCAGTAGTCAAAGAACTCACCATGAGTATTGCTGTTGGCTGTTCCTGCATTATGCGCCTTACCGCTTCTATACCATCCATAACAGGCATATTGATATCCATGGTAATAACATCGTACTGTATTGATGTAGCTTTGTCTACTGCCTCTTGCCCATTTTTTGCTGTATCTATCTCAACATCAAGTGTTGAAATAATCTCAGTCAGCTGTTTTCTCACAAGCGCGGAATCATCCACTATTAAAACTTTTTTAGCCATTACATACCCTATCTGAAAACACTTCCACTATTAAAACTTTTTTTGCCACTATGTACCCCTTTTTGAAACTACTTTTTCTATATCCATAGCTAAAACAAGTCTATTTCCATCATCTAGATGGAGAACCTTTGTAAAAAGCTCATCATCCTGTTCTTTCAATTCATCATCTTTTATGCTTAATATGTCACTTATACTATCAACAATGAAACCTATTTTACTTCCATCAATATCACAAACTATAATTTTTGAATCTTCATTAATCTGTGTTGGAATATCGAGCTTCATAAAGAGTGACACTATTGCAACAATCTGTCCTCTAATATTTATAATTCCATCTACCGTACCATCTGTATATGCCACTTTTGTAGAGTCTACTATATCAATTATTTCAGATACACACTCAACTTCAAAAGCATACTCTTCACCTGCCAATTTAAAGACTATAACTTCCATAGCATTTTTGACACTATCACTCTCTATTGAGGCTTTACTTTCAGACTCAATATATGCCTGATTGTTTTTAAATATAACTTCTAAAACATCCTTGTCGAAAAATGATATCAAAGCGTCATCATCATGAATAACACCTGAGATTTTATTATCTTCAAAACTATCTTTCATATACTCTATATCTTTACTAATATAACTTTTAATATCAATAATAGAATCTACTAGCAGACCTATTGTACGCTCATTATATGAAGCTATCAAAATACGGTTTTTCTCATTCATCTCTAATTTAAAACCATAATAAGCACGCAAGTCAACTACAGCTATCAACTCATCTCTTAAAGTGATAACTCCAAGAAGTTCATCTGAACTTCCTGCAATATTTGTATAATTAACATCAGAGAGTATAATCTCTCTTAAATACTCTATACTTAGTGCATACTTCTCGCTTCCCATAGCAAAAATCAAAAATCTATTAGAATTTTCTTCTATAACTATTTGATTTTTAACTTTCCCGTTATAGACATCTTTAGACTCTATTTGAACCCTGTTTATCTTAGAAAACAGAATTTCAAGCGATAAAACTTGAACCAAGGAGTCCTTATATTTATATATAGCTATAACCGGGTCATCTTTTATATCCATATACTCAATATTGTCCTCTTTAATATTTACAGTGTTATAAACTTCACCGACTAAAAGAGCATTTGATGAGTGAATACCATTGAGACCGAGCAGTCTGCTCTCTTTTGCTTTAATGTCAACACAAGGCATATCTAATAAAAGATTTATATCAACCATTGCGACAATATTTCCACCAACTCCACAAAGTCCTCTAACTCCAGCAGGTTTTAAAGGAAGATTCATAAGTGATGGCACTCTAGAAATCTGGTTAATCTCTTCAGTAGATACACCATAAGTCTCAGAGTCATTTTTAATGATTAAAATCTCTTCTATTCGCATTTTAATTAACCTTGTTGAAGCTCATCCGCCATTACAGCCAACTCTTCCACACCCTCGCCAATATGTGAAACAGTCTCTATAATCAATTCACTCGCTTTACGTGATTCCATAGCATTTCTTGCACTCAACTCTACTGCTTTTTGAATCTCACTAATACCAATCATAACTTGATTCATTCCTTCAATATTTTGATCGTTGACACTTTTTAACCCTGTATATCTGTCAAGTAAATCAACTAACATATCTGTAATTCTAGTTATATCATTAATTAAAGTATCAATCAAAGACTGCTCATTCGACTGAGAGTCTAAAAGAGTGTTCCAATCTGTTTTTACTGTATCTATCTCAGAGTTCATTGACTCAACAATATCATTAATCTTCTCTGTATTAGATTCTGAATCTTTTGCTAAGTTTCTTATATCCGCACTTACTACAGCGAAACCTTTTCCAAAATCACCGGCTCTGGCAGCCTCTATTGAACCGCTAATAGCAAGCATATTTAACTGAACGATAGAGTTAGAAATATTTCCAACTGTTTTATCAACACTTTTTGTCTCTTTAACAATTACATTCAATTCACTTGCAGCACTATTTCCTTGTGTGATTGAATTGGTAAATGCACCCCTTATCTCGCTGACTGTGTGTTTAACAACATTGAAAGAGACCTTAAGCAAATCAAAATTTCTTCTTGCTATTTCAATAAGTTTATCTATATCTTTTGCAGCTACAATACCGGCTTCAATTAATTCTTTATTATTAATAGCACTTTTATTAGTTGTATGTGATGATGATTCTATTTGATTTAAAGCAGTTGTCACATCCTCTAAAGCATTTTGGATGTCCTCCATAGAACCACCAATAGTATCTGCGGAGAGAGCAATATCTTCAGCTGATTTCATTGTGTCTGTAGAGTATTTTAACTCCTCAGCTAAATTTGAGAGCTCTTTAATATCATCTTCTGTTTGACTTAAGGCATCCGACTGAATATCTATCCCATTTAAAGTTTTTTCAACAGATAGCGCAATTTCACTTGAAGCACTTGCAATGTCTTGTGAACCTTCATTGATTTTACCTACAAAGTCACCAAGTTTTTGAGTGTATGTGTTTACACTTCTAGCTGCTTCTACAGAGTAGACCGCAATTTTTGTCAGCTCTTCCATTTTGAGACTGAGCGCATTACCTTTTGCACCGTTTTCAGAAATTGTTACCGTTGTATCCCCGATACTTTTTATTATATTATCAATGCTGCCTTGAATCTTAGTTACAAGTTCTGAGATGAATTCGGCATTTTTTTCACTCTCTCCTGCTAAAGCACGTGTCTCATCAGCAACAACTGCAAAACCTTTACCATGCTCTTTGGCACGAGATGCTTCTATGGCTGCATTTAAGGCAAGCAAATTTGTCTGATCGGCAATTTTAGCAATAAATCCGACAGCATCGCCGATATTTTGTGAGGATACTTTAAGCTCTTCACTCTTTTTTGAGGACTCCTGTGCAACTTCAACAGCCTTATCCATTCGCGTTACTGAATCACTGATTTTCTCAACCGAAGACATAATATTATCACCGGTTGAGAGAGTTGATGATATAACAGTATCAATAGTTGAATTCATTCTGCCAATGTTGGAGTTTATCCCTTTTACATTTGAGAGCGCCTGCTCGCTTGCTCCGCTATTTTCTTCAGCAGCGGTAGCAATCTGTTCCATTGATGATTTTAACTCCTCAATGGCACTTACACTCTCTTGCGCATTATCTAGGATAGTCATTGAAACACCGGCGATACTCTCACTGATTTGTTGCTGCTTTGCTAAGGTTCTTTGACGTCTTTTGTCTGTTCCTCCCGCTGTAGCAGTAGATGGAGGTGGATTTGAAGTTGAAATGTTTTTTTTCATTAATGCCATTATTAATTCCTTGTCTGTGTTAATCTAATGTTGCATAAAGCTCTTCAGCTTTTTTAATATCTTCTCTAGAAGGCTTAACTCTAATGGAGACATATTTTGTGTTTCCATTTTTGTCAATAGAGCGAAGGACTGTTGCATAAACCCAGTAATAGCCACCGCCTTTTCTTGCATTTTTAACATAACCTGTCCAGAAACCCTTTTGATCAACATCATCCCAAAGAGATTTAAAGGCTGCACGAGGCATATCCTGATGCCTAACTACATTATGCGGCTGACCAATCAAATCACTCCTGCTCATGCCTGCTATTTTTAAAAAAGAGTCACTTGCATATTCAACTATCCCTTTTTCATCTGTCTCACTTAAAAGGTATAAGTCATCGTATAAAACCTCTCCATCTTCCAAGAAGGTTAGACCTTCTGTACCGACTTCACTATTATTTTTTGACACACTGAACCTCCAAAAAAATATTATTTGATGTAGCATACTCTGTTAAAACTAAAAAGAAATTTAAAGTTATATTTTAACGTATAATAATAATGAGTGTGTAATTGTGCATTTCAGGTGTTTAAATGTGCTTTTTTAGTATTTAACATTTAAGTGTGTAAATTAATTTAATTTGTTGGATTGTGTGAAGAAACAAGCCCTTTTATATTAAGGGCTTGGAAGTTTATTTATAGTAGTTTAGATATTATCGCGGATATCTAGCTTTTCTATAAGCTTAAGATAAGCATCTTTATCTTTTCTTTTGTAATATTTCATAAGACGACGTCTCTGTCCTACTAGTTTTAAAAGACCGAGTCTTGATGCATGATCTTTTTTGAACTCTTTTAAGTGTTCAGTCAGTTCACTGATTCTCTCTGTTAATAGTGCAATCTGAACTTCACTTGAACCAGTGTCATTCTCTTTGCGACCGTACTTTGTTACAATTTCTTGTTTTTTAGCCGAATTTAAAGCCATAATAGCCTCCAAAAGGTATATTAATCTAACAGTTACACACTTAGGTGCATAAAGTTGAAGTGCAATAGTATCTAATTTTTTCTTTTATTTCAACTTCTTTTGATATAATCTTACAAAAAATAAAATAAAGTAATAATATGTTAATAACTCGTGCTAGTGAGTATGCTATACTCTCACTTATAGTTTTATCAAAAGCAGACTCTCCAATAGGCAGTGAGACTCTATCAAAGCAACTCTCGATTCCTAAGAGTTTTTTAGCAAAAATTTTACAAGCACTGGCAAAGAATGGAATTTTAAAATCATATAAAGGTGTAAATGGCGGTTTTGCACTTTTACTAGAGCCAAAAGATATCAGCATGCTAGATGTCATGTCCTGCGTGGAGGGAAAAGCACCTGCTGTTTTTGATTGTGCCTCATCTGTTGATGATTGCCCATCAGAAAATGCACACCTGTGTTCAATTTGGCCTTTTTTGAACAAGTTGCAAGGAAAAATCGACTCTTTCTTAGCAGATTTAACCCTGGCAGATGTATTAGAGTAATGTCTGTATACAGATTAAAAAAACTCAATATGTCATCATCTAAAGGAATCTAGGCTCTTGGCAAAAAAGCTTACAACAAGACAACAAGTCGGCACAACACTAAACTTTTTACTTGGGCAAAAAGATTTAAGTGTAGTTATTTTTGTAATGGCAATTTTAGCTATCATTATCGTCCCTCTGCCTTCTGGTATGCTCGATATCTTGCTAACTGTCTCTATGGCATTAGCGGTTTTAATTCTATTAATATCACTATATGTACCAAAGCCGACAGATTTAACAACTTTTCCAACACTCATCCTTATACTTACTCTATTTAGGTTATCTCTAAATATAGCCACAACAAGAATGATACTTAGCAAAGGAAATGAAGGACCTGATGCGGTAAGCAGTATAATCAGCAGTTTTGGAAATTTTGTTGTTGGAGGAAACTATGTAATAGGTATTATTGTTTTCTCTATTTTAGTTCTTATAAATTTTATGGTTATTACCAAGGGTTCTACTAGGGTTGCAGAGGTTGCTGCTCGTTTTACACTAGACTCTATGCCCGGTAAACAGATGGCAGTTGATGCTGACCTTAATGCCGGATTAATTGATGATGCAGAGGCTAAACAGAGACGTGCAGACATACTCCAAGATGCAAATTTCTACGGGGCTATGGATGGTTCTAGTAAATTTGTTAAAGGTGATGCTGTTGCCGGCATTATCATTACTCTTATCAACATAATAGGCGGATTTTTAATTGGTGTGTTTCAACATAACATGTCAGTCGGCGACAGTGCATCTACATTTACACTTTTAACTATCGGTGACGGTTTGGTTGGTCAAATTCCTGCACTCATCATCTCTACAGCTACAGGTATTATGATTACCCGCTCTTCAGGAGAGGGAGACAATTTTGCAGAGGGTGCTATTAACCAGATAATGGGCAACGCCAAAATTATGATGATTGTCGGTTTTATCATGATTTTATTTGCACTTGTCCCAGGACTTCCGACAGCATCAATGGGTTTTGTCGGTATTATGTTCGCTCTTCTTGGTTGGTCTGTGTATAAGTATGAAAAGGGTGAACTTGATATACTTGATATCGACAATATACTATCAAGCAAAGATAGAGCACTGCAATCAAAAGAGAAAGATACAATAAGACCTACAAAATCCAATGAAGAGATAGCCAAAGAAGAAGAGAATGCACTAGAGGATATTTTAAAAGTTGAGATGTTGGAACTTACACTTGGATATCAACTTATACGTTTAGCAGATAGTTCGCAGGGTGGTGATTTACTAGAGCGTATTCGTTCTATGAGAAGAAAAATAGCATCAGATTTTGGATTTTTGATGCCGCAGGTTAGAATTAGAGACAATCTGCATCTGTTACCACAACAGTATCAAATACTTTTAAAAGGCATCTCCATAGGCGAGGGTACAATTATGCCTGATAAGTTTTTAGCAATGGACAGCGGAATGGCAACCGGTGAGATAGAAGGGGAAGCAACAAAAGAACCAGCCTTTGGTCTTGATGCCATATGGATATTTGCTGAAGAGAAAGAGGACGCTATTATTAATGGATATACTGTTGTTGACCCTGCAACAGTTATATCCACACATATGAGTGAACTTGTAAAACAGAATGCGGAAGATCTTCTAACTCGACAAGAGGTTCAAACTCTAGTAGATAAGATTAAAAATGATTTCCCTGTTATTATAGATGATGTTCAAAAGGTTGCATCAATCGGGCTTATTCAAAGAATTTTAAAATCTCTTCTTCATGAAAAAATTCCTCTTAAAGATATGCTTACAATTTTAGAAACCATCGCCGATATAGCGGAATTCACTAAAAATATAGACATAATAACAGAGCAGGTACGTGCTAAACTTTCTCGTATAATCACACAGATGTACGCGGGTGAAGACGGGGTTATCAGACTGCTTACATTTGATACATCGTCTGAACAGTTAATGCTTGAAAAATCCCAAGAACGTGATGGAACAAGAACGCTTCTGCTTAGTGTCAGTGAAATTAACGACCTAATTCAAGCTACAAGTTCAAAAGCAGCTGAACTACTGCAAAAAGGTGTATCTCCTGTCGTAATAATTGTTGACCCGCAACTTCGCCGTGGTGTCGCTGAAATCTTTGAAAGGTTCTCACTTGATGTAGTTACTCTTTCACATGCAGAGATAGACTCTAGCGCTACATTTGAGGTTATGGGCTCTATCTCAATTAATGAGAGCACAACTTAGGATGTTTTTTGAGCAAGTAGCAAAAAACCACACTAGCGCCAATTAATTTTAATAGTTGGCTTATGCGATTAGTCGCATATTAAGTAAAGATATAAGGAATATAAATATAATGAATAGCAAGATAATTCACCATCTATCACACACCGACCTTGATGGTTACAGCTGTCAGTTAATAATGCGATATACACCATATAGTATATTCAATTATAACGCAAATTATGGTGCAGAAGTTAGACAAAAACTAGAGATGATTCTTGAAAATATTATCAAGGGTAATAAGAGTGCTACTATTTTAATAACCGATTTAAACCTCACCACTGATGAATCAAAATGGATAAACAGTGAAGTAACAAAACTAAACGAGAAGAAAAAAGGTATTACTCTTACTCTTCTAGATCATCACGGAAGCGGAGAAGATAGTGCAAATAAATATGAGTGGTACTTTCTTGATACAGATAGATCCGCTACAAAAATTACATATGACTACATGAAAGAGAACTTTGAGTTTGATGAGCCATCTTGGATGGAAAAATATGTAAATGTTGTTAATGCAGTTGATTTATGGAAGATGCACGAGGAAGAAAACTTTGAATATGGAAAAGTTTGTATGCGTCTTGTAACTGAGACCAGGGAGTTAAATAAAGTTATGTTCGCAGATGTGGACAATAACTATAAGATTTCACTTCTTCTTGAAGCCACAAAATATTTAGATGAAGAGAATGCCCCTATTGTTTTAGATGAGAATATTCACATGCTAAAAAAAGATTTTTTCAAAAGAGAAAAAAATGATACTCTTGATAATTTAGCAACAAAGTTTATAGTTGAACTTTTAGGCCAAGCAAGAGATGAGAAAACAATTTACTATAAAGGCTACAGAGGCTTTTTAAGTTATGGTGTTGGAAATACATCCATAATCGGAAATGGTTTTTTACTAGCTTACCCTGAATATGATTTTATAGTTGATGTAAGCTACAGGGGAACTATGAGTTTAAGGGCAAATAACAAGGTCAGTGTTTCACAAATCTCAAAAGAGTGGGCTAATGGCGGTGGTCATCCAAATGCGGCAGGCGGTCGTTTAATTGGATTTAAAGAGCAGTACCGCTATGACAAAGTTAAAAAACAGATAGAAAAAATCATTAATGAGAAAGAGTCTATTGCAGGCGATTTAGAGTATAAACAAGAGGTTTAATCAATTCTTCGAAAAGTATCTCTCAACTCCATCGGCTAATCCCTTAGCCATTGTTTTTCTGTAGTTGCTATTAGCTAATAGTTTTGCCTCTCTTGGATGTGTTATAAAACCAATTTCAACCAAGACAGATGGCATTTGAGCTCCTACTAAAACCCAAAAAGGACCTTCACGCACTCCACCATCCTTCACGTGTTTATACTTTTTGTTTAAAGAGCCCAAGACTCCTCTTTGCAGATCTATAGCCAACTTATTAGATGCTAAAATATTATGATGGTTCAAAAGGTTTAAATAGCTGTCTTTTCCATATTTATTCATATCACTCAGGTCAGCCGAGTTCTCTTGCGCAGCAACTCTTTTGGCTCTATTTGAACGAGAGGGAGATAGAAAATAGCACTCAATTCCATGGACTTTTTTTGCATTTTTCTTGCCGACGGCATTTGCATGTATACTAATAAATATATCTGCATTTTTTCTATTAGCATACTCTGTTCTTCTACTCAATTTTACAAACTTATCTCTATCTCTTGTCATAAACACTTTATATCCGCGAGATTTTAAAATCTTTTGTAACTCTTTAGCAACTTTAAAAACAACTACTTTTTCTTTATGTTTTTTGTATCCTACAGCCCCGGGATCTTTGCCTCCATGTCCAGCATCCACAACTATTGTTTTGGATCTATCAGTTCTTTTAGGAGAAACAATTTTTTTAGAAGTCGCTCTCTTTTTCTCTACTTTTATGTTAATAATTAATTTAGCCGATTTTTTTTTGAAATTTACCCTTACCTTTGAGTTATTCTCTATAACTAATCTCAAAGCATTTGGCTTAAATTGAGCCAGTTTTATTCTTTTGATTCCATCTTTTCTAAGGTTTTTTGAACTTGTAAGCATAGATGCGTGTATATCAAAAACATATCTATATATTCTTTTTTTAGAATCATAAAGAGTAAAATAGTTAATCTGTTTACTCAGTAGTTTTTTATTAAATGTCAAAACAAGTCTATCTTCGTTCCATCTAATCGATTTTAATTTATGTGAAGGTTTAACATGAATCTTTTCAGCTTTTTTACTCTTTTTATTGGGCTTCGGTTTTGGCTTGTTATAAGTCTGTTTTGGAGATATGCTTTTGAGTTCATTTGAGTATTTAGAGACATCAATATGAAGCTTGTTACCACTTTTTACTATGCCTCGTAAGGATTGAATCTTAAGTTTAAAATCATCATCTATAACAGAGTGAAGATAGAGATTTTTGTAATCATTATATGCACGGAACTGATCACTTTGAGTTCCTGTTTTCATAAAATTATCAGCTCGTTTTAATATCTTAGTGCTGCTAAAAGCTTCCAGAGATATGACAAAAAGTAAAAGGAATAAAACAGAGCGAATCATTATCTAGTTATTCACCTTCAGTAAGCTTGTCCATTAGCTCTTTGACCGAAATAATTTTATCAAGCCTATATCCGTTTGTACCAGAGAAAAATAGTCCGGTTTCAAGATTACCTTCAAAAGCATCACTGAGTCTGTCTGCAATACAAAAACCAACCTCTTTTGCCTCAACACCACGATTACATGGTGCCACACAATTTGAGATACATTTTATTACAGGGCCCTCTCTTTTTTCAACTAACTCGGTTAAGTTAGTTCTCACACCCTGAGCCGGATAGCCGACAGGAGATGCCATTAGCTGAATATCATCTTTTTTTGCATCCAAGAGTACCTGCTTTAAGTTTTCATGAGCGTCACACTCAAAAGTACCAATAAAACGAGTTCCCATTTGAACCCCGCTGGCACCAAGTGTCATCATCTCTTGGATGTCATTTTTGTCCCAAACACCACCGGCAGCAATAACCGGGATATTACCCCATAAGGCTGCTTCTTCAACAACAGGTTTAACAAGGTTCTCTAACTGATTCTCTTGCATTGAGCACTGCTCATAAGTAAAACCTTGATGTCCACCACTCTTTGGACCTTCAAGAATTACTGCATCAGGAAGTCTGTCATATCTTTTTTGCCATCTTTTACAGATGATTTTAAGCGCTTTTGCAGAAGAGACTATAGGGACTAAGGCTACATCCGGATAGCCTTCTGTAAACTCCGGCATATTTGTAGGAAGTCCTGCACCTGTAATGATTATATCGATTCCTGCTTCACAAGCATCAGTTACAACTCGTCCATAATCATTTATTGCATAAAGAATATTTGCTGCAAGAGGCTTATCAGCACATATTTTTCTGGCATTCTTAATAATTGCATCAAAGCCCGCTTTTGAGTAAAATCCAAGAGCATCCAGAGGTCTGCCTGATACTAATTTTGTTGCATACTTCTTCTCTTCATAATAACCCGTTCCAACTGCGCTGATTACACCTAAACCACCCTCTTTAGAAACATTTCCGGCAAGTTGATCCCAACTGATGCCAACACCCATTCCACCTTGAACAATAGGTTTTTCTATAATAAATTCACCTATCTTTAATGACTCAAAGCCCATTAGTGCACCTTTAACTTTGCAAATTTTCTTTTCCCAACTTGAAGTACATAAACTCCTGTTGACAACTGTAACTGCTCGTCAGATATTTTTTCTTGGTTAATTTTAACAGCACCTTGCTTAATATCTCTCCTTGCCTGAGAAGTAGATGGCTCAATCTTGCAATCTACTAAGGCTTTTGCTATCCAAATATCTCCATCACAACTAAACTCATCTATTTCTGTCGGTATTTGACTTTGTGAATGAACCTTATCAAACTCCGTTTTTGCGGCGTCTGCCTCACTCTGAGAGTGAAATCTGGCAGTTATCTCTAAGGCTAACTCCTCTTTGACACTCTTAGGGTGAAGAGAACCTTCATCTACTCCACTCTTTAATGCTTGGATCTCATCTAAAGATTTTGCACTAAGCAGTTCATAGTATCTCCACATAAGCCCATCAGAGATACTTAAGACCTTTCCGAACATATCGTTTGGCTCATCAGCAACGCCTATATAGTTGTTTAATGACTTACTCATTTTCTGTACACCGTCAAGACCTTCTAAAATAGGCATCATTAAGACTGACTGCTCTTTTCCTATTTCATATGCACGTTGAAGATGACGACCCATTAAAAGATTGAATTTCTGGTCTGTACCGCCTATTTCAACATCGCTTTTTAGATGAACACTGTCATAGCCCTGAAGCAGAGGGTAGATAAATTCACTAATAGAGATTGAGGTTCCATTTTTATACCTCTTATCAAAGTCATCACGTTCAAGCATTCTTGCAACATTATAAGTTGTTGTAAGAGAAAGCATGCCGGCAGCACCGAGTGGATTAATCCACTCCGAGTTAAAAACAACCTCCGTCTTAGACTCGTCTAAAATTTTAAATACTTGGTTCTTATAGCTTTTAGAATTCTCTATAATATCTGCCGCACTTAATGTCTTTCTTGTAGCACTTTTTCCAGTCGGATCGCCTATCTGAGCCGTAAAATCACCAATTAAAAATTGTATTTTTGCACCATATTTTTGAAAAGTTGCAAGCTTATGTAGCAATACTGTATGTCCAAGGTGTAAATCAGGTGCAGTAGGGTCAAATCCGGCCTTTACCGTATAACTTTTGCCCTCTTCATAATATGCTTTTAATAATTTTTCAATTCTCTGCTCATCAATTATTTCTGAACAACCTCTTTTTATCTCTCTCAACGCTTCTTGTAACATTTATCAATTTCCTATTTTATTTAAGTTCATAAAATTTTCTTAGCTCAAAGAGCAAAGCTTTCAGAAATGCTAACACTTGGCATTTCACACTATGAGTCGCCTCAGCAGCGCCAGCGTAATAAAATGTGCTTTTGCTCATTTTGCGCAATACATTAACGATATGCATCATCCGTACGAATTAGCTGTATAACTTTTATTTTTTGCTCAATTTTAGCACTAAGTGCGTTAATATCAGCTTCTTTTGACTCAAACCCCAATTCACAATATCTTGTGGACTCACTTTTGTTTTTTCCTAACTCAATTAAGTTTATATCAATCTTCAGTTTTACTAAGAAGTTTAAAAACTCTGCCAATGTTCCCATACCGCTGTGGAGTGAGACTATCATATTGTAGTTATAGACATTTAACTTTTCCCATTTAACAAAAACCATAGGCTTTTTTTCTTCGAGCTTTTTAGCAGCACTTTTACACATTTTATGATGTACATGTGCCTGACCTTTATCTAAAAAAGCCATGATTTCATCACCGGTTTTTGGATGACAACAGTAATCAAATACAACATCATTAATATAAAGGGTACTATATATCTCTACACCTCTAAAGCTATACAGTTTTAACTTAAACCTATGTCGGGAAAGAAAAGTTTTAAAACGGCTATTTTGACTAATCTCAACTATATACTTATGGATTACATCACGAAAGTGCTCTATATCAGTAGGAATGCTTAATCTTCTGTCACAATTATGCCTATCAAACCACTCTTCTACTCTTGAAGTGTTTAAGTTCATTGCAGTTGCAACAATATTCACGCTTGATTTAGAGTCTATCTCTCTAACTCTGGCATTGCAATTATGTCTCATATTTGTTTTTGCTTTTGATGTTTTGACACTATCAATCCAGCTACATCTCGTAATACTGTTTTCATCAACTTCTACCTTGACAATATCACCGTTATGAAGTTCATTCAGTAGTGATGATTTTGTTTTATTTACCAAAGCCGCTTTTGCATGGTCTCCGACATAGGTATGTACTGCGTAAGCAAAATCAAGCACTATTGCTCCACGAGGAAGGGTAAAAGCTTCTCCTGTTGGAGAAAAAACAGATATATCTTCACTATAGAGATCATTTTTTATAAGATCATAAAAATCTTCAACAGACTCATTTTGATAACCTAAATTATTTAACCAATCTAACTTAATAGCGTTGTTCCCACCACTCTTATACTTCCAGTGAGCAGCAACTCCAAGTTCAGCAGTTTTATGCATCTCGTAGGTTCTAATTTGCACTTCGAAAATAGCGGTATTATGAAAAACAGTTGTATGAATTGTTCTGTAACCATTATCTTTAGCCACTGCAATATAATCTTTAAATCTAGAGGAGAGTGGTTGAAAATGCAGATGGATAAGACCCAAGATAGTGTAACACTTTACAGGGTCATCTGTTAATATTCTTATCGCTAAAAGATCTAGCACCTCTTCTATGCCTACACCTTTTCTTTGCATTTTTAAATATATTGAGTAACGATGTTTTACACGGGATAGTATCTCGAAATCATCTTCATAAAAGCCGTTTTGAGCCAAAATCTTACTTATTGACTCTGTAAACTCTTCTAATTTCATCTCTATCGCATGATAGTTTGTATCAAGATAGTTGTCTATATGGTGTTTCTCTTCTTTAAAAAGATATGAAAAGCTTAAGTCTTCTAATATATTTTTTAAAAAAGAGATGCCTAGGCGGTGTGCTATCGGTGAGTAAACTACCAGAGTCTCTTCTGCTATACGCTCTTGTTTGTGCTCCGGTAAAGCATCGAGAGTAAGCATATTATGAAGCCTGTCACAAAGTTTTACAACTAAGACTCTTACATCTTCTGTACTAGCTAAAAGCATCTTTCTAAATGAAAGAGCTGAGACAACTAAACGCTCATTAGAGTTAGATGGAATTAACTCAGAGTCTCTTATAGTGTCAATCTTTGTCAGTCCCTCAACTAAATGTGCAACATCCTCCCCAAAAAGCTCTTTTATCTCATCAATACTGACTTGAGTATCCTCTACAACATCATGAAGCAGTGCCGAAATAACCATAGCTTCATCATCTGCAATAAAAGAAACAATACTTGCGACCAATATTGGGTGTACTACATATGGGTGTCCACTTTTTCTCAACTGTTGTTTATGAGCTTTTTTGGAGTATTCTAATGCATGTTTAAGAGTATCACTCGGTGTTATCTGCGTAAAAAGATACTCTATCGCTGAGTCAACATCATGAATATACTTGACTTTTTCAATATCTACTTGACTCAGGCTCAAGGGTATTACCTCTCTATATCAACAAAGCCTTTAACTACAATAAGGCCCTCAGCTATTTCCATTAAAGCCAAGTCTGCTTCTTTAACACTTTTTGCAACACTTAGTTTACTAGTTGCACCGTTTAAAAGTTCATCTGTTCTTTTTGATACAGCTATTGCTAACTGGTAGCGATCCATATTCGGGTTTTCATCTAAAATTTTTGCTGTTAGTACTTCTACTTTCATTTTTTTCCTTTAATTTACTTCATAAATTCAAGGGAAGCTTCTCCCTGTTATTTATCCCGTAAAGGAAAGTATACCCACAAAGGGGCACGCTGATTTCCTTTACTTTGGTGACAAAAACTTGCCTCATTAGAAGCAGAGTTTAATTACTTAACAATTGAGCAGTTTTGCATATTACCGTTTAATATATCTAAAAGATTGCCTTTTTTAAACATGTCACATATCAAAATAGGCAAGGAGTTATCTTTTGCTAATGCAATTGATGTATCATCCATAACCTTAATACTATCACTTAGTGCCTCTTCATACGATAACTCCGGTAACTTTACAGCATCTAAAAACTTTTGCGGATCTTTATCATAAACACCGTCAACTTTTGTTGCTTTTATGATTACTTCTGCATTAATCTCAACCGCCCTAAGTGTCGCGGCTGTATCTGTAGTAAAAAATGGATTTCCTGTTCCCGCTGCAAAAATCACAACGCGACCTTTTTCCAAATGACGAATAGCACGACGATTTATATATGGTTCAGCTATCTGTTCCATATTTATAGCTGTTTGCATACGTACTTCCAAACCTGCATGCTCACAAGCTTCCTGCATTGCTATACCATTTATTACGGTTGCTAACATTCCCATATAATCACCGGATGTTCTTTTAATTATTCCATCTTGAGCTGCTGTTACACCACGAATAATGTTTCCGCCACCGATAACTATTCCAACCTCAATATCAGCATCGACCAATGACTTAATCTCTTGAGATATGTAGTTTAAAATTTGTGTGTCAATTCCATGACCTGCTTCACCTGCAAGGGCTTCACCTGAAAACTTTACCAATACCCGTTTATTAGCCATGCAATTCCTTTATTTATATTCCGCGGATTATACTTAAAATTGGCTTTTGTTTTGCTTTGAAAAATTATTTTGAGTTTGACATCTCAAAATACCTATAAGCTAAATATATATTTCAAAAAGCACAATATCTCTATCTATAGTTCTATAAAATTAGTAATCTCAGAAAATACAACCGCTCTTTTAGACTCGTTGGTATCTAGTATAGTGTCTAGCATCAACGCTATATTTTCATCTATTTTAGGTACCAAGTCACGAATATTTTCCAGAGTTTCACTTTTTAAAGTATTTGTAAATCTGTCATATGCAGAGTATGCCTCTTTATTTGCAAATTTATAATAGAGTTTACGACCTAGCTCAAAAAGCTCAAACTCCTCGTTTCTACCCGTATTAACTCTGTTACTAAAACCTATCTCAACATCGATATTTTGCTCTCTTAAATATGCCCCGAGTTTCATAATAAAGCCTATAGCAGAAGGAGTATATAGTTTTAAAACTCTCTCATTAAACTGTTCAAAGTTTTCTCTATCTTTTTTATGTTTTTTATACTCTAGCATAAGTGTTTGGACATAAAATGAGGCATATCTCAGTGGCGCAGACTTAATAACCGTATAACCTTCAACACCTTCATCGGTCAACTTTCCTCCAAGAGATATGTGAACACCGGACTCCATATCTCCATTTACCCTGGCTTTACATCCCTCAAATCCGATATCTCCCAAACCATGAATACCACACCCTTTTACGCATGCTGACCAATACATTCGAACTCTACCTGACTCAAGAGGTACATGTCTCTCTAGGTACTTAGCCATGTTAATTGCATCGTTTTTATTTTCTATGACTCCAAAGGGACAGTGCTCTGTTCCTGCACAAGCGATTAGATGATTAAAATATGGTGTGCTCACACTTTTGTAACTACTGAAAAACTTCTCTTTAAGTAAGGAGTCTGTATCTTTGACACCTAAAATATAAAGACTCTGCTCCATGTTAAAGCGTATCTCTTTGTTTCCGTAACTATCGCTTAGATCTGCAACATCTATCATAGCACTACCTGTAAAAACACCTGAAGGCACAACAACATGGACAGCGAAACTTCCATCACGAAGTTGTACTTTGCCCTGCTCAGGATCATTAAAATCAAGTTTAGTCATAGTCTCACCGGCAGTGGCAAAGTCTACATTTGCGTTCTCTCTTATTGCTTTTGATATCTCATCCATACCAACTGCATCTATAAGAAAGTGCAGTCTATTCTTATTTCTATTATCACGAAAGCCAAATCTTTTAAAGATATCAGCTATTGAAGCGAAAGCCTTTTCGACCTCATCTTCACTCTTTAAAAAAATATCTGCACTCTTTGCTACTTTTCCGACCTTTCCTCCAAGATACATGTTATAACCATAGAGACCATCTTTTTGTGCTAAAACAAAACAGCAGTCATGTCCAAAAGCATTACATCTGTTTGACATAGAACCGGTAATGGCTGTATTAAATTTTCTAGGAAGTGTTGATATCCAATCGGGAGAGTATAGGAACATACTTTGAAGTTTTAAAAGAGTCTTTTGTGATGGCAGGATATTGTCAAAACCAAGCTCATCCAAGGGGTCATTCATGATATTCCTAAAGTTATCTACCCCAGTTTGGTACGCATCAATGCCTACAGCTTTAAGTCGAGTTAGCAGAGTAGGCATATCTTCAATTTTAAGATACCTCAGTTCACATTGGGCTCTTGTTGTGAGGTCTATATAATCTTCTCCATACTCTCTTGCACACTCACCTATGACTCTTGCTTGAGCAGAATTCAGGTATCCTCCCGGAATACGAAGTTTAATCATAAACCTCCCCGGTGTTGCAGGTCTGTCATATATTCCAAAACATTTTAAAAAATATTTTTTATCCTCATCGGGAATTGAGTCATAGCCTTTATCAGCATACTCTTGTAGTTTATCAAAGGCTTCTTGCGGGTCTTTCAACTCTTTTATTTGTTCTATTTTATTAAGTTTTTTTGCTCTTGCATCATAAGCTTTTTGTAACTCTACCATTATTAAAGCTCCAATAATTATTTATTATAATAATAACTGCTTTAGAGTCATAAAAGCACAAGGTTTTGATTATATTTTATACAATAAAGACTTAGTGAGTATAAGAAAATATCGTAATCATTGTGTAATCATTTTTATATAATATTTTGTCGTTGAATCATACTTAAAAAGGAAAACACGCATTATGAACCTTCTCAATAACCTCTCAGTAAAGTTAAAACTTTTACTAATTACGGCTATAACAATCTTAGGTCTTATTATCTCATTTATTTTAGTAAACAGTGCAATTTCACTTGTAGTATCGCTAAAAAATTCAGAACTACTCACTGATAATTTAAAATCACATACTCTCTCCCTTAGAAAACATGAAAAAAATTTTATATATAGACATGATGCGCAATATATTGATAAATTTAAAGATGAGTTTTCACTTATGTCTAAAATTGCTCAACAGCTGAGAACTGACTTGGATAATTTAGATATAGACAACAGCGGAATTAAGAGCTTTTCACAGATAATGGATTATTACCAAACGATGTTTGATAAATTAATTGCTTCGCATAAAACAATAGGTTTAACAGAGAACGATGGTCTTAAAGGTGAGTTTAGAACTGCGGTTCATAATGTAGAAAAGGCAATCAATAAGATAAATAGTGCTGAACTCTTAAGCGATATGTTAATGCTAAGACGAAATGAGAAAGATTTTTTACTTAGGTTTAATGAGAAGTATGTTGCTAAACATGAAAAAAACACCCAGATTCTTGTAAGAGCGCTAAAAGAGAATAAAGCTTTAAAAGAATCAGAAAAGGAAGAGATTAGCAGACTAATTCTTATATACCAAAATGGTTTTAAAAGATTGGTGGAGGTTTATAATAGGATTGGTTTAGACCATACTAAGGGCTTAGAAGGTGAAGTAACAGCAACCATTAAAGATGCCCAAGAAGCCCTCGATAAGACAGATGCTGTTATCATAGATACTATCAATAGTAGGATTTTTAACTTAAAGATAAAAACACTTATCGCCTTTGTCATCTTTTTATCTCTTTTATCTTACATAATATTAAAGATTGCTAACAACATCCTGTTCGCTATTGATAAAACCAAGCATGGCTTAGAGGAGTTCTTTAGATTTATAAACAGAGAGATTAAAGATGTCCAAAGTATTGCTATTAGTAATAATGATGAGTTTGGTGATATGGTTACAATTATTAATGATAACGTATCAAAAATAAAGGCTGGACTCATACAGGACAACAGACTGATTTCAGAGACAATAGAGGTATCTGAGAGTATCGAACGCGGTAATCTCTCTACACGAATTAACGCTGAAGCTTATAATGAGGAGATGAAAAAGCTCAAAGACGTCATAAACAATATGCTTGATGCACTAGCGTCACGTACAAATGAAGTACTTAACATCATCAGTGCCTTTTCAGATAATGACTTTACACTTAAAGTTGAGAAAGGTAATACAGAGGGAACTTTCGGTCGCTTGATGGATGGTATCAATAAACTGGGCGATGACATCTCTTTGTTATTATCAACAAATGCTAAAAACTCTACGCACCTAAATAAGAGTTCTTCTCAGTTGGAATCACAAGTCAAGATACTTTCAGAAGTTGTAGATAAACAGAATGAGAAACTCTATGAAACTGCAAGAGATATAGATAGCGTGTCAGTAGTCACTTCTACAGTCTTGGAAACAACACGTAATGTAAGCTCACAATCAGAAGATATAAAAGTAATCGTCAGTGTTATTGGAGATATTGCGGAACAGACTAACCTGCTCGCACTTAATGCTGCCATAGAAGCCGCTCGTGCCGGTGAACATGGACGTGGATTTGCCGTCGTCGCAGATGAAGTGAGAAAACTGGCTGAGAGAACTCAAAAATCTTTAAACGAAGCTAATGTAAGCATTAATACACTGGTTCAATCAATAATGGAGATTGCAGAGAATATAGAGGATCAATCTTCAAGAGTTAATAATGTAAATGAGTCCACTGCCGGACTTATTGAATCAACCCAAACAAGCGTAAATGTTGCACAGAATACAAAGGACATTGCCTCAGTTCTGCTTAATATTTCTAATACTATTGCTAATGATATTACCAATAAAAAATATATTCAATCATGACATCTCTTTTACTTTAACCTTTATACCCTCATATTTTGTCTTAATATGGGAGATGACACCGCTAATCTCCTGCTCTTCAAACTCTAAACCTTCTGGTACTTTATCTGAATGGAGTTGAACGGCAGTCTGTTTAAAGTTTGGCTCGCCTGATTTTGGACAAAAACTTTCAGCCGTAAGATTATTTATAAGCTGGGTGTTAAAATGAAAAGGTACAAAAACTGTTGAAGGTGCTACACTCTGCGTAACACGGACAAGCACATCCTTGACAATACCTCTCGCACTTGAGAGGGAGATTCTATCTCCGCTCTTTACCTTTAGTTTTAAAGCATCACTTGGGTTTATATCTACCCACGCTTCAGGAGCAAGATCGTTTAGTATATCAATCGAGCGTGTTTTTGTTCTTGTATGCCACTGTTCAACTGTACGTCCAGTATTTAATATTAACGGGAACTCAGAGTTTACAGCCTCTGCCATAGGAAACCAATCCACACAAAGCAATTTTGCTTTTTTATCATTGGTTTTAAATGGCATATCGGGAGAGTAAAGTCTCTTTGTGCCCAAAGGTCTCTGCTCATTACACGGCCACTGAACTCCACCCTGCTTTTCTAAAAGCTCATAACTGATTCCAGAGTAGTCACATAACTGTCCGCGACTCACCTCTTTCCATTCATTAAATGCATCTACAGGCTTTTTCCAATGTGAAAATAGAAGTTCATTAACTCCATCAAAATATTTTGAGAACTCCAATATAATATCAAAATCACTTTTTGCCTCACCTATAGGTTCAACTGCTTTATTCGCACGGTTGCATCTTCTCTCACTATTAGTGTAGGTACCCTCTTTTTCTCCCCAGGTAGCCGCTGCAAAAACCACATCAGCTACTTCAGCCGTATCTGACATAAAGGCGTCTTGAACTACAAGCAGGTCAAGTTTTTCAAGAGTACTTCTTAACTTCTCCTGATTTACAAAACTCACTAGGGGGTTTGTTGCAACTACCCATAGAGCCTTTATCTCTCCTCTATCAATCGCATCAATAATCTCGGCATATTTATAGCCACGCTCTGTAGGTATAATTTCAAGCGGAACTTTTACTATATCTGCATACTCTTGTGCAGTTGACATGTCACCAAAGTTTCTATAGCCAGGAAGAGAAGATGTAAATCCGCTCTCACGAGTTCCCATGGCATTACACTGCCCTGTTATAGAAAATGGTCCGGCACCCTCTCGTCCAATATGTCCAGTTAAAAGATGTATATTTATAATAGAACTTACTGTGTCTGTTCCCATAAAAGACTGGTTTACCCCCATGGTCCAAGCGCTCAGCACTGCATCATTTACAGCGAACTGTCTTGCTATCTCATAGAGAGTCTTAACATCAATACCGGTAATGTTTGCTACTTCCTGCGGCGGATAGTTTTGAAGATGCTTTTTAAGCTCTTTATATCCATTTGTATTTGCTGAGATATAACCTTCATTCTCCCAACCCTGCTCCATTATTATATAGGCCAGTCCATTAAAAAGTGCAAGGTCACTCCTCGGCTTTATCGGGATATACATGTCAGCCATCTGTGAAGTCTTGGAGGCTCTTGGATCTATAACGATTATCTTGGGCTTTTTCTTGTTTTTTGCAATATGTAGTTTTAGAATCGGATGATTATCAGATATATTTGCACCAATTAAGATGATTACATCCGCTTTTTCAAAATCCTCGTACGAGCCTACCGGGCCATCAGAACCTAAAGATTGTTTATAACCCATAACAGCAGAAGCCATACATAGAGTCGTATTTCCATCATAGTTATTTGTACCAAGACCAAGCTGAACAAACTTTCCAAGAGTATAAAACTCCTCTGTTAAAAGTTGCCCCGTAGAGATAACACCGACTGCTTTATCTCCATGCTCTTTAGCTATACGTTTAAACTCCTCTGCAACCTTTGAGTATGTCTTATCCCAGGTAGACGGAGTCAGTTTCCCATTTAATTTGATTAGCGGTTTAGTTACACGTTCAGGTGAATTAATAAGCTGGTGTTCACTAAGCCCTTTTGGACAGAGGGTTCCCATGTTTACATCATGTTTTGGATTACCCTTTGTATAAACAGCTTTACCATCTTTAACACCTATATAAAGTCCGCACCCTACTCCACAATAACCACAGGTAGAAAAAACCCACTTATCCGGTTTTTTTTCATCACTAATTATGCCAAATTGCGGGTCAGATGAGAGTTTATATTTCTCTGCTTTTATATCAAAACCTAAAAAATCTTTAATCTTTTCAATCATTATAAGCCCCCTTTATATAGCTTTGAAAAAGCTACTTTTCTAAAGAAATATTTGCAAAAGCAAACCGCATCTGCTTGTTTTGTGCCATAGTTGCTAGCGCAGCTAAATGGATTTTGTTCATATGGCGTTCTCATCGTGACTTACCGACGAAAAATCCACCTGCCATTCCAAGGGGAACAACAGTTGAATAGAATAAAAACCTATCACTAATCTCACTAAAAAATGTCAATATCAAAGATACAAACATAATTAAAGATATAGTTGCAAATGAAGATGAACTAAGCACTGTAACGACAAATAGAGGCAGTAAAACTCCCCCTAAAACTATTGAGATAAAACGAAATAGTTTTATATTTTTAAAATTCTCATCATAAAGTCTTGCCGTTCTTTTTAACTGATACTCACTCTCTGTTTCACTACTAAGTGTTCTTAAATCTTCATATGTAAAAAACATCTGTGCCGTAGCACCTAGCATCCCAAGTGCAAGCAGAGGAGCTGCGACTTCTAACATTCCAAGTATAATTGCCACAAAAGCAAGCATAAACAGACCTATATATGAGACACCAAAGAACTTTAAATTAGTTGTTTTTCTATTCCATGACGGACGAGCTTTTATACGGTATATCATGGCTTGTGCATAGATTCCAAAAAGTCCGAATATTAGAGTAGTTAGCTCTACAAAAAGTCTTGTCATCTGAGAAACTTCTAAAAAGTATAAAACTACAACAATATTCATTAGAAGCACAAAAACTCCAAGAGCCAGTGCTTCACGTGACAACCATGATGTTTTTATATTTTTCATAGCTGTAAGTGCCAGAAACGGTCTTCCTAAGTGCAGAGCTGAAAGAGGCAATCCAAGAGCAGCTGGAATCATGACTAAAAGAGCCATTATCCAATTTGCACCCTCAAAACCAAAAAGGCTCATAATATCTCCCAAAAAGAGTGCTAAAAACCCGCCAAGTGAGATTTGAGTCAGAACCGTCATAAATACTAGCGGCAGTTCGGAGTGAGCAGGTTTGAGTATATGTTCATCGACCTCTTTCAAGTCATCAGGAAGAGTATCTGGTAGAGTATATCGCGTAGTAGAGTTTGTGATTCTTGCATCTGGTAGAAAAGGCATATTAGCATTTTCATCAATCTCTTTTTCTAGCCACTCTTTAACATTTACAACTTCAATCTCAATTGCCCCTGATGGACACGCCTGAACACAGGCAGGAGTCTGACCTACATCAAGTCTCTCATAACACATATGACACTTTGTTACAATCTTTCTCTCTTCATGATAAGTAGGGACTCCATAGGGACAGTTCCAAGTACAATACTGACACCCAATACATGTATCATCATCATGTACGACGATTCCTGTCTCAGATATCTTTATATAGGAGTTTGTCGGACACCCTATAAGGCATTCAGGATCTACACAGTGGTTACAGCTCATAGAGTTGAAAATTTGGCTAAACTGAGGGAAGATTCCGCCTTCTATTTCACCAACTCTTCTCCATTTTATGTCAGCAGGGTTATTGTTCTGCTCATTGCAGGCAACTTCACAGCAGTGACAGCCTACACAAGCAGTTGCATCAAAATGAAAGCGATATTGTTCACCATCTTGAAGTTTTGGTATGTCAATAGAGTAGTTACCGCACTGCATTCCTGTATCGGCTTTGTGGTCTATAAAACTCTCTAAAGGTGTTTGCATAATTTAAATCTCCGTATGCTTTATTAATGGAAATTATACCTTGATTATTGATTATGCATCTAAGACTCTGCTTAAAATTCAAGCATCACAATATAATATAAACATATCTTAAATGATATACTATTAATTAAAAAGAGGAAGAATGTTCAATAAATTTGCAAAAAGTATTAGATGGCTAATTTTAGCAGGTATGCTATATACCCTGTATACTATGATATTAAAAGATGATATAGAATTCAACAACCAGACAGATGAAAAAACTCTAGTTAAGATGGCTAAAAAAACTGATAAAAGCAGAGATAGATTTGTTATAAACAGACAGCTCTGTAAACTTAAGCCAGAAAGCTCAGAGTATCAAAAAGCTTACTTAAAGTCAGTAAAAGAGCAGGCAAACAAACTTATAGATGTTCATGAGAAGATGCTCTTGCCAGTACCTTTAGGAAACTATAGATATATTGAAAATATAGAGTTTGCAAAAGATAAAAGTGGAAATTTTGCCCTAGTTTTAAATATGACGAAAATCTTTAATGAAGAGTTGGATAAAAAGACTCAAAATACTCTTAAGAGCATGTTTGAAATAACCCATGATGGAATCTATACACATTTCGGTTTTAATAAAGGTATGAAACTCTTATTAGTTCCAACTTTTGATACCCTTGATAATGTTGAAATCATTGATTTAAATAGAAAAACAGCTAAACTTTAATAGTTTAGAAGAAAGTATTACTCCTCATAAACTTCTTCAAAACTAAAATAACCGTTTTCTAATCCGACCCTTACAAGCTCTCTAGTCTCCAGCTGAGTTTGTAGATATCTTTCATGCTGATTCTTATGGTTCTTTTTAACTTTGAAATATCCCCAAACTGATAATAAAAGCACAATTATAAATGATAGGTATATATCGCTTTCATTGCTGATATAAAGATCTGTAAACAACCTGACTATGTTATCTATTACATATATGGCTGGAAGTGCGATAAAGCCGGTCCAAGCCAAGTAAACTGTATCTTTTGACTTAACCTCATACTCTTCAGCATTTCGCAGATATCGTACATTGCTGTTTATATGCACTTTTGCCTCTTTAGCAGCAGAGGAGTCACTACTATTTATCTTCAACTCTTTAATATGAACTGAAGATAACTCTCCCCATCTGTTTAAGTCTTTATACTCTCTAATATAGTATGGATTATTATCTACTAACTCTCTAATCTGCTCTCTTGTCGGGTTTTCACTGCCTACTTCTTTTTTAACAGCATCCAAAATAGCATCATATTTGCCATCGCTTTTTATCTCATTAACTACTTTTGCAATATTAACCATTTAAATACCCTCATACATCTCTTCATATGTGAAGTAGTTATTCTCAAGACCACTTTGTATTAATTTTCTTGTATCTAAATGTAAAATCTTATACTTTTCATGCTGCCTTTCATGATTATTCTTGACTTTTTTATATCCCCAGTATGAGAACAATAATATAATTACATAAGATGTATAGACAAGAGCTCCGTGAGTCGTATATAATTCAGAGAAGAGTGCGATTATATTATGAACCATAAAAATAACCATAACTCCTACACTGCCTATCCAAATGGAATAAGCACTATTTTTGGAGTCAACTTCAAAATTTTCGAGATTACGAAGCTTTTGAACATTTTTATTTAACTCAGTTTTTAGCTCTTTTATCTCACTTGTGTCACTATCTTTAATCTCTAGTTTTTTTGCATGTACAGAAGAGAGCTCTCCATACCTGTTTAACTCTTTATACTCAGATACAAAATACTCATCTCTATTTAAGAGTTCTTCTATCTCTTCAAGAGTCGGATTTTCTTTGTTTAAGCTCTCTTGCACTTGTGTATATACCGTGTTATACATTCCATCAAATTTAATCTGATGAGCAACTTTTTTCACATTTATCATCTTTTGTTCCCTAATATTAAATGAAAATCAAAAATAGAGTTTTGACTCTCATTTAATATTCCCACATCTAGTGTGAGAATAAAATGGTTTATTAATTAGGCATTCTCAGCCGGTACCAAATCTTTTGTATCAAGTTTTGCAGGTGTATAAACACCTAATAAACCTTTAACACCGATACTCATAACAACATTTATTAGGAAAACCAACCAGGCTGCCATAATAAGCAATCCACACAAAGCAGCCATTATCATAAATAAGTTGTACTCACCATCAACATAGATGTATCTTCTTAAAGCACCGTCCATGGCGGACATACCCATAAAGAAACTCATACCTAAAGCACCTATTAAATGAGCCCAAAAATGGAAAGTAGCCAATTTTTGACTATAGAGTTTTACACCGTTAGTTAATATTGGCCAGAGAGTGTAAATAGCCGCATACAGAGTCATTGTAAGACCTATTAATATAGCAGTATGCACATGTGTAAATATAATCCACTGAGTATTATGCAGGATTCTGTTTAGTCCCATATCTGCCTGCAATATAGCTGCAGGAACAGCAATCATAAATCCAAACATACCAGCAAGTAAAAACTTCAGTCTGTTATCCATCTCAAGTGGTTTAGCGCTCCAAAGTGTAACGAGTGTAATGAAAATCGCAATACCTTGAGTTACAAGTTCAAACGCAGTTACCATCTCTCCAGAAAGTAGTTTCATAAGGTTTGGTTGACCCTGATCACCCAGTAAATGATGAGACCATACCATCCAAGAGACAATAAGCTCTAGTAAAAGTGCGGCTCTTGCAATGTTTTGCATGAAGAGTTTTTTACCTGTAATAAGCATAGCTAATAAGTACCAAGTACCTGCAACATAAATAAGTACAAGACCATCAGCAATAAGATCAAGACCCCACCAAAAAAAGTTTTTGTATAAAAGAGCGTTAATCGATGTATAATCCAATGATGCTCCACTCATATCACCTACAATATATACTAAAATCAGAACACCACAGGTTAAAATAACTATAGCATCTAGAAGTGTATCAATTGTTCCGCGAAAGATTGCAACTACGGGAAGTGAAACAGCTGGCTCTTTTGCGTATGGCTCACGACCGGTAATCTTATACCAGATATTAAGCATACCATCTATACCAAGAGCTGATAAAATCAGAGGTTTAAAAGGTCTTTTTTTATGTCCCTCTTCTGTATAAAACACTGTTGCAAAAATGTTGTAGATAAAACCTAAAGTTCCAAGCATAATAATAGCAATACCTAAAACAAACACAAATCCGCCGATTGGATTGAACTGCTCAAAATCAACAGGCAGAGGCCAATATAGTGTATATAAGGGTGCGTAGTGAAAAATTGCTCCGCCTAACCATGAGACTAGTGTACCGCCGGCTATTGCTATCCATGTCCAATTAGCCAGTTTAATACTGTAAAGAGGTTTCTTCATCAAATAAGGCACTAAAAATGTAAAAGCACCAAAGACTATTAAATATGTTGAACCAAAGATACCTACTATTGGGTGAACTGTCATAATAGAGAAGTAGTGCTCTTCAGCGAATAGACCTGGAGATACTGCATTAACTCGCATTAACTCACCCTCTAAAACTGCTAAACCAAAATATAGCACACCAAAAATCACTGCTCTTAAGGTCAATTTTTGCATAGGTGTTAAACCATTGGCTTTTAAACCGCCATCCACACCATTGATTAAAGTATTAATAAAACTCATAACTATTTACCTCCAATCATTGATCGTGTATCATCTTTATCACAGCCTTTTACAACTACAGCATTTGTTAATTTCATATGTCTTCCACCTTTAGGACCTGAGTATTCTGTTGATTGGATATGATATGTGCCATTTTTATTAAACTGCCACATTAAGTCATTTCTACTCCCTGGAACTACCTGCATCTGAGACACCATTGAGTTATCTTGTCTAAATAGACCAAAACCATAAGTCAGATCTTTTGATTCAACATCAAATACAATATACTTTCCACACTCTATCTCCAGCTGTCCATCTCTATTCAATCTATCTACCGGTAAAATAAATTTTTGATTCTGGGTCACTATATTAAATAGCTGTTTTGATTTATCAAAACTAGGGTCTTTTTCAATCGTATGTCGCTTAAAATCTGTCTCTACCCAAGGTATCTTGTTAAAAGTGAATATATGTATACTTACTCCAATCGAGATTAAAAGTCCTACATACATATAAAAAGTAGCAGGTTTTACAATTCTTGGTTTCCCCTTAGGATTACTAACCCCTTTCGCGAACCATAACATAAGCGACATTACTGCAAAAACGTATATGGTATATACTATTTTAAGCAGACCTAGTACCCCAGCTGAATCTTCCATTTCTCTATCCTTTTTATTTTGAAGTTTTCTTATAAATAAGCTAAATATTAAAAAAATACTTTTATAAAAAACTATAAGTAATTCTACAGTTTGGAGAGCTTAGTTTAAACACACTACTGATTAAATTTTAATCAACAAAGAGGAAAAACTTGCAAAAACAGGTACTTTTACCTGTTAATTTAAATAAAAACTTAAAAAATAAATATAATTTTACTCTTTCATCAAAAGCAGCTACTATGATGAAGTTTTAATCATATATAAAAATTATTTTTGATTAATAATTAATCAACAACGCTCATCAAATAGAGAATTATCCTATTATAATTCTCTCATCAATTAATTAAGGATATATTATGGCAGGATTTAAAGCGTTAAAAGGACAAGGTCACTGGCCGACTCTTTTAGCAGCATTTTTGTATTTCGATTTTAGTTTTATGGTGTGGACGATGCTCGGACCACTCTCCACAGAAATAACAGAGTCATTGGCACTTGGCGGCTTTATGATGAGTGCTTCACAAAAAGCAACTCTACTCTCTATTCCTATTTTGGCGGGAGCACTTTTAAGAATCCTGCTTGGCTTTGGTGTAGATAAGTTTGGAGCTAAAAAAACTGCTCTAGCTTCTCAATTTATTGTTATATCTGTACTCTTTTATGCATATTTAAGAGGTATCTCTATTACCTATGATGAACTCCTTATTGTTGCTGTCGGCCTTGGTTTTGCAGGTGCTTCATTTGCAGTAGCACTTCCGCAGGCTGGTCAATGGTACCCGCCAAAATTACAAGGCGTTGTTCTTGGAATTGCCGGTGCAGGTAATATTGGTGTAGTAATAGACTTTCTCTTTGCTCCAAAAATCGCTGAGATTTGGGGATGGGAAGCAGTATTTTTAGTTGGTGGCGTACTTTCAACTATCATCTTTATAACTTACATGTTTCTGGCTAAAGATGCTCCTGCAGAGGTCTATACAGCTCGTCCTAAAAAGTTAAAAGATTACGGCAAACTGCTTAAAGATAAAGACACTTGGTGGTTCAACCTATTTTATGCCGTCAGTTTTGGTGGTTTCGTTGGATTTGCCGGATATATGAAAGTCTATCTTATGAACACATATCAAGCTGATATGAGTGCTTTTGGTTTAGATGTACTTGATGAAGGAAATGTGAAAGTCGTTGCCGGTTATTTTGGTGCTCTTTGTATATTTGCAGGTGCAATACTTAGACCGGTTGGTGGAGCTGTGGCAGACTCTCTTGGTGGTATAAAGTCACTATATGTATTCTTTGGTACAGTTGCTCTTTTAGCAATTATCAATGCAACTGTTACTTTGCCATTTGGTCTTGCCATTTTCGTATTGTTTTTAATCATGGCTAATCTAGGTATGGCTAACGGTGCAGTTTTTCAACTTGTTCCGCAAAGATTTGGTAAAGATATAGGAATAATGACGGGTATCATTGGTGCTGCCGGCGGTCTTGGCGGTACTGCTCTTATCAAGACTCTTGGCTGGAGTAAGGGTGCATTTGATGGCTATTCGGCTGGATTCATGATATTTGCTACCGTTGTTCTTGTAGCCCTTATGGGAATAAGCTTGGTAAAAACTAGATGGAGAACTACTTGGGGTGTTGCTGCAGGCGGTAGAATTTAAAACTGTGCTCTTAATCTATAGAGATTAGGAGCAGGTTAGTGAAGAGTTATTTACTCTTTAAACACTAAATAACTTCTGTTATTTTCATTACTATTTGGATATATAAGACCTATTAGTATGGCTTTTGAAATAGCTTGAGTACGATTACTTACCTCCAGTTTATCTATAATATTTTTTATATGAAAAATAACTGTACTCTCAGTTATTTTTAAAATACTAGAGACTTCTCCGGATGTCTTGCCCTCCGCAATCCAGGTCAAACATTCTAATTCTCTTTTTGTCAGAAATAAGTTGTTATCATTCTCTTTGCTTGAAATTTTTTTTAAACTATTATGAATATATGGCTGCAAAGAGCTCATATACATAACAGCTGAACAATATGAGTTGTCTTCTTCCCTCAACACTTCTTTTTTAGACATACTTAAAATACCGACTTCACCGCTATTTATTCTAAATCCAATACTTACACCACCCAGTAGTCCAAATTGACTGGCTTCATTAAAAAAATTAGTGACTTTAGTATCTTTATGCCTATAAAAGTCATACCAGCATATCGGAGTATTTGATGAAATACAGTGCTTGACTATAGGATCAATACGTGAATAATCTTGCTCTTCGTAACGCTCTATCCACTTTTGGGGGAAATTACCAATATAATTTATAGAAGATTCTTTGAATGAACTAGAAGTTTGTATACTATATAGAATAAAATCATATTCAAGTTTTTTCTGTATTTTTATCATAATAGCTTTTAGTTGACTTATCTCTTGGCAAGATTGAATTTCTAAAATAGTTACTGGAAGCCAATCAAGCATATCTTTCCTTTATAAAATCAATAACAAATGATAAGAGAACCTATTATAAATGATAGTTACATTTTATCATAATAACTGCTAAAATTCACAAGTACAAGCAAGAAACATTTACACAAAGGAAATGATATGGGTAATCCAATTATTGCAGATAACAAACCAACAAAAGTTACATTGATAAAAGGTCAAGAGTATTATTTTTGTACTTGCGGAGCCTCAAAGGGTCAACCATTCTGTGATGGTTCACATGCTGGAACATCATTCAACCCAAAACCTTTTACAGCAAAAGAAGATGGTGATGCCTATTTATGTAGCTGTAAATATACGGCAAATAGTCCATTTTGTGATGGTTCACACAAAGAATTTTCTAATGAAGATATAGGCAAAGAGGGCTCTGAAAAAAAAAATTAACAAGATCTGAAAATGTAATACCTACACCTGAAGAGCCGACAATAGCATTTATACATCAACTTGCTACGGAGGGTTTAAGTGAATTAGGTCATCATGGGGCAATGACTTCTATGGGTGTTGCGCGCCATAAACTACCAGATTGGAACGATATTCAAATCATGACTGCACAAATGGCAACAAAACCATTGATGGAAGATATTGATGTATCAACAGAGCTGATAATTGGTCCAAACGCTAAAAAGCCATTAGTATTAAAAATCCCACTGTTTGTTTCTGATATGAGCTTTGGTTCTTTGTCACAAGAAGCAAAAGTTGCTTTAGCTAAAGGAGCCCAACTGGCTGGGACAGGTATCTGTTCCGGTGAAGGAGGAATGTTGCCTGAGGAGCAAAAGGAAAATTCCAGATATTTTTATGAATTGGCCAGTGCATGTTTTGGATATAAGGAAGAGCTCTTAAAAAATGTTCAAGCATTTCACTTTAAAGGTGGACAAGGGGCAAAAACTGGGACAGGTGGACATCTACCAGGCAGTAAAAACAGTGCTAAAATTTCAGAGGTCAGAGGTATACCGGAGGGTCATCCAGCTGTATCTCCTCCAACGTTTACAGATCTCTCTTCAGCATCAGATTTTAAACACTTTGCAGATCGGGTTAGAGAAGTTACAGACGGGATACCTATAGGATTTAAGATAAGTGCAAACCACATTGAAAAAGATATACAGTTTGCATTAGATGCGAGTGCAGACTATATAATACTTGATGGCAGAGGTGGCGCTACAGGAGCAGCACCTGAAATCTTTAGAGATCATATCAGTGTACCGACAATTCCAGCCTTAGCTCGTGCTCGCAGATATCTTGATAAACAAGGTGCCAATGGTGTAACACTGATTATTACAGGTGGTTTACGTATGCCGATGGATTTTGTTAAAGCCTTAGCCTTAGGTGCTGATGGAATAGCTCTATCAAATAGTGCCCTGCAGGCTATTGGTTGTGTTGGAGCGAGAATGTGCCACACAAATAACTGCCCTGTTGGGATAACAACACAAAAAGATTATTTACGTCAAAGATTAAATATAGAACAATCTTCAAAACAGTTAGGTAATTTTTTTGATGCTTGTGTAAAACTTATGCAAGTTATGTCACGTGCCTGTGGACATGATAATTTAAATAAGTTTACAAAAAATGATTTGTCAACATGGCACAATGATATGGCTTTATTATCTGGAGTAAAATATTCTGGATTTGAAAAATTATAAATAGACTATTTAAATAAGGAAAAAAATGTTAAAACATATACCATTTAAGTCACTTTATACAGCTGAGAATGAGTGGCTAAAAAGTAGATTCCACTTCTCATTTGCAGAATACTATAATGCAGATAATATAAATTATGGTTCACTACGCGTAATGAACGATGACTTAATTAAGTCAAAAACAGGTTTTGGCACACATCCTCATCGTGATATGGAGATAATTACCTATGTAATAAAAGGAGAATTAACTCATAAAGACAGTATGCACAATAAAGAGACATTGAGAAGAGGGGCTATTCAGTATATGAGTGCCGGCACAGGGATTACACATTCAGAGATGAATGATGGTGAAGAGGAACTACATCTTATTCAGACATGGATTCTGCCAGAAAAAGAAGCTTTAACTCCGAAGTATGGTTCAAAGAGATTTTCCTTAGAAGAACGTCAAAACAGATGGTTACATCTTGTAGGACCAAGCGGAAGTAATTCTCATATTAATATTTATCAAGATGCTTCGATGTATGTTTCAGAAATAGACGATAATCAAAAACTGACTTTTGTTTTGCCAAATGAACGTCAACTTTATATAAAGCTTTTAGAAGGCAGTGCATATATTAATGGTCTGTTGTTTAAAGCAGGCGACGCTGCTGAACTTAAAGATGAAGACCTTGATGTTAAAGCAATTAAAAATGCTCATATTCTTCTGGTTGAAATAAAGAAAGATTAAGACAATTACAAGTATAAACCTTTACATGTAAGATAGCTCTATAGCTATCCATGTTCTACTAAATACAATGACTCTAATTGTATATGTTTAATCATACTCTCAATATATATATTCTTAATTTAAGATTAATAATATATAATAACAAAAAATATATATGAAGGCTTAATATATGAGGGATAACGTCAAAGATTATATTTCACTTTTTGAGAAAACATTAAATCTATCCGGTATCTGCTGGTGGATTATAGATTTTGAAACTAATCCTGATTATTATTATTGTAATAATCATATGAAAGATGCTTTTTCCTTAGATAAAAATTTACTATATCATTCAGTTGAAGAGACTTCGCCGATTGCAGGAGACTATTGGAAGAACATTGAATCAGCTTGTGAATGTGATGATAAAGCAACAAGGGTTAGCAGAGAGTATAATCAACTTATAAATCAAGAGATAAGTGAATATTGTAATGAGTTTCCATATCACAGCGTTGAGTTGAATAAAACATTTTATTTTTCAAGTCGTGCCAAAGTTTTAGAGAAAAATGAGAAAAATGAAGTCTCAATTATATATGGAATTATTGAAGACATTACAACTAGTGAGTTACAAAAAAAACAGATACAAGAGTCCTCAGAGATAATTGATAAATATGTAATCAGTACATCAAGTGACGCAAAGGGTATTATTACAGCTGCGAGTTGTGCCTGTTGTAAGATATCAGGCTATACCAAAGATGAGCTGATAGGCTCTAACCATAATATTTTAAGACATCCTGATAATCCTAAGGAAATTTTCAGACAGATGTGGGAGACCATAAAAAAAGGTGAACCGTGGAGTGGGGAGTTTAAAAATAGGAAAAAAGATGGCAGTGATTACTGGGTATATGGGATTATTACACCACAATTTGATAGTAATAACAAAATAAAAGGGTACACATCAATAAGACAGAATATTACCGATAAAAAAATTATAGAGGAGTTATCAAGAAGAGATAAACTAACAAACCTCTATAACAGAGTGAAAATTGATGAGTCAATAAACAACGAAATCAAATCCTCAAAAAGGTATAACACAAAATTCTCATTAATACTTCTTGATATTGATTTCTTTAAAGAAGTAAATGATAACTACGGACACCTAATAGGTGATAGTGTACTTGTCCGGATAGCAGACATTTTAAAAGAGAATATTAGGCAGAGTGATATAGTCGCTAGATGGGGTGGTGAAGAGTTTATGATTGTTTGTACAAATAGTGATATTAATGCAGCAGAACAACTGGCTCAAAAACTAAGATTAGCGATAGAGAGTTTGGAATTTGATATTGTAAAAAACATAACTGCAAGTTTTGGAGTAACACAATTCAAAGAAAAAGACACTATACACTCTTTAATAGACAGAACAGACAAGGCTTTATATTCGGCAAAAGATTCCGGTCGAAACAGAGTACAAAAAGCTCTTCTATAGAGGTGTCTCTTCTTCTAAGAAGAGTTTACCTTGCGAATAGAGGGCTGAAGCCATTTTCCCCCACTGTGAGTATGTATTGATTTTGTTTTGAGATATATGATAATAGTTTGCAATCTTATCAATAACATTCTGCTCAAACCTGTGAAATTTATCATCTGAGTGTATTAGTATCATCAACTCCAGAAGAACTATTTTCTGGCTTTTTGGAGTCTTTATTTTTTGCAGAGTCTCTTCTAAGTTAAATTTATTGGTATGGTACTCTCTGCTCTCTATGCCCATCTCTGCACAATACTCTTCAATAATATCTTTTTCCTCTTTTTCAAACTCTCCATCAATATTTGCAATATAATATGCAAGACATAAAAAGGCAAATTTTTCTTCGTTTTTTAATTTCATTAATAGCATTATTTATCTCTTTATCTAATTTATTTTAAACTACCTTTTCATTATATTGTTTTAAAACAAATATCATTTAAACAGAACCACATGCATAATATTGCATTTTTTAGTTATTTAAGGTTAATAAATATATAATCTCTTATATTAATTACTTATACTAAGAAAGTATAAAAGGGTATTTGCACTGATAAGATATCCTTTCTTTCTTAGTAAGTTAAAACATTAACTGTGTAAACTAAGTAAGGAGACTCGTATGGGAGACAAATCACCAGAAAACAGCGGCATTAATCGTTTCAAATCTAGAATAATTCAACTTACCGGGTTATTGGTTGTTCTTCCTGCTTTAATTTATGCAGGAATCGATATCTACAAAGCAATCCTTGATATTCCTATGAATGATGTAGAGGCAAAGAATCAAAAGCTTTTTAAAAAGTATTTTAATAAAAAACCAATACACACTGTGCCCATTCCAATAAAAAAAGATGGAATGGTATCTGAGATAAAATTTTCCATTTTTGAGGAGGGTGATATTTACGTTGAGTATGGAAAATCATCACAATGGTTTCAATCGCCCTTAAATCAAACTAAAGAAGCATTTAACGACATCGATTTCTCTTTAGTATCTAGTGCATATGCTCAGGATTTAAGTTATCTTTATGGACCATACAAACAATTTGACAAATATAATGGTAACTTAATTCAGCGTACACGAAAATATAGAAGTGGAGCAGTTGAAACATTGATGATAAATCCCAGAACCGGACAAATACTCAACCAGAAAGTAATAGCTCCAAAAAGCAGCACTCAACCCTCCATGACTCCTCAATATGGAGGAATAGACTTGGACAATCAATATAGTGTCCCGCCACAAACTCAGCTAGCCAGGTATTGTGTTATTCCACAAGGCAGATGTCTATTGTTTCAGCCGATACCAGTAGGTTCAAGTTGTTTTTGCACTTCAGCTCATGGACCCATATATGGCATAGGACAATAATTAATAGAATAAAATATGTTAAAGATTAACAATCTATTTTATTACAAATAAAACTTTAGCAAAGCCTGGTAGTAATGAAGGTTGATAAGAAAAGGGTTATGCTTTAGCATGTTCGAGCAAGCTACATAAACCTGTAAACTATTACCTCTATAAGGAATATAGTAAAGAGCTTAAGTATCTGTGTGTTATTATAAAACAGAAGTCGCTAAGATGGAGAGTTTATGCGTTTTAAAAAAGTTCTGTTTGTACTAATACTTTTTTTCACTTTGCCTATATTTGCTGTGGAGCTTAAAGAGCCTGATAGTGCCGTTGTATTTATGTATCATCGTTTTGGTGAGTCTAAGCACCCTTCTACAAATATTACTCTTGAACAGTTCCGGTACCAGCTAGAGTATCTCAAGGAAAACAACTACAATGTCTGGCCGCTCTCAAAGATAATCAATCGTATAATAGACAAAAAAAGTATTCCGCCAAAAACAGTTGCTCTCACTATAGATGATGCCTATATAAGCACTTATACAAAAGCTTACCCGATGCTAAAGAGTAAAAACTTTCCCTTTACAGTCGTAGTTAGTACAAATCCGGTCGATAACAGATCTAAGTTTTACATGTCATGGGAGCAGATGCGGGAGATGCAGGCAAATGGTGCCGAATTTGCAAACCATTCACTAAGCCATGATTTTCTTCTTCAAAGAGACAATGAAACAACTCTAGCTTGGAAAAAAAGGGTTACTAACGAAATACAAAAGGCACAGTTACGACTTAAAGAGGAGTTTGGAGAAGATACAAATGAGAATCCACGACTTTTTTCATACCCATTTGGTGAGTATGATATGCAAACTATTGAGCTAATGAAAGAGCTTGGGTATATTGGTATGACTCAAACTTCAGGACCAATAGGAGCAAATATCGACTTAAGAGCCTTAAGCAGATTTCCTATGGCAGAGGCATTTGCCACTTCTAAGGGCTTCATAACCAAACTCAATACACTACCAATGCCTATTGAGTCTGTTTCACAAACAGACCCTCTTCTTAAAGGAGAAAACCCGCCAAAACTTCGCATAAAGTTAAAAGAGCCTCTTAAATATGTGGGGTGCTATATCTCTAGCGGAGAAGCAATAAAAGTGGAGCGGATTTCACAAACACAAATTGAGATTATTGCAAACACAGCACTTAAAGCACCCAGAGAAAAATATACATGCACTGCACCGGCCAAAGATGGAAAATGGTACTGGTACAGTCATCTATGGATAGTTAAAAAGTGAGTGATTAAAATAGCAGCCAAAATAAAAGAGACACTTTTCCAAAAAAGTAAAGGATTTCTCTCTAGCAGTGGTGGTCGACTCCTATTTAAAAACTCCTGATTTGGATGGCGCAGGTCAAATAAAAACTCTGACAATTCACCATAACGACTGTATGGATCTGGCTCTAATGCTTTTTTAAGCGCTTCTTCAACCCAGATTGGAATATTATTATCATCACTATTTAAATATCTGTATTTTAATTTTTTTTGTGCGGCTTTGCTTGTTGATTTTGCTACTTGTGTTCCATAAGGAAGCTTACTTGAGAGCATCTGGTAAACAATAGTTGCCAATGAAAAGATGTCAGAACGTGATGAGCCAATATCTCCAAGAAAATACTCCGGTGCCGAATATTGCAGAGTCCCCAACAAACTCTCATGCCCGCTGAATGTATTAATATCCATAATCCCTTCAATTCTAGTAGAACCAAAATCAATAATTTTTACTGTGCCGGCCTTGTCAATTAAAATATTATCCGGTCTTAGATCTTGATGTATCATTTCTAGTCGGTGAAAAGCTTGCAGCCCTCTGGCAATCTGTTCTGTAATAGCTCGGACTGTTTCAAGTTTCGGCTTTGGATTATCAATCATCCACTGAGTCAAAGTTTGTCCGTCGATAAACTCTGTGACAATATATAAATAGTTTCGTTTACGAGTCTGCATATAAGATTTTGCTACATGTATATTATTAATGCGTATAGCAATCCACTCTTCCATCAAAAACCTTTCAAGATAAGAGCTATCACCTTGTAAATCAATTGAAGGAGTTTTTATGACCACCGAAGTGTTGGTTTCACTGTCCACTGCAAGGTATACATGACTTCTACTGCTGGCACTCAGCTCACGAACAATTGTATATCCGTCAAAAAGCATTCTCTCTTGCAGCATTGGTGCAAATGGCTTTTCACTCAACTGCTTATAAATTTCATCCACACTCTTCTCAGGTAGTGCATCAACTCTTATAAGCTGTATAGTTAAATTATCTGCGCTCCCTTCTTCATAAGCTCTGTTTGCAATCTCTTTTGCCGCGCCATCAAAATCATCACCATTTTTATGTAGAGTATTTTTTATAAAATCAGAGTCGACATATTCATAAACACCATCAGTCATAAATATAAAGATATCACCCTTTTCTACTTGTAAGGTTTCGTAATCAGCTTTGAGCTGTGAGTCTATGCCTAGTGCACGGCTCAGATAACTTTTATCTTCCGAGACCCATAAGCGATGATCCTCTGTCAACTGCTCTAAAGTATCTTTTCTCAGTCTATAGATACGAGCGTCACCTACATGAAAGATATGTGCTGTAGTTGATCTGATAATCATGGCACTGAAGGTACAAACATAGCCTCTATTCTTGTCATAATGATACTTGCTTTGTCTGCTTTGTGAGTGTAACCAAGAGTTAGTAGCGCTTATAACCCGCTCTGCTGATTTTTTAACAGACCAGGATTCCGGTGTAGAGAAATAATCTTCTAAAAAAGAGGTGACTGACACCTTGCTGGCTACTTGGCTTACTTGACTACTGCTGATGCCATCAGCTAGAGCAATTGCTACTCCCTTGTTTGTTAACTGGTGCTCTTTGGGTATACGAATATCATGAAAATCTTGATTGATTTCCTTACGACCTTTGTCAGAGTATTCTCCAATAGATATTTTTAATTGATTATTCATATTAGGTCGCCTTAGAGAGACTTAGCCTACTGATAGCTAAGTATTTATATATATGAGGTCTAATCTTTAATAATTACCATGATTTATAAGGCAAAAACTTACCATTCATAGTAATAACAACTCTATCTCCCAGTGGATTCTCTTCTTTGTCTATATCCATAGAAAAGTCTATAGCACTCATTATTCCATCACCAAACTTTTCACCGATAATCTCTTTAATAGTTTCACCATAGACACCGACAACTTCATAAAAACGATAAATAAGAGGATCATTAGGCACTATTTTATCCCAGTTTTTTGTAGGATACTCTTGTAAAGCGACAGAAACCTCTAATGGTAAACCAAGCACTTCACAAAGTTTATCTGCTGGTTCTTTTTTTAGACTATTCATCCCTAAACAAGCTGAAGTAAGAAAAACCGGTGATATGCAAACCTTTTGTGAAAGATCTTCCCAGCCTATATTAGCACTCTTTTTCGCTGAGAGTATCTCTTCACTCATCTCTATTTTTTTCATAATATTAATCCTTATTAATTATATGAGAACCTTTATAGACATGTAGTCTATAAAGATATATCATAATAGTTTAACTTAAATTTCTTTTTGCTCCAGTTTTGACATGTGTTGCATATAGTGTTAATCCAGTAAATGCTAAACCGCCGACTAGGTTACCTAAAACAGTTGGAATTTCATTCCAAACTAGATAATCTACTAAAGTAAAGTCACCACCCATAATCATAGAAAATGGAAATAAAAACATATTTACAATTGAGTGTTCAAAACCCATAAAAAAGAATAGCATGATTGGCATCCACATAGCAATTGCTTTACCGCTAACAGAGGTAGAAACCATAGCACCGACAACTCCCATAGATACCATCCAGTTACATAACATACCACGGATAAAGATTGTAAACCATCCCTCTACTCCATGTGATTTATAACCTAAAGTTCTTGCTTCACCAATATGAGAAACCTTATCTGCAATTGCGCCTCCATCAACTGTATACCCATAGGTAAATATAAAAGACATCATAAATGCAACGGTTAGAGCACCGGCTAAATTACCCATAAAAACTAAACCCCAATTTCTAAGAACCTGGTTCAGTGTAACACCTGGTCTTTTATCCAGTAGTGCAAGCGGAACTAACATAAAAACACCTGTTAATAGGTCAAATTGCATCAGATAAAGCATAATAAATCCAACAGGAAATAATAATGCACCCGTAAGAGGTGAACCAGTTTTAACTGCAACTGTAATTGCAAATACAGCTGCAAGTGCTAAAATTGCTCCTGCCATAAAAGCTCTAATAAGCGTATCTTTAGTAGACATATAAACTTTTGACTCACCAGAATCAACCATTTTTGTAACAAACTCTGTGGGGACTAAATAAGACATGTCACACTCCCTTTATTATTTAACATTTTTACTCCTTTATTTAATATCATAACTCTTTTATGATTACAAATTATACAGGCTATAGAGAAGTTTTTATATTTTATATGTATAAATTTTATACAATTTTTAAATTACATAGTAACCAGTGGTAAAAATATAATATATACTCCTAATGAACAATAGTTGGTCCATTATAGATTCACTCCTCTTTCGCTTTTCTTGGTTTTTTTAGCCGCTGCTTACGATGACGCGGCTTCTTTTTCCTCTCTTTTACAGAGTGTACAGCCTTATCATCCCCTGCTGCAACAAACCCTTCAATCTCTTCTTGAGGGATTTCGTCTTTTAATCTCATCTCTATAATGCTCAAATAGCCCTCCTCCTCAGCAGAGACAAAAGAGATGGACTCTCCAACCTCATCAACCAAGATAAGACGACTGAAATACCTCTCATGCTCAGATGGAAGGTCATAGTTTATAATTGTTTGAATGTTTTTCAAATCTAAGGCTTGTAAAATCATATCGGTAGTTATTATAATATTTAATTCACTTGCATTAAAGGCTTTGGCTGCCTCTTCAATCTGCTGGGCTCTATGATTACCATGTATAGCAGTAGTTATTATCTCTTGACTCTTCAGGTATGCACACAGTTCATCTGCTCTGCGTTTGCTTCGCACTACAACTACTGTTTGTTTTCTGTCGCCACTCTTAATAAATTGCGCAAACATAGCAGCTTTATCCTCTTCCTCTGCTAAATAGACTATCTGTTTAGTTCGTTTACCTACACTTACATCATCATAATATTTTTTTGTACTGGGTTTTTTAATTCTCTCTGACATGTAGTTGATTCCTTGGAAATTTGAACGAATTATATCTGATTTTACTTATTACTTCAGCGATTTAAGTAGCGTTGGCAACTCTTGTAGTTTTTTTATCATATACGTTGCCTTGCTAAAGTCATGTGATGCTGTAAATGTATTTTCTACCACCGCGCACTCTATCCCTGCATTCACTGCCGAACTCAACCCTCTTTGTGAATCTTCGATTACCAAACATTGCCTGTGAGAGGCATTGAATTTTTTCATACCTGCAAGATATGGATCAGCATAAGGCTTTGCCCGAGGACAATCCTCTACACAAAGTGTAAAATCCATATACTTCACCATCTCTCTTTTATGGTGTATCAATTCAAAATCAACCCGTCTTGAGGTCGTAACAATACCAAAACTGTAATCTCTTGACAACTCTTCTAGTACATCAACTACACCGTCAATCTCTATAGGTTCAGAGGAGATAAACTCTCGGTAATATATATCTCTGCGTCTTCGCTGCTCATCGATTATAGATTTAGAATATCCATGTTTTTTTGCCACTTCCCAGGCTGTACCGCCCCTAGTCATTATCTCCATGTATACATCAAATGTCAGTTCAATATCTATCTCATTCAAAGATTTTTTGTTGGCTTCATAATACCATTTTTCAGTTTCTACAAGTACACCGTCATTATCAAAGAGAAGAAATTTTTTCATTTATTTTTCTTTAACATATAGTTAATTCCTTTTGCTCTTACTTCTTAGTAATAATTTCATATCCTCTACCGTTAATATTTTTGATTATATCGTTACCGACTACTATGCGAATTCTATGTATCAATGACCTTATTGTACAGTCACTTCTCTCTTCTCCCCATATAAAAGAGCAGATTTGCTCATTTGAGACACTGCTATTTTTATTTTTAACCAGCACTTCTATAAGTTTCAATGCTTTTTTACCCAATGACACTTCTTTGTTTTCTTTAAATAAACGCTTTGATTGTATATGATAAGCGTATCCGTTATGTAGCTCTATAATATCATTGTGAGGAGCTTTTTTCTCACTATATTTATGCGACAGAACAAGCTTGATAGTTGCTACAATCTCCTCTTCACGATAAGGCTTAGTTAAGTATCCACAAGCTTCTGACTCTACTGCGTATTCTATCATTTCATCACTAAAATAAGCCGTTAAAAATATAATTTTTGCATCGCTATAGACATGTTTAATCTTGAGTGCAGCCTCGCAGCCGCTAATTTTGTCCTTAAGCATTACATCCATTAGCACAAGATCTGGTCTTATTTTTTTATACTGCTCGATTACCTCTAATCCCGTATCAACAATAGATGCAATTTTATAACCGCTTTCTTCTAATATCAATTTAAGGTATTGAGCCGAAACTAAATCATCTTCGGCAATAAGTATTTTTTGATTATTTATCATAAATTATAACCTTATAAATTTAATAATATTATATCTTTTTAATTATAAAATGAAACAATTATGAAATTATTTAGATATATAATTTGTAAATTAAAAATTTAACCTTTACTTAAGTATGAGAGGTATTAATATGAAAATTTCTTTAGGTCTAACTCATAATTGTAATTTAAGGTGTAATTACTGTTATGCAGGTGAAAAAAACCATAAAAACATGGATCTTAAAACAGCTAGTGAGATTGTTGATTTTGCATTTGAGATCACACCTTCAAAAGATCAGATAAATTTTAGTTTTTTTGGAGGTGAACCGCTCTTATGTTTTTCTCTAATAAAAGAGATTATATCGTACATTAAAACAAAAGATTTTTCAAATCCGATATCTTACAATATCACTACAAATGGCACTATTATAAATGATGAAATCATTGATTTCATAAACCTAAATGATATTAAATTATGTATCAGCATAGATGCTTCAGAGCATACTCATGATAAAAATAGAGTCGATATCAATAATAATGGCACTCTAAAAACAGTATTACAAAATATCAAAAAAATTTCCAATAAAGTAAATTTCTTTCAAATAAATGCAGTCTATGGACCAGATACTATTGAGGAATTAGATGAAACATTTAGTTTCTTTATTGAAAATGAGATCAAAAATATTCATTTAAATCCAAATATTACCCAAGATTGGGATCAATCAATATTTTCAAAAATTACGGAGGCTTATGAAAATATTGCTGACAAGTATATGAGCCAGTACAAGAATAATCAAGAAGTTGCCCTAAATCTAATAGATAATAAATTAATCTTATTTTTAAAAGGAGGCTATGATAAAGAAGATAAATGTGGAATGGGAGAGACAGAGTTCGGCTTTGCGCCGAGCGGCAATGTATACCCGTGTGAGCGTTTAATTGGAGATGATACCAATGAGGAGATCTGCATGGGCAATATCCACACCGGTATCAATCCACTAAAACGATATATTATCGGGAAAAATAGAGGTAATAGCAATGCAGAGTGTGTCACTTGTTCCGTGCAAAAATATTGTATGAATTGGTGTGGATGCACAAATTACAAGATGACTGGATACTCTGATAAAGTCAGTTCTATGCTATGTTATAGTGAACGCGCTGCTATAACGGCAGCTAAAAAAGTTATTTTAGAGTTACAAGATAATGAAACTTTTATAAATCATTTCTGTAACTATGCTTATGATGCAAACAAACTTTTAAACACGGAGGTGTATTATGAGCACACACATAGAAGAAGCAATGGAAAGAGCATGGAGTCCTAGCATTATAGACAGACTTCATTTAATAAATGGCCGATCCCGAATTTTCGAATTCCTATGGATAAATTAATTGCTATAACGAAAGGGAGCCCACGTATTGCTATGTCAGGAGTGCCAAGAGGAAGTTAAAAATATTGAGGATATCACTGAAATCAGGGATTTCGTTAGACAATAGTTTTAAGAAGAAAATAGCTGCTAAAAATGGAAGTGGCCTTTTTGATTCCTAACTCTAAGGGAACAGAATAAAAAAACAAAGCTCTTGTGATTATTTCAACGATAATATTTTAATTATCTAACTTTCCTAATAAACACGACCTTGAGATAATCACCTTCTCTAAACTTATCTGAAACCTTGAAATCTTTTGGAAGAGAGAAACTCTCCTCTACCGTGTATTTTCCGTTTAACTCTTTAAATGCTTTAAATATAAAATCTCTGAATGTCATCATACTAAAGTTTGCATAGTTTGTCGATGCAACTATTATACCGCCCCTCTTTGTTATCTGTATAACCTCTTTAAGAAGTTTTACATAATCTTTTGCCACACTGAATGTGTGTTTTTTACTCCTTGCAAAACTAGGAGGATCAAGCACTACCACATCAAACAACATCTTTTTTCTTAGGGCATATTTGAAGTAGTTAAAAACATCCTCTACAATAATCTCCTGCTCATCTACATCAATGGCATTTATACTAAACTGCTCCTCTGTTTTACTGCGGCTTCTGTTGGCAAGATCCACACTCGTAGTCTTGCTTGAACCGCCAAGAGCTGCAAATACTGAAAATGCTCCCGTATAGGAGAAAGTGTTTAAAACAGTTTTACCTTTCGCGTATTTCTCACGAATGGTGCGTCTTACTTCCCTTTGGTCTAAAAATACTCCCACCATAGGTCCGTCATCCAAATATATCGCAAAATTTGCCCCGCTCTCTTTTACTATTATTGGAGATTCTGCTCTATCACCGCATACAAAATCATCTGCATCATCAAGATACTGACCTTTTGCGTCAAATCTCTTCTTTTGGTATATACCTTTATACTCAGCCTGAGACTTAAGTGCCTCTAAAATATTCTCTTTTAGTTCATATATACCAACGGAGTACCATGTGACTAAATAGAATCCGTCAAAATAGTCTATTGTTAGTCCGCCTACCCCGTCACCCTCACCGTTAAAGAGTCTAAATACCGTAGTGCTTTTGTCACTGTAGAAATCTTTTCTATACTCTATCGCAGATTTTATTTTCTCTGCAAAAAAAGCTGTATCTATCTTCTCATCTCTCTTTGATGTCAGTACCCAGCCATAACCCTTATTTTGTATGCCGTAATACCCTTTGACAATAAACTTCTTTTTTTCATCCAAAAGGTTTACAATAACACCATCGGTTGTCACTCTACTCCACTCAACAACGGACTCTTTTGATATCAGCGGGTATCCATCTTTATACTCCTGAACAAATTCCGGTTTTACACTTAACTCTATCTCTTGATACATATTTATCTATCCTTATTGGAATTATAGTATAAATATAAATCCTGTTCTAATTGGTTTAATATTAAACTATTAAAAAATAGATAATCCTGTTTTATCTGTAAAAAGCTCCAGTGCTTTAGTCCCGGCAAGAGAGTTGCCTTGAGTATTTAAACCAGGTGACCAAACAGAGATACCCATTAACTTTGGAACAACGGCTACTATGCCCCCGCCCACACCACTCTTCCCCGGCAGACCTACATGAAAAGCAAAGTCTCCAGAGGCATCATAATGTCCACATGTCAACATAATGGCATTTATACGTTTAGCTTGGGATGCAGTTGTGTAAACCTGCTTACTAATTGGATCAACTCCATGATTTGCCAGGTAAAGCATAGCTCGAGAGAGCATTTTTGTATTCATTTCAAGTGCACAATGTTTAAAGTATACTCCAACTACATCTTCAGGCTCGTTATCAAGATTATTAAAACTTTTCATCAAGTTTGCCAGAGCTAAATTTCTGTGTCCATATTCCATTTCAGATGTTTGCACAAGTAAATTTGAATCAATGGAGTTATCATCAGAGATTGATTGTATGAAGGCTAAAATTTCTTTATAAGCGATTTTGCAACTCCCGTAATGCTTTATTAGAGCATCAGTCACGTTTATAGCCCCAGCATTTATAAATGGATTTCTTGGTTTACCCTGCTCATACTCTAACTGAACGAGAGAGTTAAATGGGTTTCCCGATGGCTCATGGCCAATACGTTTATACAGGGATTTAGAGTAAAGTTTCAGTGCTAATGTAAAAGTAAAAAGTTTTGAAATACTCTGAACTGAAAAAAGCGTATCTGAGTGACCTACACTGTACTGGGTACCGTCAAAAAGTGTAAGTGTCATGGCAAACTGCCTTGGATTAACTCCAGCTAATGCTGGTATATAATCCGCCACTACTCCCTTATCAAGTAGAGGAAAAACTTCATCTGCTATCTCATCTATTATTGACTGATAATCCATGTAACAACCTATCTTTACTATATTTTTAATAATTAAATTATAGCTAAAATCATCTCACTACTTATATTCAATAGAAATAAACCACTATTACATCAATTTTTTGTATAAATATTATACAGTATATTCTCTTTTATTTATTACAGTTGATATATAATCTTAATAATAAATAAGTGACAACTTATACAAAAACTTATCTAAAAAGAAGAGATAAAACATGCAAGAGTTTATGACAACCTATAAAGAGAATAGTTCCGATATTCAAAATTTTTTATTGGAAACAGTTTTTAATCTTGGAAATCTCCAAGATAGAGAAAAGACCAACTTTAGAAAAATTTTCAAAGTTTTCCCATCCTTGGAACTGCTATATGTTTGCAGTGAAGATATGATACAAATATCACAAAACATATACAGAAACAACTCAAGTGAAATTTCTATTGGCAGAGATAGAAACTATTTACTGGAAAAAATACAATTTGATTCTACGAATATAGCTATTTCAGAGCCATACATAAGCAGTGCAACAGGTGAAACTTGTGTAACTGTAGCAAAAAGAGAGAATGGAAAAATTTACTTTTTAGATTTTAATATATCAGCACTTCTTCAAAGACTTGGACTTATCGAGATACACAACGGTTTTAACTTTATAAGCAAAAGCTTTTACTTTCTTACAGCGATGATAATGATGATTTTAGCACTTTTTACAATAGGCTATTCAATATATGAGTTTATAGATTCACTTATATTTAAGGATGGACTCTCTATAGAGTCAATCTTCAAGCCAGTCATTGCTCTGACGCTTGGACTGGCAATTTTTGACCTTGCAAAAACTGTTTTAGCGCAAGAGGTGATTTTTAAAAGCTACTCCAAAAATAGTGATGCTGAATATAAGGTTTTAACAAAGTTCTCTATTACTATTATTATAGCTTTACTTATAGAGTCTCTTATGGTAGTATTTAAAATCGCAATAGATGATTACTCACAGATGATTCATGCTTTTTATCTGATAGGGGGAGTCTCCTTTTTAATAGTATCATTAGGTTTATTTATACATTTTACAAAAAAGAAAATTTTAAATGAGAAAAAATAGCATAAAGACGTCAGGTTTTTCACTTGCTAAAGGCAGAGAGCTAAAAGGTGACGATTTTTACGAGATAAAGACAATAGGAAACACAACTGTAGCTATAGTCTGTGATGGTGTAGGGAGCGCTGAAGAAGGTGCCGAAGCTGCAAAACGAACTACGAATTACCTCATCAACAACTTCAAGGCCCGACCCAAAACATGGAGTATTGAAAAGTCAATAATCACTTTCATAAAATCTATTAACTCCATTCTTTATCAGGAGTCTATAATAAACTATGAAAGGGCTGAACTTGTTACAACTTTGAGCATAGTAGTTATAGAGGGGAATAGACTTTATGGTGCAAATGTCGGAGACAGCAGAGTATACCTGCATAGAGACAAACAGATGCATCAACTCTCATTTGATCATTCTATGGATGAACCTGGATATGAGAATGTTTTAGTTCAAGCTATAGGAATAGGTAGGGATGTTGATCCATACTATTTTGAAAATACTATTATTCAAGATGACATAATTTTACTCTGCAGTGATGGTCTGTATAATGCAATGGATCAAAAGCAACTCGAGAACAATATACACTTAGGCGCTCACTCTTTAGTAAAAAAAGCTAGTAACCTTATGGAGGACAACCTTCCTGATGATACAACTGCTCTAGTTGTAGAGATTCTGCAGACAAATGAACTGGATATTTTAAAAAAACAGAATCTTATTCTGCCTACAAGTCTGAAAAAGGGAGAAATTATAGATGGCTACACCCTTAAAAAATCACTTATTTCAAATGAAAGAACCTGGTTATGCTCAAAAAAAACAAAAGAGTATGTACTAAAGTTTGCTCCTTACGAGGCAATTGATGATGAGAAAATATTAGATTTTTTTGTTAAAGAGGCGTGGAATGCAAAAAGATTAAAAGCAGATGTCTTTCCAAAAGCAGTTATTCCTAAAAATAGAACTCAAAGATATTATGTAATGCAGCTAATTAAAGGTGAAACCCTGCATGACACAATATCTTCTAAAACTATCTCCATTGATGATGCTGTAGACCTTGGAAAGGTTTTGCTAAACATGTCTCAATATCTATTAAAATATGATTTAGTGCATGGTGATATAAAACCACACAATATTATGCTTGAACAAAAAGAGAACAACATAGAGTTTAAAGTTATTGATTTTGGAAACATTACAGAAATCTTCTCCACAGATACAAAAGCAGGAACACCAAGTTTTTTATCTCCGGAGAGGTTTAAGAATGAAGCTATTAGCGAATCGAGTGAAATATTTTCTATTGGTGTTACACTATACTTAGCAATTACAGGAAAATATCCTTATGGAGAGATAGAACCATTTCAATCCCCCACATTTAAAGAGGCTAAAAAACCAAGCAGTTATAATAAGAATATACCAGAATGGCTAGAGAGTGTAATACTTCGTGCTATTGCCCTAGATAAAGAGCATAGATACTCTTACTATTCTGAGATGTCACATGAACTTAAATCACCACAGAATGTTAAACCATTCTTTCCTAAGAACGCTTCATTGATAGAACGTTCTCCATTGCTGTTTTATAAAAGTGCCTTCCTAGTTATGACACTAATTAACTTTATTCTTCTAATATGGATGGACTCTTAATTATCATAAAAATAATTAACTATACTCTTTTTATACATACTCTATTTCTTCCACTCTCTTTTGCTTCATAAAGCATCATATCTGCCTGCTTATAGATATCTTCAATATCATATTTAGCTTCACCAACTACCTCAACTACTATAAGACCAAAAGAAGCTGTAACTACTTTAGATGGTAAATTTTCTTTATGTTCAATATTTAAATTTTGAAGATTTTCTCTCGCTTGTTCAACCATTGGTGATATTTTATCTATGGAGTCAGAATTAATAATAACGCCAAACTCTTCACCTCCCAGTCTAAATACAATATCACTCGATCGTTTAAAAGTATTCTTTAGTGATTCTGAGACACTTACTAAAACCGCGTCACCATCTTGATGACCATATGTGTCGTTATATTTCTTAAAATTATCTATATCTAACAATACAAAGGCAAAGATGTGCTTATCTCTCTTAGCTCTGTCTATCTCTTTTTGAGATATGTCATTAAAATACCTTCTATTATAAAGATTGGTTAAACCGTCTGTTATTGATAAATACTCTACTTGCTTTTTGTCAGTTATATCCTGCCTAACAGCTGTATAACCAATAATATTACCTTTAAAATCAAAGTCTGGAGATATAGCCACATCAACCCAATAATATCCACCATCCTTTTTTAAATTTTTTAGTTCACCTTCCCATGTTTTACCACTGCTAATAGTTGACCATAAATCAACAAAAAACTCTTTTGGTGTATCCGGATGTCTTACCATAGAGTGTTTATTGCCTAATAGCTCCTCTTTTTTATAGCCTGATATTTCACTGAATGCCTCACTGACATATGTAATAACACCTCTTTTATCGGTACTTGATGCAATAATATTTTTATCAATTTTTTCAAGATACAACTTCATTTTATCTCTTAAGTTTGCTTTTTCTGTTATATCTTGTATAAGCCCATAAAGTTCTATTATCTTGTTATTTTCACTCCTTATCTCGCAATAAATATCAAAAACTTTTAGCTCCCCGCTTTCATTACTTCTAAATTCTGTTTGAAAAGGTATTCCAAAATTCATAGCACCATCAAATAACTCCAACACTCTATTTAAATCTTTTTCATAAATAATCTCACAAAACGTATTCAAATTAAACTTATCTCTAAGAGGGAGACCAAAAATATCTTCTGATAATTTTGACAAACTAATTTCTCCACTCTTTACATCCAGGTTCCAAGATATTAACTTCGATATTTTTTGAGTTTGCAAAAGATTCTCTTGAGATTTATTCAGCTTATTATAAAGCTCTTCTGTGCTTGCAATAGACTTTAATATTATTTTTCTATAAATCAATATTATTAACATCAATAAAATAATAAGCGATACAGATAGGTATATTTGAAACTCAAAGATAAACTTTTTAAAATTTTTTTCAAGTATATCAACAATCATATCAGACTCGTTTAAAATTGCTTCATATAACAAGTTTACTGTATTGAGGTATTTAGACTCTTTAGTATTAACATAATGCTCTGCATTATCCAAAAACATTTCAAATTGTTGTTCAAAATTATATTTTGAACTGTGCATCACTTGATCTATCTCATCACTGTCTATGCCTTTTATAAAAATATTGCCTTTACGCATTTTATCTATAAGTTTTAATATTTTATTTTTGTACACCTCACTATATGAGCTATCATGGTATTTGTAACAAAAAAATACTAAACCTTGTGAATATACACGTTGCTTACTAGCTATATTAAGCAAATCTGCAGATGATTTTTCTCTATCTACAAATATAATGGTTGAGGCAAAAACTAAACAGAGTACCAATACAATCATTATATATGATATGTTACTTTTTCTTCTAAGTTCTTTGATCATAAGTAATCTTTACATTTTTTGATTTCATTGTATCTATATAAAATAAAAATAAACTTTATATATCATAATAGCTTCTAAACTTATTCAAGTCAAAACTTTGCTCTATGTAAGCCATATTAAAATATAATATCTCTATAAAACTATATTTTAACTGGAAAACTAATTGGTGAATTGGCTGAATTTTTTTGAAGCAAAAACAGAATTAAGGTACTCATTCGGGAGGGGTATAAATGCCAATATCTCCGAAGATGAAGAGGAGTTATTCAATAAATCTTATGAAGCGTTTGAAAAACAAGATATAATAAATGCTTATGAGTATTTTTTAAAATCACTTGAAAACTATTCAGATGATATTTCAAATCAAAATATAACAACTTCTAGGGATGAGGATAAACTAAATTTTGAGATATATCAAGGCAGTGCTAAAATCAAAGGTACTATTACAGAAGAGAACCTCTATGCAGAGGCTATACTTACAAAAAAATCATCCGCCAGTGTTTCACTTAAAAGATATATACTGGAGAGAAACTATCAACTGACTTATGCCTATTATTTTAGTGATGATGAGTATATAAAACTTAAGTTGTTTCATGACAATATTACAATGAGTCCGCAAAAAGTGTTTTTTCCTCTAAGGGAGATAGCCCTTAACGCAGATTTTGACAAGGAGTATACTAAATGTGAATTCCCTGATTTAACCATCGAAGATATTGAGCATTTAAAACCTGTTGACGAAAATGAATTACGGCTTAAGTATGACTTTCTTCATTCATGGACTAAGGAAGTAACAACTAAAATATCAACCTTTCCATCAAATGACAATGCGGGAATGCAATCTTTTATACTTCTTTATCTTCTTTTTAAAATAGACTATTTAATTTCACCAAAATATAATATATACCAAAAAATAAGCAAAAAAATCCAAGACTATTTTAGTGATCAAAACATAACAGTCGAAGCAAAAAATGAGGAGTTGACAACTTTTGTAGATGAACTAACAGAGATGAGTTTTGAAGAGTTCAGTAAAAACTTTTACGATGCAAAATACACTTTTAACCCTAGTGAAAAAACACCGCATGAAGATGTAGATGTTTTTATAACTGAATCACTCACAAAAATAAGATGGTACAAAAACAATAGATATAATCAAATAATTCCAACAATGTACAAATATATAGCACTTTACCTTTTATACAATTATGGGCTACATCCTGTTACAAAAAGAGTGCTTCATATTTTGGTAGAGATTCAAAATCAAGATTTTTTCAAAGCTCTGGATTACCCCACGGCTTACGATGAGCAGAGCAATAAGTTCTCGAAAAAAACGATTATATCAAGCATTGAGAATATCATCTCTCCATACCAAGATCGCTTTAAACTACTAGAACCATTTGGAGATGAACTTAACTTCACAACACTAAATGAGTTTAGTAACAGTTTTTATCTACAAGTTCAAAATCTGAACTTTGAAGAGGTATAGATGAATACTCAAGCCATCTTAGAAACTTATATCGAAAATATTATTCAGATTATGACACCATACGGAAGCGGCAGCGGTTTTATTATTGATGACCTAATTGTTACAAACTCTCATGTTGTTGCTGGACTTAAAGAGGTCGTCATAAGTGCAAAAACAATAAAAAGAAGCATCGCAAAGGTAGTATATGATGACGCATATTATGATTTGGCATTTATTAGTTTTGACTTTAAAACTCCAAACAATCCTCTGTCGCTATCGGCGCAGAACCCTAAAGATGGGGATACAACAATAGCAATAGGACATCCATACGGACTAAACTACACTGCAACAGAGGGTATAATATCAAAAGCCTCAAGACTTTATGGAGAGTTGGAATATATACAGATTGACGCTGCAATCAACCCCGGGAATAGCGGTGGTCCCCTCTTAAATACAGATGCAGAGGTCATAGGAGTAAATACATTTATCATACAAAATTCCAATAACTTGGGCTTTTCACTACCATATTTTTATGTGCAAGAGGCAATAAAGAGTTACAAAAACGTAAATTTTAAAAACACGATTAAATGCCGCTCTTGCAAAAACCTAATTGATGAAGAAGATATTCATAATGATTACTGCCCTGAGTGCGGCATTAAGCTTGAGATAGCAAAGTTAAGAAGAAAAGGGTATAAGCCAACAGGGAGTACAAAACTGCTTGAAGAGATTTTAAGCTCTTTGGATATCAACGTAACCTTGGCACGAAGATCACAAGCATCTTGGAGAGTTGATTATGGCACTGCAAGAATTGAGATAAACTATTATGAAAATGGACTGATAATAGGGGACTCTAAACTATGTGCTATACCTCAAGAAAATATATCTGAAATTTATGACTATCTGCTTGATGAGAACAAAAAATTATCATATCTGCAACTGTCTATAAATGAAAACTGTATATACATATCTTTCCTGATTGCAGACTCATCACTAACACTAAAAGAGGGGAAAACAGCATTTGACAGACTTCTAAAAAATGCAAACAGATATGATGATATCTTAATTAACAAATACAGTGCTATCAGACAAAAACGCGATGAAGAGGATTAATGCTCATGTGAATCTGAGTGTTCGTGCTCACTGTTCATTTTACAATAAATTGCTCCAAGAGAAGATTGTGCCCAAATATCTCCCTTATCGGCAGCTTTTTTAACCCAATATTGTGCTTTTTCTTTGTCTACTGGTATTCCCGCTCCATCATAGTACATCATGCCAAGTCTGTGTTCAGACCTTGTATACCCCTGATTTGCAGATTTTTTATACCAATAAAATGCTTTTTTAAAATCTCCTTTTAGTCCCTCGCCATTTTCATACATAGTTGCCAAAAAAGATTGTGCTCCGGCATCTCCGGCATCAGCAGCTTTTTTGTACCAATAGAATGATTTTTTTAAGTTCTTTTCAACGCCTTCACCCTTTTCATATTTCATGGCCAAAAGGAATTGAGCTCCTAAATTACCACTATTTGCAGCTTTTTTATACCAAAAAAGTGCTTTTTCACGATTTTTTTCTACTCCATCACCGCTATCGTACATTGAAGCAATAAGCAGTTGAGCTTTGGGGTTAGCGTGATTTGCTGATTTTTTATACCATTCAAAGGCTTTACTCTTGTCTATCTTGCCGTTCATGCCTTTATAATAAATATTTCCTAGTTTATACTCTGCTCTCAGATAACCTCCATTTGCCGCTCTTTGCCAAAACTGAACTGCTTTTTCTTTATCTTCGCTTGTTCCTTTTCCTGAGTAGTACATATTTCCCAGCATATACAGAGCTTTTTCATCACCCTCTTTTGCAAACGGTTCAAGCAGTACAAAGGCCCTCTTATAATTTTTCTCAATATACGCCTTAGCACCTGCTTCTATGCTTGAAGCCATTAAATTAAATGTAATCAATAATAATATAAGTGCTGACTTTAGTTTAAAAAATTTCATAATGTTCGCCTTAATAGATGTTTTATTTATTGTATCATATAGAGATAAACATTCAGGACACTATAATGCTCAAAGAAGTATGATACTGTTTTTACAAATCTATACTATTTAATTATTCAAGGAAAATAAAATGTCAAAATTTTCAGGTGTCAAAGTTAATTTAGATGACTTTATAGACAATTTAAACAAAAAAATTGAGCTTAACAATCTACATATAGAAAAACTCTTAGACATAAAAGATAAAAATTTCTCAAATTTTGTAAAACCAATTGAGATGATGGAAGAGCATCTAGATCAATTTTTTACTCCACTCTCTCACTTAAACTCTGTCAACAACACGGACAAGACTCAAAAGGTATATGCTCAGTCTCTGCCGATAATTACACAATACTCTACAAAACTATCACAAAATCTAGATATTTATAAAGCCTATAAAGAGGTTCAAAAGAGTGAAATAACAACTTTAAATCAAGAACAAAAAAGAGTTATAGAGCTAAATATCCTTAATTTTGAGCTCAGCGGTGCTCATTTGGATGAGAAAGTAAAAAGCAGACTTGAAGAGATTAATATTAAAAAGAGTGAACTCTCAAATAACTTTTCTCAAAATATTTTAGATGCAACTAATGAGTATGAATACATCATAACAGATAAAGAAGATATTGAGGGGATACCGCAAAGTGATATTTTAAATGCAAAATTTGTAGATGATGGAGTTACAAAATACAAATTTACCCTCCAGATGCCATCATATATAGCCTATATGACCTATGGAAAAAATGAAAAAATAAGAGAAAAACTTTATAAAGCGTATGTAACCAGAGCACCGCAAAATGCACAAATTATTGATGAGTTACTCTCACTTAAAGATGAGATGAGTAAACTTCTTGGTTTTAAAAACTACGCTTCATACTCACTGGCAAGTAAAATGGCAAAAGATGAAGATAGTGTCATAAACTTTTTAGAAAAGTTAATAATAAACTCTAAAACACAAGCAAAAGATGAGTTAAAAGAGGTACAAGAGTTAGCTTCCAAGGCCCTACAAAGTTTTGATACAGCCTTTTATAGTGAACTTCTAAAAAAAGAGAAATATGACTTAGACGAAGAGTTATATCGTCCATATTTTGAGCAAAAAAGTGTTGTGAGCGGTATCTTAGATTTCTTAAACAAACTATTTGGTATTAAGTTTGAAAAAACAGATGAAAAACTATGGGATGAAAAAGCATTCTCATACGATATATATTTAGATGATAAATTAAAATCTAGACTATATTTGGATCTTGAAGCTAGAAAAGGCAAAAGTGGCGGTGCTTGGATGCATAATTATCAAACTCACTGCACAGATGAGAAGGGAGATGAACAACTTGCATCAGCATTTATAGTGTGTAATTTTCCACCTTCTACAAAAGAGAACCCATCACTTTTAAGACACGATGATGTTGTAACACTCTTTCATGAGATGGGGCATGCAATACATCACATGTTCAGCAGTGTGAATGAGAATGAGGTAAGTGGTGTAAATGGCGTTGAGTGGGATGCTGTTGAATTTCCATCACAATTTTTAGAAAACTTTGCATATGAACCACATGTATTAAAACTATTTGCATCTCACTACAAAACAGGCGAAGTAATCCCTGACGAGATGATAGATAAACTTGTACGCAGTAAAAACTTTCTATCTGCATCCGGTATGCTTAGACAGATGGAACTCTCTGTATTTGACTTCAAACTTCATACCAAACTCTATCAAGAAGATGAAGTTCAAAATCTTTTAAATAGTATTAGAGAAGATACGGCGCTAATAAAAACACCCTCCTATAATAAATTCCAAAATGGCTTCTCACACATATTTGCAGGTGGTTATGCAGCTGGGTACTACAGTTACAAATGGGCAGAGGTATTAAGTGCAGATGCTTTTTTTAATGTTGTTGATGAAGGAATATTCAGCTCGAAGACTGCACAAAAATATCTAGATATAATTCTAAATAAAGGCGGCTCTTTGAGTATGGAAATACTTTTTAAGGAGTTAATGGGACGAGAGCCTGATCCTGATAGTTTACTAAGACTAAACGGCATCAGATAGTGCGACTCTTAACTCTTTTAGTTTTATTCATGACATTAGCTTACGGAGAAACAACTTTGAAAATAGCAAGTTATAACATAGAAAATCTCTTTGATCTTAAGAGAAGTGGCAATGAATACAAAGAGTATACTCCTAACAGCACTTCAAATTGGAATCAGAAAAACTATAAAATAAAACTGCACAACTCTGCAAAAGTCATAAAAGATATAAATGCTGACATAGTTGCACTGCAAGAGATAGAGTCACTACAAGCGCTAAAAGATTTAAGAACAACTCTAAAACAAAATGGAATATATTACCGATATTATAAAATTGCAAATAAAAAAAATACAACTATTAAGGTTGCTATACTGAGTAAAATACCTTTTGTCTATACAAAAGAAATTACTGTGACTTCAACAAATAGATATAGAAATATTTTAGAATCAAAATTTAAAATTGATGGAGAAGATCTATATATATTTGTAAATCACTGGAAATCAAAAGCTGGACCAGAAAGTAAGAGAATAGTATCCGCAAAGGCTCTAATTAAAAGAGTAGAGGAAATAGGCTTTGACAAAAACATAATACTGCTTGGAGATTTTAACTCTGACTATGAAGAGTACATAATGTTTAAAAGACAAAGAAGACATAATGATACATATGGCAAAACTGGTATTAACCATATATTAAAAACTATAAATCAAAAAGATAAAGCTTCACGGCTTAAGCCTATAAAAAACAACTTTTACAACCTTTGGTATGATACCTCTAAACACAATAGATATTCCTATATATTTAGAGGCAAAAAAGAGGCATTGGACAACATCTTAATATCCCAATCACTTCTCAATAAAGAAGGTGTTTCTTATATGCATGAAAGTATAAGAAATTTTGACAAAAAATATCTATTTAAAAAGAAATCAATATATAGATGGCAACTCTCACATGCAAGAGTTCGAAAGCATAAAGGAAAAGGCTATTCAGATCACCTAGCCGTTATAGCAAAATTTAGAGTCAATTAATACACCAATCAATCTCTTTTTTAGCGTGTAGTTTCAGATAGTCGTTACTCTTAGAAAACGGTTTAGATCCAAAAAAACCTCTATATGAAGACAATGGTGAGGGGTGAGGAGCCTTTAATACCATGTGCTTACTCTCATCAATTAGATATGCTTTTTTTTGCGATGGAGCTCCCCATAAAATAAAAACAATATTTCTATAATTGTCTGATAATTTTTCTATTACAGCATCTGTAAATATTTCCCAACCTATATTCTTATGTGAATTGGCTTTAGCTTCAACTACCGTGAGTACACTATTTATTAGTAAAACTCCATTTTTTGCCCACTTATCTAAATTACCATTAACAGGTATATTACAGCCCATGTCATCTCTCAACTCTTTAAAGATATTATTTAAAGATGGGGGTATTTTACATTTATCACAAACAGAAAAAGCTAAGCCGTTTGCTTGGTTATGACCATGGTATGGGTCTTGTCCTAAAATAACAACTTTAACTTTGTCGGGAGAAATTAAATTGAAAGCTCTAAATATATTTTCATATTTTGGAAAAATATTTTTTGTCTTATATTCTGATTCTATATATTTTTGTAGTTTAATAAAATAATCTTTTTGTAGTTCATCATCTAAAAAAATGTGCCAATTTTTATTTAATATCATGGTTCTCCTAAATTAAACTCTAAAGAGTTATTATAATAAAATTATATTAATTGATAAAGTGAATAAGAGTGTATAAATAATATTTTGGAAATAGATAAAGGTTTGAATAAATAAGAGTCAAGCGATAATAAGCTTGTGAAGCCTAGAGTAAGTAGATAAGTAATATTAAAAATGATAAATATGAAGTTAAAATTGATCAACTAGGCAGCGACCTACATTTCCACACCTGAAAGATGCAGTATTATCAGCGATGAGAGGCTTAGCTTCTGGGTTCGGAATGGAGCCAGGCGTTTCCCTCTCTCTATAGCCACC
>Ga0316206_1000403_pt1 | contig 62945 bp, 58 predicted proteins | sample 6monthpyrite_MG_FD_204942 | JGI IMG/M metagenome (GOLD analysis project Ga0316206, IMG submission 204942) | Microbial mat bacterial communities from mineral coupon in-situ incubated in ocean water Damariscotta River, Maine, United States -... | ecosystem: Environmental > Aquatic > Marine >...
CGCATTATCTTTATCTCCAGGCAAGTTTATTTGCCCAAATTATAATTATGAAATTCAGTGCACACAGAAGTATTGATGCAACGCTCCTGTGAAGGATGCACAAGTTGTAAATAAATTGGGTGTTAAAGGGAGGGTGGGGCGCGAAGTGGTGGTGTTATATGGTTGATGTGTTCAAAGAAATGAATATGATTAAACCGGTAATATCTTGTAACCTGCCTGCCAACGACAATAACTAATATAAAAGTGAGTAAGATAAACGGTACTAAGAGGTTATCATCTAAGCGATTTTTCAATAAATCTGAAGCAGTATCAATAACGGTCGCTTCATCATGGTGGCCCTGATCAATCTGGTTTGTATTTACATGAACATCTATTTTATGTTCATGTAAGGTAGACAGCGCTTCCTGATCATGATGCAAATGCATATGAACAGGGAAAAGAATGAGTGCAAGCATTGCTAAAACCAGTAACCAACTGATTTTCTTGTGCCTGAGTATCATTTTCCGCCAAGTATTCATAAACTGCATTCTACCAATAAAATTGATTATTATTCAATATTACATCACATATAATAAATCCTTGCATAGAATAGTGACGCCCATGATCACTATTCTACTCAAGATCCCATCATTCGGTGAAAAGCAGCGTGTCGCCATTGCACGATCACTTATTAATGAGCCCAAAGTAATACTGGCTGATGAACCAACAGGCAATCTGGATTCGAAAACAGGGCAGGAGGTCATGATGATCTTGCATGAAATCGCACGTGAACAGGGCTATTCAGTTGTACTCGTAACACATGACCCGCGAGTCGAAGACATTGCCGATCGTGTTTTATGGCTGGAAGACGGGAAATTAAGTGACAGAAAACAGGAAAAGCATAAATAGAGCAGGGATCCTGTTAGTGGTATGCGTGTTGATGAATGGACTGCAGACATAAAAACCAAATATGAAAGTAAAGAGTATTTTTTCTGTTCAGATAAATGCCTGGGTAGCTTTACTGCTAATCCAGAACAGTATAAGTCGTAACCAGGGCCAATAGATTGATAAAAACCATTACAGGATTAGTATTTGTTATATTGTTTGCAGGCCTATATCTTTACCTGGAACAATCAGGTTCAATTAATACTTTCCTCAACCAGGAATCACTACAACAAATCATCAATAATTATGGCCAATGGGGCCCGCTACTGATCATTATCTTTATGAGTGGTGCCATTGTCATGAGCCCATTACCCAGCGCTCCCATTGCTCTTGCATCTGGTGCCGCCTTTGGACACACCTGGGGAACAATATACATCCTGATAGGAGCTGAATTAGGCGCGATCATCGCATTCAGTATGGCACGCATGCTTGGATATGATGTCATGAAAAGACGATTTGGTAACAGGATAAAATTTAAATGGCTGCAATCAGACAATAACCTGATGCTGGCAGTAGGAATATCCAGGCTTATTCCATTTATTTCATTTGATGTTGTGAGTTATGCAGCGGGTCTGACTTCACTCGGTTATATGCGATTTGCCTTCGCGACACTATTGGGCATTATTCCAGCCAGCTTTCTACTGGCGCATTTTGGTAGTGAACTGGTTTCCAGTGACCTGCCTAATATGGTTATTACCATATTATTATTGGGAAGTATCACAGGAATCCCATTAATCCTTGGTGTATTAATAAAAAAATATAAAAGCAACTGAAATACACTTACAAGTCAGATCTTTTTACTGAAAACTAACAATGTTTTAGATATTGTCTATACTGAGATTACTGGATAAATACAAGAAGGGGAATAATATATGAGTGAAATTCTCAGAAATTATTTTCGATCCGGGATATGTCTTTCCCTGAGCATTTTTCTACTTTCCTTTACAGTTCTAGCTACTGCTGAAAAACCAATGTCGACGGTGGAGAAAGGACACCTACTGGCCAAGAAATTATGCCAGGCATGCCATGTGTTTAACGGAGCAACACAAGCGGGTACTGTAGCGCCTCCGTTTGCTTCAATGAAAACCCGCTTCCCTGACAGGAAGAAGATACGCAACATTATTTATGATGCCAAAGTAAGCAATCCCGACACCATGATGCCGCCATTTGGTCGACATGGATTTGTTAATGAGGTGGAAATAAATCACATCATCGATTTCTTATACACTCAATAATAAGGGCTTACTGACAATGGAAACAAATGTTGGTTGTAATATGCTTGATCAATTTCATGATACGAGGAGTCATAAAATGAAATCACTCCTGACTATAATTATACTGACTAGCCTGTTTGGCACGCTTTTGTTACCCGCTCATGCAGATCCGAAAACAGACCTGAAGGCATATCATGACTTCTTCAAGAAAAAATTTCCTGATTTAACATTTATTGATCTGTCTAATGGTATGTATAACTTTAACCCGGTGAAACGTGAACAGTGGGAAGAAATAATGGATTTTCCTACTTACGAAATAGCAATTGATAATGGTCAGGTGTTATTTACAACACCCTTTAAAAACGGCAAGACATAAGCAGATTGCTTCGATAAAAAAGGTGTTGGTATTGCACATCTGTATCCACGTTTTGATACTAAAAAGGGGAGAGTCGTTACACTGGCTGGTGCGATCAATGAATGCCGCAAGAAAAATGGTGAAAAACCATATCCCTATCTGAAAGGCAAGATTGCAAATATTCTTGCCTATATGGCAAATACTTCCCGTGGGAAACCTATTAATATTATTATACCGAATGACCCGCGCGCCCTGGCGGCATACCGAGACGGTAAAAGGATTTATTTTACCCGAAGAGGACCACGTGCCTTTGCTTGTTCTAGTTGTCATTGGCAGGCTGCAGGCCTGAAAATCAGGGGAAATGAACTCAGCCCGGCAGTAGGACAGGCCACCCATTTTCCGACATATCGTTCAAAGTGGGGGGCAATGGGAACAATCCAGAGGCGTTACAAAGGCTGCATGAAAAACATTGGTGCGAAGCCACTCAAACAACAAAGCGAAGCAATGAACAACCTTGAATACTTCCATACATACTTAAGCAATGGTATCCCGATGAATGCACCGGGTACACGTTTCTAAGGAGCATGTAATGATAAAACAATTAAACATATTACTATTATCCAGCTTTATTGCAGTTACATCTCAAAATGTTTTAGCCAGTGAAACCGCTGAAGATGTTCTGACTGAGGCCAGAGAAATGTACAAAAAAGCAGACAGTTTACAAGGTGCATGGATATCGACAGGAAAAATAATAAAACAGACAGAAAAGGCACTACAGACAAATAAAAAATCTATTGCATTAAAATTGGCAAAAAAAGCTCGTAAAGAAGCACGGCTTAGCTATGAACAGGCATCGGAACAGCTACAAAACTGGTCTGAACCATCCTATATACGAAAGTAGTCTGTTTCGTTATCAATAAACTCTTAAGCGGAGAAAACTCTGTTTGAACATCCAAGTAATTATTTGCTTAGAATATTAGAAACAATTGTTCTCTGACCCCAATTATTTCGGAAACAAATGCATTCACTATTCAATTGTTCTTCATGAATAGTAATATTAAGGAAAATAAAATGCCTATTATATATAAAGTGATAATTATTTTTTATTTGGTGATATTAACGGGCTGTAGCGGTCTTGTTGTGGGCAATGAGTCGCCATCACCAGATATGGCCTATGTCTACATTTTAAAAGATACTCAATATACCAGCAATACAACTCTAAAGAATGCCGCTTTTTCATTGCAAATGAAAGGCGTCAACCACGATAATAAATATCATCTTGAGCTAAATCCAATTTATGTAAAAACATTAATATATAAAGTAGTTCCCGGTCGATATAAATTTAATGGCCTTAAATTCAGGTCACGTTTGGGGGGGTGGCATGATAACTATACTGGTAGATATGAGTATCCCAAGGAGGAATTCAGACTTGCCGCCGGTAAATTATATTTTGTTGGACAATTTACAGGGTTAATAACCCAAACAACAGATCAAAGTGCAATACCAACAACGCCAGGTTCTGGTACCAGTGGTACAAAAGCAGTAAACGTGGGCGTTTTGCAGCTAATGTCAATTAGTGACTTTGGCCATGTTGATATTCAATATGCAAGTGCCAAGTCAGAGCAAAGTATATCTATAGTTAAAGGCGAATATAAAGGATTTGCTCACATACCTGTGAGAGATATTTTCACTGAAGGATATACGTTAGAGAAAGTAGTAAAATAGATTAGTCAAAAAAACAAATGTTTATGATTATTTATAATGGATTTACTTATAATACTAATGATATATAGTATGTAAGTATAATTATTATAAATGAAAACTGTGCTCTGACCCCACTTTTGTCAATGTCAACTGTGGCATCTCTACGCTAACTACGATAAATTGAGACTCTCAATTATTTTATGACGTCTACGATATGAACCTTGAATTAATTAGCTTTAAAATATGTCCCTTTGTACAACGTGCAGTTCTTACGCTGCTATGTAAGGGTATTCCATATAAAATAACCTATATTGACCTGGCGTCACCGCCTGACTGGTTTAAACAGATATCTCCTTTCGGAAAGGTACCTGTTTTAAAAGTAGATGATCAGCATGCTATTTTTGAGTCTGCCGTTATAAATGAGTTCCTGGATGAACTCTCACCTGAATCCTTATTACCCATTGAACCATTACAACGTGCCATAAGCCGAAGCTGGATTGATTTTGGCTCAAAACTGACGCTGGATTTTTCCGGATTGATTCATTCAGCTGATACAGAAGCCTTTGATAGCAAACTACAGACTGTAAAACAGGAACTCGACTGGCTTGAGGGAAAGCTGGAGCAGGGACCCTGGTTCAATAATGAGGATTACTCACTAGTCGATATTTCCTATGCGCCACTATTTATGCGTGCTGACTTATTAAGCCTTGAGGACTTCCTATACCCGAAAAACAACTATCCTAAAGTGAGTGCCTGGGCAGAAAAACTTATCGCACTTCCAGAGCTTGGGCAATCTGTCGTAAATGATTTTGAAGTAATATTTAAAAGACACATTATGGAAAAAGCCCCCTATGTTGCTGATCGAATAAAACTGGAACTTTGATTATCAGATACACCCGCAGATTGAAAGTCACTGGGCCCCAACAACTTTCTACTGTGAATCAGCTTGCTATTATTTTTTAATTTTTGTTAAATCAGTTTATTGCTTATGGCTAAATGGTTAATGATCGCAGGTGCAGTGTTACTAGTTGTTGGTGCGTTAATTCAATACGCACCCTGGGCTGTAAACTGGTTTGGTAAATTGCCTGGTGATATTCGTATAGAAACAGAGCAGGGTAAAGTGTTTATTCCTGTTACATCAATGATCATCATTAGTATTGTATTGACTGTTCTGGTTAATATTTTCAAAAGATAAAAGTATTGTTAAAAAACTGGAAGAGGGAACTTGCTTTTAAATCCTTACCAGGGCACACCTTTTTGGTGTATTTTACAGTAATAAATCGTCTTCAATGCGATGGTAGGTACTGGCAGCATCAATAAGCGATTTGGCAGTGAGTGCGGATACTCCATACACCTCAGCATTAACATTATAGTCTGTTGTTATTTTTTTCAGTAGCAGATCAAAATCACCATCTCCAGACAACAAAATAATGGTATCTACATCTTTTGCTGATTCCATGATGTCGATGGTAATGCCTACATCCCAATCACCTTTAGCAGAGCCGTCACTGCGTTGAATATAGGGTTTTAATTTTACCGTAAAACCTATGTGTTTAAGCGCATCCTGAAATTTTATTTGTTTGTCATCTGCACGCTGGGTTGCATATGCAATTGCCGACACAATTTGACCTTGACTACTTATACGGCGCCAAAACTCACGATAATTAAACTGGCGACTGTAGGCTTGCCTGGTAGTGTAATAAATATTCTGTACATCGACGAAGATAGCAATTTTTTTCATGCTGTAAGGATAGCATGATACTATTATTCCTAGTGTATATAATTCTTTTTTAGGGCTTTAGCTAACACTGGGAAGTCCATACCGAGGGTTTCGGTTGCCCAAACGGCCAAGATGGCTCGGAAAGTGGCGGTTGATACATTTATTAATAATACTTAGCTATACTTGGTTGTATAGGTAACGGAATATTATAAATTATCTAGATAATCCTCCAATTAATTCATCTGCCAATTAAATACATTTTAACAATACTAGATAAACTCGCTTGAATGATAAGGCAGTTTGGCATATTTTGAATATAGACCTATTTTAGGGATTGAAAGCTTATGACTCCCAAACAAAACAAGCAAACAGGGATGTGGGGTAGATTTCTTGCATTATTCAGCGCAACGCAAAAAATATCAGATATAGATAGACGTATAGACATGGTAAAAAATCAGCCTGATCCGCAGATACTAAAACATATCATTATGACGGATCCTGTAACGTCCGTCAGGCTTGAAGCTCTGAAACACATTAATGATATTAAAATATTAAATGAGTTGCTGGCAGGCAATCTTGATGCGACTATGCGTGCGCTTGTGAATAAGCAAGTAAAGAAACATCAAGTATCCGATAAGAACCATTCCCCTGGTGACGACAGCAACTCTAGTGTTGTCACGTCAGCGCCATATTCAGTAAATCCCGATGACGAAAGAAGCTTGTCGGAACTGGCAAGAACTTATAAGGAGAAACTTGATGACATGTCGTTAATGAGGGTGCTTGATAACACATACGACATTAAGGTCATTGAAAAAGCAAAACAATACTTTACTAAAAAAGACCAAATAGTCAATTTGCTCGAAAAGCGTATAGCCAGCCTAAAAGAGCAGCAAATTGAATCTATCAATGATGAAGTGCACTTATTCGAAATGTATCAGTCTGAGAAAGATCGTTCTATTCGTTCCAGGATACTGAATAAACTTAAGAACCCAACCTTCTTGGATGCCATTGTTAAGTCAGAAACAGATCAACGTTTAATAGAAAGGGCAACGATTCTGTTGCTTACCTATGGTAAAGATTTAAATGAAAGACAATATGTAAAAAAGTTGATTCAAAATAGCGCATCCAGGAAGACGTTTAGGCGATTATTGAAAGTAATATCAGATGAGTCGTTAAAAACAGAGATCAATATTATCATCGGCAGAAAAGAACAGCAGAATATACCTGTAGCGCAGCGGCAAGTGGAAGTGCAACAGATACTAGACGAATCTCTTACAGAAACGGATAAACTTATTGCGCGGTTTTCCGAGAGAGTCAAACAAGGTAGAAAGGAAAATCTCTATTTTGGGGATGTAAAGACGATTGATGAATTAATAGCAGAAAAAAATATGAGCAACAAGCAGGAATCATATGCATCTCAAGAAGACGATGATCCGGCTATTTCTTTTCATGCAATAGATAGTGATACTATGGATACCCCACATGAATTCTATAAAAAATATCACCGTCATGTAGACAGTTCATACAACTCAGAATTTGAATTATTTAAAAGTATATGTAACTCAAGAAGAACTACGTCAAGTGATCTACTAAGGCTTAGAGAGTTATTATGGTATGTGGATAAAGTTAATACAGAGCCTATAAAAGATGAAATAATTTGCGAAATTAGGAAGATTGGTGAAAGCATTGATTCTCAAAATGGCCTAGAGAAGATGCAACTAGCCCATGAGACACTTAATTCACTTGGGACAAAGGACCCTGATCGTTTGGGTTATTTGTGGAATGGGATTGGTGAGTGGCACTGGTGATGAAAGAAAGTAGATATTAAATATATGAGGCCTATAATAATTTAAACGTTGAATGTCGGCTTTTACGCGTTTATTCTTTTTACGTGACCGTCCACTTTTGGCCGAACTGAGACTAATAGATTAATTGCTTGAATGAATGCTGTCGACCGAGGCTGTGTGAAAACTCAATGTCATTTTTTGGAGTGGTAAAAGAAGGACGTTATCATCCAGCAGCTTATTTAAAGTGGGTTTTGTTCAAGCTATTTCAATACAAGCTCGCTCATATTTGGGGTAATCTCCCACCAGCTAATAATTTTTTTTAATTTTCACACAACCTCGACCCATTGCAGACCTTGCGGAATTTATGATATTTTGGCTTGAAACGGCCCGAAGCAGACGCTCAGAATTGGAGAAAATGTAAGAAAAAGACATCCAAATAACGTAACGATTTACTATTTTCAGGCGTCTTTGACAGATAAATCAACGATAAAAGCGAATGGTAAAATGAAAAAAATAGTTTACTTTATCTTGTCAAGTTTCTTAAGCGAGTTTATTGGGTCAGGCTTAAAGGTCTTATGATTCGATATTATATAATTTAATTTCACCGAATATAAATTAATATGACTATGGAAAAAATAATTGTAGATGAAGAAAAAGCCCTGAAAATGGTTCAGGATGATCCTAGCGCCATCAATAAAATTTTAAATCCTAGTGAGCAAGTACAGGAGATGGCAGTAAAAGCAAATTGTTTCACCATTCAATATATTGATGACCCCTGTGAAAAAATTCAATTGATAGCAATCAGAAATAATCCATATATCATCGGATACATACGTGAACCATCTAAAAGCGTACAGCTTGAATCAGTTCAGATAGAAGGAGATGCGATCAAAAAGATAAGTAACCCTGATCACGATGTAAGCCTTGCAGCAGTTCAACAAAATGGTTTCGCAATACAGCATATCGATATGCCTGATACGGAAATTAAGCTTGCCGCTGTCATTCAAAATGGTTTTGCAATTGAATTCATTGATGATCAAAGTGAAGAACTACGGATGGCAGCCGTCATGCAATGTGGGCGCGCCATTCGCATAATAAGAAGTCCCGGTAACAAGGTGATGAAAGCAGCTGTAATGAATGATGGCCATGCAATACGTTACATTAAAGATCCAACTGAGCAGGTTCAATTAGCAGCTGTTAGGGAAAACTGGGTAGTACTCGAAAAATTAGACAATCCAAGTGAATTGGTGAATGCAGCTGCAAAGGAGAGTCGAGAAACCTTGTTCAGTAAAGCAAAGGATCAGGTAGGTTCAGACCTGCTAACTGCAGTCCAGAAGGATGGTGGCTTAAATAGGTTTATATCGGATCCTAATGAGGATATTCAAGTTGCTGCAGTCAAACAAAATAGTGATGCGATAAAATACATATTCACTCCAAGTGATAATGTGCAAGAAGAAGCAGTAATTAAAAATGCAGAGGCAATTGAATATTTAAATAAGCCTTCTGAAGAAATTCAATTGGCAGCGGTTAGTAGCAATGGTGAAACTATTAAGTTCATTTCCAATCCCAGTGAAAAAGTAAAGCTGGAAGCTGTAAAAGAATATGGTTATGCGATTGAATACATTGATGACCCAAGTATGGAAGTACAGCTCGCGGCTGTTAATCAAAATGCACAAGCAATACAGGATATTAGTGCCCCGGATATTAAAGTACAGTTGAGCGCAGTCATTCAAAATGGCGCGGCAATCCAATATATACGCAATCCAGGCAAGGATGTTCAGTTGAAAGCAGTTAAACAAAATGAATTTTCTATTGAATATATAGATAATCCATGCGAAGAAGCACAGTTGGCCGCCGTCAAAAAAAGAGGCTTTGTTGCTCAATATCTGGATAACCCAAGTGAAAAAGTTCAGTTGGCAGCACTTGAAGAAACCCCTAACAATATTCAGTATATAAAAAGTCCATGTGACTCTGTTAAATACAGGGCTGTGAATGAAAGTGGTTTCACTATTCAATACATTGACAACCCAGGTGAAGAGTTGCAAATGATTGCAGTAAAAGATAATCCTAATTATATCAAATACATTAAAAATCCCTGCAAGCAGGTACAGCTCTATGTAGTTATAAAAGATGAGAGCTTGATTCAATACATTAACAACCCGACTGATGATGTTTTACGTGCCGCAGGGCAAGAAGTAAAAATTAATCTGGATGAGCTTGTTGACTACAATGGAATTAAAGCAACACAATCTCAAATTAATGCACAGGCAAATGTGTTGATGTACAAACAACAAGGATATATCAAGTTCATTCGCAAATTCCCGTTTGGTAAAATTAAAGGCATTTGGGTTAGGGAATTTCCCAACAATTGTCACAAGAAAGATTTACTTGGCGCTTTTTGTGCCAGTGCGAACGAGCAAAATTTACTTGAAAAGATAGGATGCATGTCATTTTCAGTTGGTGAGTCAATTAATGGCAATGGTTATGATGTGTATTTTGATTAAGAAAAGTAGGATTGTGCATTGTTGTTTCTAATATTCGCGAAAACTGAGTACTGACACCATTAGCTGTCCTCTTCCTACGGATAAAAGTAGAGATGAGGGTGTAAAATATAATTGTCGACTACCGACCCAATTAAGACACTCAGAAAACAGTGGTATAGTGCTTTAAATTTCAATAAACGGACACTTAAATAGTTACTTGTAGTATATAAAATTATAATAATGTTACATTGCAAGATCCCGTAACTTGCATGATTTAATGGTGTCCATATAGAAGAATAAGCAATTGTGTCGCATAAGAACGCAGAAAATAATAGATCGTGAAGAGTGAAACAGATGGGACTTAAGTCAATATTTCGTTTTTTTAACTTTAAAGCTAAACGTATAGCAAAACAAGAATTACGACACCTGAACAGGGTTAAAAATGATGGTAATGTGATTCAAGATATTGAGCACCCAAGCGAAGTGATTCAGCTTGCGGCGGTTCAGCAAGACTGTTTTGCGATTCAATACATAAACAATCCCAGTGATGTATTGCAAATGACGGCAGTTAGGAATAATGGTTTCGTGATTAGATACATTAACAATCCCAGCGAGGCGGTTAATTAAAGGGGTCAGAGCCCTTATTCATTTTTTTTAAACTGTGCAAGATTATCGAAAATTGATCCCAAATAAATTGTTAAATAATAACGTTGGACGCTAATATATAAACAGTGTTTCTTCGTTTCTAATAGGTGTCATTATGAAGATTTGGTATTTCATTGCACTACTGCTGACATTGCTGGTTATCCCCGCTAAGCAAACCTTTTCAGATAATACAGGCCTGGTTAAAGCCGCGGAAGCGGGCGACATTGCTGCAGTGCTTAGGTATCTTGAACGGGGTAAGTCCGTTGAGTCCAGAGATCAAAAGGGCAAAACCGCCTTGATTGCTGCCAGCCAACACGGACATACGGATATCGTTAAACTGCTGCTGGACAAGGAGGCTTCGGTTAATGCAAGGACCACGAGTGGCAGTACAGCGTTCTATTATGCGGCCCAAAATCACCACATGGACGCCCTCAAATTACTTCATGCCAGGGGCGCGGATGTTAATACCATAAACCGAAATGGGTTTAGTCCACTCAGCGTGGCAGTAACGAATCGTGATGAAGAAGTGGTGCGCCAGCTGCTGAGCTATGGTATAGATCCAAATTCGAAGTTAGTTGGCTCACCTTTGTTAACGGAAGCCCTTTCCAGAGATGCTGCTGGAATCTTTCAGGCCCTGGTTGAGAAGGGGGCCGATGTGAATGCGGCACGAGATGAATATGGTGACACACCCTTAATGATCGCGGTGGCGTTGCAACGAATGGTGGCGGTTAAATTGTTATTAAGCCGAGGTGCTGATATCAGGGCAAAGGATGCTGATGACAAAAGGGTCTTACATTGGCTTTTATGTAACACCTTCTCAAAAATTGAAAACACGAAATTGTTGGAGCTGCTTCTCACTAATAATGCCGACTATGATGTTCAGGCCAGATCGTTAGTTGGTTTCAAAGACGGTTCAACGCCGCTAATATGTGCGGTGCAGCGTGATTTTCAGAAAAGCGTAAATATACTGCTTGCCAGGCGGCCGGATGTGAATCGTAAAGATCAGGAAGGACACACTGCGCTGTATTACGCCGTTTCAGAAAATAACGTGGTGATGGTGGATGTATTGCTTAGTCATGGTGCGAACCCGGCGCTGGACGCTGAGCTGGAACAGCAAGCCCGAAGTAATACTGAAATCGGCAGGATGTTATTAACCGCATTGCAACCAACACTGGAAGTGAAGTCGGGAGAATGTCCTGAATATAATGAGAAACTCGCAAGCGTCAGCAAACGTTATCAGCCGATTGCGACACTTGATCCATTAAAATTCCAGAACTTTCCGCTTGCGCATGTGGTGGTGCTTAACAAGATTCCACCGGTGGAGCATAGATTCAGTCTGTCGCCAGATGGCAAATGGTTGGTAGTACAGGAGGATCATAGAAAAACGCCGCAGACAAGGTCCCGGCGCCTGGTAGTCTACGATATCGCAAACCAACAGGCCTATTTCTTTTCACCCAAAAGTCATGTTCGAGTGGCCGAAGACCGTTGGTTGTTGGATTCGAGCCGCTATATGCTGGGTGATAAGAGGAAATTGATCGTTGATGTTTCTAATGGTTCGCCGCAGTTGCGTACGCTTTCAAAACCTTTGCCGCAGAGCGAACGACTGTATGCCGGCGGTGATCCCTGTCCGTGGCGTAACAACAAAGGCCAGGTGGTTTTGTCTCGACACGATCGGGATGGCCGCGATCTTATCTGGTCTGCGGATGGCAAGATTGTTTATTCTCTGCAAGCCGGTGGCATTGATGAGTATTATCTTATTGCACAGCGAGGCACGGAAATTAAAAAGTTGATCCGCCATAGTGCAAAATGGATGCGGGACCAGATTCAGTCTGAATTGGAAAAAGCCGTACCGGCAGGTAAACGAGCCGAGTTTGAGAAGTTTAAAGGAATGATGCAGGAAATGCCGCTGAAGAAGCTTAGCGCCAGCCGTTTTGCTTTATCGCCCAATGATCGCTATTTGTATTATCGTATCGGCCAGGCAGGTGGGCCTGCGTTTTTCGGTTTGCCCAACAGGCATATTGTGGTTGACCTCTATTCAACCCCGGTGCAGGTCTGGCATGTCGACAAGGCGCCCTGGGGAACGCCCCAGTGGCATCCCAATGGGCGTGATCTTTATTTCATCGATCAGAATACAACTGCGCAATCCGATCCTAATTTTCCACCTATGAGGCAGCCCAGTCGATGGAGATTGTCAGTAGTGCGTTTTCCATGATGAGCTATGTTTCAGTGAAAATTTGCCGGCATAACGAGGTCGGACCTAACCAACTACCTGAAACTCCTTGTGAAAAGGCTTAAAAACGGCCAGTATTCTTGCTTAGAAGCCCCTTTTTAAAACCAAAATGATTACTTTAAGGATGACATAGCACGCCAACAGTAAATTGCTACTTTCTTCCAGCGTCTACCTGGCATTTTACCTACCGCTACCAGGTTATGGGTATATCCAAAATAATCGGGAACGCTTTAAAGCACCCATTTTATAGGTGAAAAGGGCATTTTAAGGGATTAAATCGTTCGTTTTTTTGATGTAAATTAAATAGAATCAATAGGTAAGCTCGGTCCGACCCGATGAATTCCTATAAATAAACAATATGGATGTAGAAGAAGCAGAATACTTATTCGAAGAGGCCTTGACGCTTAGTGAAGAAGGCAAAGAAGATGAGGCACTAAAAAAATATTTGCAAGCGGCAGCGTTGGGTTACCAGAACCCAAGTTGTTATTACAATATTGGATTAATATATAAATATCGCAATAAATGGGAAGAATCATTTAGATATAACAAAATTGCATATGAATTTGACCCCGACGAAGAGGCATATCGCTGGAATTATGCTATTGCAGCCACCGCGCTTCGTGACTGGGCTTCTGCTAGAAATGCCTGGGCCGATAATGGAATCAAGCTTGAGGGAGATATAGGCCCCATTGAAATGGATTTCGGTAATACTCCAGTGCGACTGAACCCTGATGATGAAGCTGAAGTTGTATGGGCTAGTCGCATTGATCCAGTAAGAGCAAAAATAACAAGTATACCTATGCCTGAGTCAGGCTATCACTTCGGTGATATTGTTCTACATGATGGAGCGTCTACTGGTGCTCGAGTTGTAGATGAAATTGAGTATCCAGTATTCAATGTTTTAGAACTTTTTGAGCGATCTGAGTACCTAACTTTTGTGGCTGAAGTAGAAATAAAAGACCAGGATATACATGAAAAACTACTAGAAAGGCTCTGGCAGGACAATATTGTACATGAGGACTGGACAGAGAGTTTTCGAGTTTTGTGCAAATCTTGCAGTGAAGGTATTCCACATGAACACGATAATGAAGATCATATTGAAACAGTTAAAGCCTGGAACTCATTGCATGACATAGCCATAGCTACATTAAATGTTGACGAATCAGAAGAAAAACTGGAACACGCCATCAACGTCGTAGGTGCTAGACTGAAAGAAGTATATCAGGCTGTGTGATTTATATGTCGGTTATTGTAAAAAAGGGCTTTGACCCCTTAAAACTCGTAGTCATATGAAAATGAAAACTAAGCCCGTTTTTTCAGGAGAAACTATGTCGCAGGACTCGAGTGTAGTAGAGCGCTACGATGCGTTCATATCCTATAGCCACGTCGCCAGTAGCCAAGTGGCCCAGGCCATTCAGAATGGCCTACAGCATCTGGCCAAGCCATTCTACAAGTTGCGTGCTATTCGCGTGTTTCGCGATGAAACTGACCTGTCAGCTGCCACCGATCTCGGCAACGAGATCAGAGAGGCGCTCGAACAGTCTCGTTTTTTTGTGCTTCTCGCCTCTCCTGATGCTGCCCGTTCGGATTGGGTCCGCCAGGAAGTGCAATACTGGCTGAAGCACAAAGATCGCGAACGGCTTTTAATTGTTTGCACGCAGGGAACGATTGCATGGTGTGACGATCATGGCCAGCCTGGTGCAGGAGATTTCGATTGGGCTCAAACAAACGCTCTACCCGATATCCTGAAGCGTGCGTTCGAGCACGAACCGCACTGGGTGAGTCTGCCCCAGACGACCAGCGAGGCCGATCTGAGCAGGCAAAATCCACTGTTCATGCGGGAAATCGCCCGTATTGCAGCGCCCATTCGAGGTATGGAACTGACCGAGCTGGTTAACGCCGATCGTCGTGAGCATCGCCGCACACTGGCGATGGCCTGGTCTGCTGTAATCGGGCTGGCTCTACTGGCCGCGATCGCACTTATTCTGTATGTAAGAGCAACTGAGGCTAATCGTGAGTCACTCTCGCGCCTGGCCGCGAACCACTGGGCGTCGGCCGTGCGCGCCCGGAGTGAGTCCAACGATCTTCGCGCCGCCCATGAATTTGCACGTGCGGCGGAGGTGCAGCCGGATAAGGGAAACGCGGCGCACTCGGCCTTCAACTCCCGCGTGCTACTGCGTTCACGACTTGTTGGTATACTCGAGCACAATGCCGAGATCCTCGGTGCGCGCTTCTCGCCTGATGGCCAACGAATTCTGACCTGGGACAGATCGAACAAGGCACGACTCTGGCGGGTCGCTGATGGCGCTGAACTTGCCACCCTGCGCCATGGCAAGCCGAAGCAATTCGGCTGGATGGATGCACTGTTCGTTGATGGTGGCAGACGCATCGTCACAATCGGCAGTCGTAATCTTCGTTTTTGGGATGGTGACAACGGATCGCCTTTCCCGGCCAAGGCCGATGAGTTCGCTTTCGGTAATGCCGTGCTGAGTGCTGATGGGGGTTCACTCCTGGCCTGGGCCGATTGGCAGGGTATCGTGCAGCTTCTGAGGGCCACAGACGGTGGTCCGTTAGGGCCGCCGTTGAAGCACGACAAGGGCATACGGGGTGCAATTCTCGATGATACAGGGCGTTATGCTGTTTCATGGGATATGGATGGTGAACTGCGAGTGTGGGACGCAGTTGAGGGCACTCTTCTTGCTTCCGGGGTGACTCATCAGCGCGGTATCGTTGGGGCCATGTTCGTCGCGGATGCACAGCAGGTTTTATCATGGGGCTATGCTGGGGTGACACGGCTTTGGAACAGTAAGGATGGCACCGATGTGGTACCCCCGATGCATCACGACAAGAAAGTTCAGGGGGCGCGACTCAGCCCGGATGGTCAAGCGATACTGACATGGAGTTTTGACGATACCGCACGGCTTTGGAGTACTGAAGATGGCACCCCACTGATCCCTCCACTTCGTCACGAAGGCAGTGTCGCTGGCGGGCTGTTCGATGCGAGCGGTGAGCGCATACTCACCTGGAGCTGGGATGGTACTACGCGGGTGTGGCGACGCAAAGATGGCACACTGGACCGGATCGAGCGCTGGGAGGCTGGTGTCAAAGGAGCGACCTTGATCGAAGACGACCAGCATGTGCGCAAACCTGCATCAGATCCTTCCCAGGGTGGTGTTGCTGTATCGTGGGGCGGCTTACTCAGGGATGGCTTCATTGGCATCTGGGATTTAGGGCGAGTTGCGAACAACCGGCTGGTAGTTAGTCATCCCGGTGGTGTTCGCGGTGTTCAGGTCGATGCCGATGGAGCGCGTGTTTTAAGCTGGGACGAATCCGGTTCGGATAGTGTTGGCACGGTTAAACTCTCGCATATTGCAGATGGACAACCCGTTAGTACGAGAATGCTGCATGGCGAAGGAGTAAATGGCGCAGTCTTTGGGCCAAAGGAAAACAACGTGCTCACCTGGAGCCGAGAAGGGACCGCACGCCTCTGGCGACTGGAGCCAACACCGATTGAGCAAACAGAGGAACACCCTCGTATAGTGAACGGTGTAGTGTTAGACCTGGCTGGCAAACGTATCGGGACATATTCCTTTGACGGGACTGTCCGGTTCTGGGATGAACAGCTGGCAGCCATCGGGGCACCGATGAAGCACGACAGAGGTAGTGTAAAAGGGGCGCGGTTTACTGATGACGACCAACGCCTGCTAACCTGGGGCTGGGACAAGACGGTGCGATTGTGGAACACGCATGACGGCAGCCCGGCAATGGCGCCGATGCGGCATGATTCCGCAGTAAAGGATGCTTTTTTCTGCTGCAAGGAGCGTCTCATCGTGGCGAGGGACGAGCAGGCGATACGTCTGTGGAAGGCAAGTGATGGCGGGTTGCTCGCAGAGTTGCCGCATGAGGACAGCCTGGTTTCAGCAGTTATCGATGTGGCGCAAACTCGTCTGCTCTCCGTGGGACGCGATGGTGTTCGGCTCTGGAGCCTGGCAACGGGCCGCCCCCTGGTTAATGGAGTGCTCCATGCGCCGGGTGAAGGAGGACGCAGCGTTCCGCGTGGCGCCGCATTTGTTGCTAACGACCAGCGCATCGTCAGCTGGGATGGAGAACGTGTCGAGCTCTGGCACGAAACTTCGGGTGCCTGGCAAAGCCAGTCCCTCGCACTCGAACCGGACGATGACAATCGCTCGCCTTTTGTTGGTGTCAATGTCAGCCCGGATGGATCGTTCATCCTCGTTCGTCAGGGTAAGCACGCCCGCATCTGGCACGCCGGGAATGGTGAGGTGACCGGCAAGGACCTGACGCATGATGGGCGTATCGAAGGCGCCGAGTTCAGTCCGAAAGGTGATCGAGTCCTGACCTGGGTTCGAGGCGGGAATGCAGGTCTCTGGCAACTGCCGGGCAACACGCCATTGGGTGAACCCATCATTCATCAGTATATCAAGCATGGCGAGTTTATCGCTGGAGGGCGCCTTATTCTCACTCTGGGAGAGCGCAGTGCGCGGTTATGGAATGCCAGCGACACTACGCCAGTAACCTCGCCCATGGTGCATGAGAAATTAGTGGGCGCCGCCCTGTCGCCGGATGAGCGTAGTCTCTTGACCCGGGGTAAAGACAGTGTCGTGCGTCTCTGGAATGCAAGGGACGGTTCACCCACTGGCGTCTTACTGCGCCACCCACGCTCAGCATATAGCGTGCAGGCACGCTTCTATCCTGACGGTCAGCGTATCGTTACATGGTTCGCCGATAAAACCGCGAGACTCTGGCATCACTCCGCGCAACCGCATGTCAGTCCCGAGCACCAGACCCTTCAGGTTGAAGTGCTAACCGGGACGACGCTCGACGCCATAGGCAACGTGCGTCCCCTTCAGCCTGACGAATGGCATGATGCAAAAACTCGATATGAGGCTGTACTCGTGAATGATTAAGAGTAGAGAGTCACTGCGGTCTTGTATATAAGGTAAAACCGCCAAAATTTGAAGTATCGGCAGGTGCATCATGGTCTTTGCCACTTAAGACATGGGGACGTTAAATAGCAGGAACCATTTGTGACGCTTAGTATTATTCATAGAGGAAAAATGGCTTGGATTCTGATAGCAGGCTAAAGTTTAATGATCCCGTTGCGGAAATCACAAGCTGGGAACCTTATTAACGACGCAATTGCCACCCTGGTATACACACGTAAAGATAGTGGGGGGACGTCCTTAACTATTTACTTTTATCCAAATCGATAGAATCATAAAATAGTAAAAAGTTAAGGGCGTCCCCTAATGACTTGAATTTGCGGGATGGTCGTATGGTATGTGGCGGCATGTCCGATATGAAAAACGCGATTTGGCGTTTTCGGGAGAATCGCTGTTGTTGATGGACCATTTTTGCTCTTGATGCTGAATATGCACCCGTTGCCTATATAGTGGTGCATTATCGTTTGTCCGCTTTTTTTCAGATTATTGTCTCATTTAAAACGCATTTTGGACTGAAAAAATAGCGCTTGTATCGCACCATGTTTCTTGTTGAAATGGTGCATATGGCGCTCTCCGATACTCAATTATCAAGGCCCTGACCGCAAAAGCTGTTTCACCCGGTCGAAGAGCCACTAACGACATTTCCGATCCAGTCGGTACGGATCGATTGGGATCGCTTAATCGCAAAAAGACCCACCGTACTCAACACCATCGATGCAATGCCGGCCTATCTTATAAAACCCGAAGTACTAGCATTACTCGAAGCCGAGAAGCACCCGACTTATCGCCTGATATTGGACCTGATGTGGACCACAGGAGCACGCATCTCGGAGGTTCTGGCGCTCACGCCAGCTAGTTTTGTTGATGATGGTTACGACTTCGGGGTGATCCTAAAAACACTCAAGCAACGACCAGGACGACCCAGCAAGGCAACCCTGCAACGCTCGCCTAAACGCTACGTACCGATTGTTGATTTTGCGCTGCAGGATCGAATACAGAGTTATCTGTATGCAGGACGGTTTCGTAAGAATGCGAGGATTTTTCCGATGGCGAGGCAAACTGTGAATCGGCATATTAAGAAATTGGTAGAGCGGGTAGGGGGTTCACCGTTTTCCATCAGTGCACATACGTTTAGGCACTCGTTTGCGATACACTTATTGTTACATGGCAGGCCGCTGAAATACGTCAGCCAGCTGCTGGGGCATAAATCCATTGATAGCACGGAGATCTATACCAATGTGCTGACCATTGATGGCGAGCATTTTTTGGAAGGGGTGGATTTTCATTAGATTGATAAGTAACGCACGGTCGCTGTAGCAATTGACTATCAATTCTACATTAGCATAAATTATTATACAAAATCAGCAGGGAGAAAAAATGAGCGAGTTATTAGAAAAGTTGTCATCATATAATTTATTTAACTACTTATTTCCCGGTGTTGTATTCAGTTTATTAGTAGATAGGTTTTTTTCCTACTCACTTATACAAGAAGATATAGTCGTTGGTGTGTTCTTATACTATTTTGTTGGCCTTGTTATAAGTAGACTCGGTTCTCTCTTTGTAGAACCTATACTAAAAAGAATTGGATTTATAACTTTTTCTGATTATTCGGATTTCATAATCGCTTCAAAAAGCGACCCAAAAATAGAAACTTTATTAGAAGTAAATAATATGTATCGAACCGTTGTGGCTCTTTTCTTTTCACTTGCCTTAATCGCTATTTACCAAGTAATTAAGTCCAAATGGCCAATTGTTACTAACTATTCAGTGTATATAACAATATTTTTTCTGTTCATCATGTTTGTATACTCGTACAGAAAACAGACAAGCTATATAGTCAAGAGAATTGATTCATCAAAGGAAAGTACAAATTAGCCACGATAAATTGTATAGAACATGACAGTTAAACAAAAACATACGCGATTTAGAGCATATCAATTAGGTAATGCTGGCTCCTCTTTTTCCTATTTCAATGGGAACAGTTTTACATTAATTGAAGCACGTTATTCGGATGGTAACAAGGATAGTATTAAGCAAGAGTTAAAGTTATGCGGTATTAATGCTATTAATAATTTACACATTACATCTTGGGATCAAGATCATTGCGTACCAAGTCAACTTGAAGAAATACTTCAAAAGTTCAATCCATATAAAATCGAGTACCCTGGGTACTTACCTCACACAGATTCTGGAAAAGAGAGCCTTGAAATAATTCAAACATTCAAAAACCGAAATAAGGGTTCTAAGAAAATAGTGCAGGTAACACCTGACTATATTTCTAGCCTAGATCTTGCGAAAAATTACGGTTACAACGATATTCTCTATCATCCAAAATCAATCAATCCCGAATCATCTAATGATAATTCAACAGTAAAACAATTTAGATCAGGATGTTTCAATGTACTAAGCCTTGGTGATGTTGAAAGCACGCAAATATCATCTGGACTAAAGACGTATAGAACAATCAATAGCGAAGTAGACATAATGATATTGGCTCATCACGGCGCGGACAATGGTTTTACTACATCGTCTTTCCTAAAATCTGTGAGACCAACTGTAGCGATTGCAAGTGCAGATTATGCAAATCAGTTCAAACATCCCAAGCAGGAAATCAGAGATTTACTACATAAGAATGATATTCAGCTTTTCACAACAAAGACAGGCGACATAGTCATATTTTCAACTGGCAGCCATGTGGGACATTATAGATTAGTGAATCTCAAAGCAGGCAGCACTGAGGTTTCCAGTCAGTATGACTTTCATGCAAAAAAATCAAAATACTTAAACCAAAATGCGGATACAATTCGTGCAAGACAACAAAAAAGAAATCGCGGCCCAAAAAAACGCTGACAGGCACCTCAGCATGGACTGGTTAACCCATCTCACCTCGATCCTCGGCGCTGCGGCTCAACCAACCAATTACACTAACATAAGAAGGTAAGAATAATATGAGATGCCGTTATATATTTGATGTGACAGGAAGAATAAAGCCACAACAAATAGTTCCATTTACGGTGGATGAGTTTTTGTTCGAGTTTCAAATAGAGCGTGGATTTATAAAAAAAATATGCGTTTCATTTGAAATTACTAATCCAGAGTTGCCAGTTGTCACTCGAAACCCAAAGCCAGGGGTGGCACTACACTTAAATGTAACTAGTCCGCGCATTGAAGAAGTAGAAGAAATAATGAGGCAAATCGAAGGAATGCTATCATTCTGGGGGGTAGAAGAAATAAACGTACGAACACCAAAGTATGAGTGGATTGCAGAAAATGACGAAGAAAAAAAGAAAATTGAATTGCATAACTTTTCCGTTACCACAAAAGAGATTGAAGACCATGAGATTCCACCAGTATCCTTCGATCTAATAGCTAGGCCAATTATCGCATCTGTAAGAGACAAGCAACATAATGTGTTACTGTCTTTTAATAAGCGAGGAAGAGTAGATGTAATAAATCATGATTACATTGAGGCTATATATAATTTTTATTTCGTAATTGAGTCGTATTATGCAGGAGGTAAGAATAAAAATTATGCCGTTGAAAAAGAATTTAAAGCTTCCAAGCACCTAGCAAATAATATTAATGGTGTATTGCGAGATCCTAATTTTATAATTAGCATCCCAGAAGAGTTAAGGGAAAAATACAAGAAACTATATCTTAATAAAAATATTGATTCGATAATCAAAGATTTAGTTAATTTGCGTGGCTATTTACATCACTATTCAACAAAAAGAAAAGATAACTGGCATCCAGACAAACAGCATGAATACAAACTTGAAGCTTACTTTTTAGAAAAAATATCACATAATGTAGCATTCGGAATAATGATGAGTGGCGCATCTGATCAAGATATTATTACGCAGTATGAAGATTTGGTAAAGAAAAATGAAAATGGAGAACCGCTAACCATCAAATCAAGTCCCTTTAAAAGCAGTTAGTGATCGCACTAAATATATGTAATACGTTATATGGAATGAGTTATAATAATAAACAAGGCCTAAAAATGGAGATGTTGAGCTTGTTAGTAGACACATATAAAAAGGCGTATCAGAATGTCACAAGATATCATCACAGAAATACGTAAAAGGAACCCGCCTGGCCCTCTATATCATTACACCACTCAGTCAGGGCTTCAGGGGATCATTGAAAATAAATGTATATGGGCCACACATACCCAATATCTCAACGATCAAAGTGAGTATACACATGCTGTAAAAATCATATTAGAAGTTATAAATGATTGTATTGCAGACTCAACATTTGAACCAATACATGCCAGCTTAGTGGACATAAAAGAGGGCTTACATGACATTGAGTTTGATAATGTTTGTGTCTGCAGTTTCTCTGAAAACGGAGACTCTCTATCACAGTGGAGAGCTTACGGTGGACCTACCTCTGGATATTCCATAGGGTTAGACTACATGTTCATGCATAAGGTCGTAAACCATTCTCATTTAAAGCTCTGGCCGTGTCTATATGATAAAGATGAACAAATTAAACTAATCCATCAAATCATATCGCAAGAACTTCAAGATGTGCAGAATATGAATAAATTTGGAACCGCACTTTCAAGAGCATTTATACTTTCGTCAATAACTCATTATGCACCCATGTTTAAAGACCCTGCATTCAAAGATGAAAAAGAGTGGAGAATTATGACGGACGTTGTCAATGTAAAAGACCTTTTCTTTAGGGAAGGCAAGTCAATGTTAATACCCTATACCGAAATACCATTACTTGGTGATCAGGATGAAATGAGTGTTAATGAGGTCGTTATAGGTCCAACACCGCATATACGTCAATCACATTTATCCGTGGAATCATTATTAAATAGAGAAGGCATTTACAAAGCTCAAGGTGGGGCCACTGATATCACTGATACAAAGGTACCATACAGGTCATGGTGATTGTTCTTGGCAAAGAGAACCTTATGAGGCGACAAGCAGTTATACACTATCAGAAAACATCGAATCATACATACCAATGGCACAAGGTATTTATTATAAATCTTTTAGTGCTTCTCCGATTAGTTCCTCTGGTGGATCTTCATATATAAGTGTAGTTGACGGATTTACGTGACCTGCGATTTTTTGCGCAACCTTAACAGATTTCTTTTGCTTATGGATAACATTTGTAATCACAGATCGACGACCACTGTGCGAACTGGCTTTTTCAATCCCAGCCCAGTCGCGAAGCATCAAGGCCATGTGTTCCTGTAAAGTATTAGGGGAGTAGGGGCCACCTTTTTGAGTTATGAAAAGAGGGTCCGTTGGTTTCAAAGACTTACTTTTACCGATTCGTAGCTCCAAGTAATCATTCAGGGATTTTCGTAAATCATTATCCACCATAGGGAGGTCCCGTGAATTGCCTTTGTGCTTTTTGACTGGAGGATAAAAATCCTCAGGATCGATTTTGGCACCAGCCTTTGCCAACTTCTCTATCTGCCAAACTATTTTATTAAAGCTATCTACATTGAAACTGATCGTTTTTCGTTGGTAGTGGCTCTTAGAACGTCCCATAGCATCTGCACCTTTGGTGTATGCCGCCGGAAGACCCATGATTTCAAGTAATTTAAAGTTTGTACCTGTTGGATTCAAACGAGCGACTTCCTTAATTTGTAGCAGGGCAATCTCCTGTGCACGCAGCCCTAGTTTAAAACTTATCTGCATGATCGCCTTGTTCTTATCAGGATGCCTGTGATCCTTGATGGCTTCAAATAGGTGTGTCTGTTGTTCAGCTGTAGGAACACGAGCCTGGCCAGATTTCGACATAAAAACCTCGTAATAGGGGATTAAATATAATCCGTAATAATCCTATATTAACGGAATATGCTATTTAACATAATATATATTATACGCATGTTGTAGTATGGTTAGTTGATAGGTAGGATCAACAATAACCATTAAGGAGCTACCTGCTTGAACCACATTAAAAGACACCCCCAGTTCCCTTTGGATGACAATATATTGTATTTTAACCATGCGGCTGTCTCACCGTGGCCAAAATGCACTGTTGAAGCAATTCAGGATTTCAGTCAGCAAAACCTTCATACGGGTTCCAGCAATTATCTTAAATGGCTAGAGACAGAATCCAACCTGCGTGAATCATTACGTACACTGATCAGCGCTGATTCTAAAGATGATATTGCCTTACTGAAAAATACTTCTGAGGGTTTGTCTGTAATTGCCTATGGTCTTAACTGGTCAGCTGGTGACAATATAGTCATCCCAGCAGATGAATTTCCATCCAACCGAATTGTCTGGCAATCACTAAAGCAATTTGGCGTGGAAACCCGGGAAATTGATATACGCAGTGCCACCAACCCTGAACAAGCATTGATTGATGCAATTGATAAAAATACACGTCTAGTATCAGTCAGTGCTGTGCAATATACCGATGGATTCAGGTTGGATCTGCCTAAATTGGGAGCCTATCTGTCAGATACACCTGTCTTGTTTGTTGTTGATGCTATACAGCAATTAGGTGCCCTGCCTTTTGATGTTAGCCAGATCAAGGCCGATTTTGTCGTGGCAGATGGACATAAATGGATGCTTGGACCAGAAGGTCTGGCCCTGTTTTATAGTCATCCTGATGCCCGCTCACGCCTTAACCTGAAGCAATACGGTTGGCATATGATTGAAAATCCTGCTGACTTTACACAACATGATTGGCAGATAGTTAAAACGTCACAACGTTTTGAATGTGGCAGTCCCAATATGCTTGCAGCCTTTGCATTACATGCCAGCTTAAATTTAATACATCAAACTGGCCAGGATCACATTGGAGAATTAATATTAAGTAATTCATATAACATCATGAATTATATAAACAATAGCGAAATATATAACCTATTGAGTATAACAGATGAGAATCGACGTTCCGGTATTGTGCTATTCAAACACCATACTATGGATTGCGAACAGTTACATAACAAACTAACGGTAGCCGGTATTCAATGTGCAGCACGCGGTGGCGGCATTCGGTTGTCCCCTCATTTTTATCATGAAAAATGGGAGTTTGATGCCCTTTTTGATCATTTATCATCTATTTAATTAAAAAAATACGGGTTTTTTCTTATAAATTATGAAATTTAGCCGATAATTAATATAAGGTGTATGTGTGTAACCTTGATTTCGTGCACATAATTTCTTGCAACACTTTACTTTAATTAAGGTCATATTCTACATAGGGTACGTATTAGCTAATAAACTGAAATTTTTCACTTAACGGGAGTTCACTACCATGTGGCTCAAGAAGTGGCTTGAGAAAAAAATTACCGGCTGGTTAACCAAAGAGCGCGATTTGGGTGACAGTATCCCTCTTTGTGATTATGAACAGCTTACCTATGAAATAAAACCATGTGATGTATTACTTGTCGAAGGTAGAAGCCGGGTTAGTAATGTCATCAAGGTAGTTACACAGAGTCCATGGACACATGCGGCTTTATATATTGGCCGCCTGTCTGATATTGAAGACGAATACACTCGCAAAAATATCCAACGTCATTATACCGGTGATGAAAACCAACCCCTGATTCTTGAAGCACTCATGGGCGCGGGAACCATAATCGAGCCACTGGAAAAATATAAAGATGACCATGTTAGAATTTGCCGCCCGAAAACATTATCCCGTCAAGACGCCAGCAAGGTTGTCTCATATAGTACCCGACACCTGGGTTTTGAATACGATGTAAGACAATTACTGGATCTGGCAAGATTCCTGTTCCCTTATAGTATCTTGCCCAGGCGCTGGCGCTCTTCACTATTTCAACATAATGCCGGTGCACCTACTCGCGCTGTATGCTCATCATTGATAGCAGCGGCTTTTTCGTCTGTCCACTTCCCTATCTTGCCTGTAATCCAACGCAGCGAAGAAGGCGAGTTGAAATTGTTTAAACGCAATTTCAAGCTCTACACTCCCCCAGATTTTGACTATTCACCCTACTTCGAAATCATTAAATACCCTTATCTGGGTCTTGATGAATTGTCGATCTACAGAAAACTACCATGGGATAAGGACGGACTGGTTTGCAACGGTGAAAACGATTGTTATATCCCGAAAGATTACTTCAAACCCGACAAAGAAAAGCAGGAAAAGATTAAAGAAAACCTGATTCATGGTTATCCTTCTGTTAGCATGAATAAGCCAAAGGTGTAAACATGAAACCTGAGTACACTCAAAGGAGGCTATAAAATGGAATATCTATACGCTTTATTAATCATCGCCTCCATCTGGACGCTTATCTACTTCAGAGCAAAAGGTTATGTCTGGGTATTGTCTGCCATAACACCACTGGCGATATGGGGCAGCATGGACCCAAACAGTCTCATCGCACAAAGTTTCACCTGGTTTGCTCTGCTACTGATATCTGCACCACTTGTTTATAGGCCTCTACGACGTAAGTTAATCAGCGATAAACTCTTTTCTATTTTCAAGAAAATTACCCCACAAATGTCTGCTTCAGAAAAAGAAGCACTCAATGCGGGTAGTGTCTGGTGGGATGGTGAATTATTCAGCGGCAGACCTGAATGGAATAAATTAACAGAATACAAAAAACCTCAACTCACGGATGAAGAACAAACGTTCATTGATGGTCCCGTTGAAGAATTATGCGCGATGATTAATGACTGGAGCATTACTCAACAAAATGATCTGCCAGAAGAAGTCTGGCGTTTTATCAAAGAAAATGGTTTTTTCGGTATGATTATTCCGAAAAGATACGGCGGACTTGGTTTCTCCGCCCTGGCCCATTCTACAGTTGTCATGAAAATTGCCAGTCGTAGTGTTACGGCGGCCGTTACCATTATGGTACCTAACTCACTTGGGCCGGCAGAATTATTACTACGATACGGAACCGAGCAACAACAAAGTCATTATTTACCACGCCTTGCCATCGGTAAGGACATCCCCTGCTTTGCATTAACAGGGCCAGAAGCAGGCAGTGATGCCAGTTCCATACCTGATACAGGCATCATTTGTCACTCAGATTATGATGGCAAAAAAGAGGTGCTGGGTATCCGTCTGAACTGGGATAAACGTTATATAACGCTCGGGCCAGTCGCTACTATTCTCGGACTTGCTTTTCATTTATATGACCCCGACCACATCATTGGTGATACCGATGATATTGGTATAACACTGGCTCTCATTCCGACAACGATAAAAGGGATCGATATTGGCCATCGTCATTTCCCACTAAATATTCCATTCCAAAATGGACCTAACCGTGGCAAAGATGTATTCATACCAATGGATATGTTAATTGGTGGACAAGACAGGGTGGGTGAAGGATGGAAAATGTTAATGGAATGCCTCGCAACCGGACGTTCAATTTCATTACCCGCATTAAGCACTGGTGCTGGCAAACTTGCCAGTCGGGCTACGGGTGCATATGCACGCATTCGCAAGCAGTTCAATCAACCTATCGGTCGCTTTGAAGGTGTCGAGGAAGCACTAACACGAATCGCAGGTATGACATACCAAATGGATGCTGTCAGACAAGTAACAGCGGGTGCCATTGACGAAGGTGAAAGTCCATCAGTGATATCAGCCATTGCCAAATACCACATGACAGAAAAAATGCGTCAGGTCATTAATGATGCCATGGACATACATGGTGGGTCAGCTATTTGCATGGGCCCTCGAAATATTATTGGGCGCATTTACCAATCTATCCCTATCAGCATTACAGTTGAAGGTGCCAATATACTTACACGGAGTATGATTATATTCGGACAAGGCGCTATGCGCAGTCATCCTAACATTCTGAAATTAATCAACACGACACAAATTGACAATCCCCAACAGGCAATCAAAAGATTTGACCAACTATTATTTAGACAAATACGTTTTGTTACCAGTAATTTTGCAAGAACATTATTCGCAGGCTTAAGCAATGCAAAATTCATACTCTCCCCTGTTAAAACACGGGAGAAAATTTACTATCAGCAATTATCGCGCATGAGTTCTGCTTTTGCACTGCTATCTGACGTCTTCATGGCAACACTTGGTGCCCAGCTAAAAAGGAAGGAAAAAATATCTGGCCGCCTCGGTGATATATTAAGCGAATTGTATATCGCATCTGCTGTACTGAAACATTACCAGAATCAGGGTGCTCATCCACAAGACTATGAGCTGGTACAATGGTCGTGTGAAGATTCACTAAACAGAATTGAAAACAGCATCGAGGGTTTACTACAAAATTATCCGATAAAAGTCATTGGCTGGATATTGAAAAAGGTAATTTTCCCATACGGAAAACAGTATGCCGCCTCTACTGATAAATTAGGTAGCGAGATTGCTAACAAAATACTGGAACCCTGCCCTACAAGATTCAGACTGACTCAGGACATATTTATCCCACACAATACAGATGACCCACTTGGCAGAATAGAATCGGCCCTGACGCGTGTCATTGCAGCTGAACCAATCGAAAAATACATTTATGAAGGCATCAAAAAAGGATTATTAACAAAAGCACCTCAATCTACTTTACTGGAACGTGCTGTTATCCAACGCATCATCACTCCCGAACAGGCTGATATAGTCAAGGCTGCAGATAAGGCGCGCCGCGATGTCATTATGGTTGATGAATTTTCACAAGATTTTAATCAGCATTTTGACCCGGTTACATCACCTTTAAAACAGGATGACAATATTACGAAATTAAACCCGACACATGATCAAATGTCATCGTGAGGAATCATGAAAACCAACAAACGTGCCTATAGCGGTAAACCGATTTATGTTATCGATGGCAGTCGAACACCACTTCTAAAAGCAGACGGGAAATCCACTCAATTCAGTGCATCTGATCTTGCGCTCACGTGTAGTCGTGAATTATTACTAAGGCAACCATTCACTGCATCGGATTTTGATGAGGTTATTTTTGGTTGCGTCATGCCCGGACCCGATGAAGCCAATATCGCCAGGATGATCGCGCTAAGATTGGGCTGCGACCACTCTACTACTGCCTGGACTGTGCAACGCAACTGCGCATCAGGGCTTCAGGCAATCGATTCTGCTGCACAGAGTATTAACCAGGGACGTGCTGATTTAGTACTGGCCGGAGGTACAGAAGCCATGAGTCTGGCGCCGGTATTATTTAATCAACTCATGGTTAAATGGTTATCTACCTGGGCAACATCTCGGGATATACCCAGTAAACTAAAAACGGCATTAAAATTCAGACCTGCCATGCTGGCTCCAATCATTGGTTTACTTCGAGGCCTGTCAGATCCAATTGTAGGTTTGTCCATGGGACAAACCGCAGAAAAACTGGCATATCGATTTGGTATCACACGTCAGGAAATGGATGAATTTGCACTGCAAAGCCATCAACGACTGGCAGATGCTCAGGACGAAAACAGGTTCGATGAGATTGTACCGCTGTTTGACAGCCAAGGGCATTGCTATACAAAAGACACCGGGCTTAGGCGTGACGGCAACCTGGAAAAAATGTCTAAACTCCGGCCTGTGTTTGATAAAAACTTTGGCCTTGTTACGGCAGCAAATAGTGCTCAGATTACAGATGGTGCAGCCAGCCTGATATTGGCAAGTGAAGCAGCCGTGAAAAAACATGCGTTATCACCTATTGCGCGTATTGTCGACAGCCAATGGGCCGGATTAGACCCCTCTCAAATGGGGCTGGGGCCTGTTCATGCAATGACACCGATCATGAAGCGCCATAAATACTCGGTCAGTGATATCGATTACTGGGAAATTAACGAAGCCTTTGCTACACAAGTTCTGGCTTGCCTGAAGGCGTGGACCGATGCTGACTATTGTGAACAGGAACTGGATCTTAAAAAACCAATGGAAATGGTACCAAATGATAAATTAAACGTAGATGGTGGTGGCGTTAGCATGGGCCACCCTGTAGGTGCGAGTGGCGCCAGAATTGTCTTACATCTCATCAAAACATTACATGATAAGAATGCCTTAAGAGGTATGGCCAGTTTATGTATCGGTGGTGGCCAGGGTGGCGCAATGTTAATTGAGAAAGTTGAAGGAATATAACATGGCTGATGAAGGAACACGGTTCTGGAATAAACGAATTGATGCTCAGGGTATTGCCTGGTGTCACCTGGATAACGCCGACGCCAGTGTTAACATATTATCTTCTGACGTACTGAAAGAATTTGAAACACTTCTACATCAACTTGAGCAAGACCCTCCTACCGGTGTCGTAATCTTGTCAGACAAATCAAGCGGCTTTATCGCTGGTGCCGATGTAAATGAATTTACCCGCCTGGAAAGTGAAGAAGATGCATATACATATATATTATATGCACAATCACTATTCAGCCGTCTTGAGGCACTTGAATGCCCTAGCGTTGCCCTGATAAATGGTTTTTGTATGGGAGGCGGTACCGAGCTTGCTTTGTCATGCACCTATCGGGTTGCCGAAGACGGCCCTAAAACACGGATCGCTTTACCTGAAGTAAAGCTGGGAATTCATCCGGGTTATGGTGGCTCAGTCAGATCAACACGATTACTGGGTCCCCTTGCTGCAATGGATATGATGTTAACGGGTCGAGGATTAAATGCACGCCAGGCACTCAAGATAGGGCTGGTAAATCATATTGCCCCGGCCAGACATATGAAACATGCGGCAGAAAAGCTCATTAATGAGAAACCCGCAAGTAAAAAGCAAAACATACTGCATAAACTATTATCTCACCGATTCATTCGACCCTTAATAGCACAACAACTACGAAAACGTGTCAAACGTAAGGCGCCACCATCACATTATCCTGCGCCCTACTCCCTGATAGATCTTTGGGAAAAATACGCTAACTCTGAATACATGATGAAAAACGAGGCTAAATCTGTAGCCAAATTAATCAACACGTCAACAGCACAAAATCTGATACGCGTTTTTTTCCTGCAAACATCCATGAAAGAAAGTGGAAAACAATCCAGTTTCAAGGCAGCTCATGTTCACGTTACTGGTGCCGGTACCATGGGTGGTGATATTGCGGCCTGGTGTGCTTACAAGGGATTAACAGTCACACTCCAGGATCAATCTTCTGAACGAATAGCGCCAGCAATAAAACGGGCTGCAGCTTTCTTCAAAAAGAAGCTCAAACCAACAAGATTAGCATCAGCGGCTATGGATAGATTAATTCCAGATACACACGGATACGGCATCGATAAAGCCGATATTGTTATCGAAGCCATCTTTGAGAATCTGGAGGTAAAACAGGAATTATTCAAATCTATCGAAGCCAGAGTTCGACCCGACACATTATTATGCACGAATACATCCAGCATTCCACTGGAAGAAATAAGCAGCGCATTAAAACAACCAGAACGTTTAACGGGTTTGCATTTCTTCAACCCGGTTGACCGCATGCAATTAATCGAGATTGTCCACTCTGAACAAACTGCCAAACAGTTTATTGATGACACATCGTCATTTGCTGTTCAAATAGGGAAACTTCCACTAAAGGTTAAAAGCAGCCCTGGTTTTCTCGTTAATCGCGTTCTGATGCCATACCTTATGGAAGCTGCGTTTATGGTACAGGAAGGTATACCTGCTACTGCCATAGATAAAGCGGCACTGGATTTCGGTATGCCTATGGGTCCTATAGAACTCGCAGACAAAGTCGGTCTGGATATTTGTCTGTCTGTTGCCGAGATACTCTCAAAACACCTGGGAGGAGAAATACCAGATGTACTTAATGATCGTGTTACATCAGGCAGTCTGGGAATTAAAAGCAACAGAGGTTTCTACGAGTACCATAAGGGCAAGATTGTAAGACCTAAAGATAATAAACCTACCACCGCAAAACATATCATTCAGGATAGACTGATCTTGCGTTTGTTAAATGAAGCGGTTGCCTGTTTGCGCGAAAATGTTGTTGAATCTGAAGAAATGCTGGATGCCGGTATTATTTTTGGGACAGGTTTTGCTCCATTCACTGGCGGGCCGTTAAACTATCTACATTCATTGAAACTGGATAGTCAGGAACAACAGTTCAAAGAATTCAATGAAAAATATGGCGGACGATTTAAAATGGATAAAGGTTGGGAAAAATTACTTTGTTAAAGACGCCAGAAACGACAGATTACATCGACCCCAACACTATTAATAACCTGCGAGAACTTTTCCAGGCACGTGTAACTCGATCTGCCAATAAAATTGCATATCAATACTATTCGGAAACAGAAAAAAAATGGAACCAGATCAGTTGGCAAAACTGTGAACAGCGCATTCAAACATGGGCGAATGCATTAAAAAACCAGCAATACGAAAAAGGCGATCGCGTTGGCATACTCGTCAGTAATTCACTTGAATGGATAATATTTGATCAAGCCGCTTTTGCCTGTGACCTCACCGTTGTACCACTCTATACAGAAGACCGAGCTGAAAATATTGCCTATATACTTCAGGATGCAGGCGTCAAATGCCTGCTCATTGAGGGCGATTCACATTGGCAAAGACTTAGCAAAGTTAAAGATAAACTGGATGGTGTTGAATGCATCATAAACCTGGAACGCATAAAGCAAAACACACACAACCAACGCATTATCTATGTAAATGACTGGCTTGAACCTGAAAATGATAACCTCGTTCAATCTAGTATAACCAGACATGAACTCGCAAGTATCGTCTACACTTCAGGTACGACAGGAAAACCCAAAGGCGTCATGTTAACACATGATAATATCCTGCAAAATGTATGGGCCGGCGTGCATAGTATCTATGTCTATCCAGAAGATCATTTTCTCTCCTTCTTGCCGTTATCCCACATGCTTGAGCGGACTATCGGTTATTATTTCCCGATGCTTTGCGGCTCGACAGTCAGCTTCTCCAGATCCATTTCAGAACTAGCACAGGATTTACAGACACAAAACCCGTCTATAATTATATCTGTCCCACGTATTTTCGAGCGCGTATACCTTAAAGTTGAACAAACAATAGAACAAAAAGGAAAATTACTTAAAACGTTATTTGATTATGCGATTAAAACAGCATGGCAACATTTTCTTTATTCACAAAACAAACGAGACTGGAGTCCAAGTTTCATATTATTACCAATTTTTGAACATTTATTCTATAAAAAAATTAGACAAAAATTTGGCAATAACTTCAGGTTTGCTATCAGTGGCGGCGCAGCGCTTGAGTTCCATGTCGCACAACTATTTATTTCGATTGGAATTACTATTGCTCAAGGTTATGGATTAACCGAATATAGCCCAGTGATCAGTGTTAATAGGCTAGAGGACAACGACCCTCATAGTGTTGGCGAACCGTTACCCGGTGTGGAAATACGAATTGGTGAAAACGACGAGCTTCTTATAAAAGGGAAAAGTACAATGCAGGGTTATTGGCATCATGACGACGAAACAAACAAGGTCATCGATAAAGATAAATGGTTGCACACTGGTGATCAGGCTAAAATAATTAATAATAAAATTTATATTACAGGTCGATTAAAAGATATCATTGTCTTATCAAATGGCGAAAAAATTCCACCCAACGAAATTGAACAGGCTATTTTACAAGACCCCCTATTCGAGAATGTCATTGTCATTGGTGAAAAACGTCCTTATTTGAGTGCACTTGTTATCCTGAATTCAGAGCTACAGAATGATTCTGATTATATGACAGAAGAACTTCTCGAGCACATCCAGGCTAAGATGAAAGACTTTCCAGGATACGCACGCATACATAAAATAGCTGTTTGTACTGACCCATGGACCATTGACAATGGCCTATTAACGCCGACTATGAAACCGAAAAGAAAATCGATTATCGAGTGTAACAAAAAACTCATAGATGAATTGTATTCAGGACATTAAAAAACAGTAATAACCTTGGTATATGTGACAATTTTCATTTTGCGAAATACCATCTGTTCTTTATATCCCCATTAAAACATGAATGTTAGGGAACAGATAAATGTCGTAACGTATCATTTTTAAGATAACGTAACCAGCTATTCCCACGTGGCTCATGATTAAGAGCAAACCCTATAGCCAACCATGGCTCATTATATCTAAGCATAACTTTATATACCCTGGACGCTTTAACCAGACTGGCAACAATAATTTTTGGATCACGGTATTTTTCTACTTGCCAACCTCTTCCAATAAGTGCCTGGTATATAGCTGCCTTAAGTTTTTTTTCTGTAGGCTTAGTGGCCGAAAGGTCCGCAAGTATCGTTCTACCGAACTTAACAGCAGGAATCCCATTGGGATCCAAAAATTCACTAACAAGTCGTGGCTTAGTAGGAACAGTATAGTAAATTGTTGTATAACTTCGAACTGCGCGCAACTCAAATTCCCGTGATCCGGTTTGCACCAGGTGAAAACAACCACTTTCAGGATGTATCACATTCCATTCCATACAAATTTGATTGTCAGCTGCTTTGTAAATAATACTACCTGGCTCAGTACCATTGCTATAACATTCTTCGCATTCTCTGTCTGCATTTCTGCCGTTAATATTAAAAGTAAACTCTCTATCATCCTGAAGTGCGAGTATTTCTCTATATTGAATAAAGTGTGCTTTTATTTCATTTATATTTAACGTTTTAGGGAAACTAGAAACTTCTGCAAAAACAGAACCTGTGAAGAACAGTGTGAGAGTAAAAATAGCCTTAGTGACTTTCTGTTTAATCATATTATTATTCCAAATTTATTTATTAGTATATTTTTATTTGTGTGAAATACATTGTAATAATCCTGACACTACCTATCCAGTCATCTACCACTTGAATAATTGCTTATAATTTTCAGTCGTGACTCCAGCAATCTCATCTAATGTAAGTCCACGTAACTCTGCAATTTTCTCCGCAACATATAAAACATAGGCCGGCTCGTTTGGTTTGCCGCGATTAGGAACGGGCGCTAGATAAGGTGAATCTGTTTCAACTAACATTCGATCGAGCGGTACTTTTTTTGCGACTTCTTGTAACTCTTTAGCATTTTTAAATGTAACAATGCCCGAAAAAGAAATATAGAAACCCAGATCTAGTGATTTCTTTGCGGTTTCCCAGTCCTCTGCAAAACAATGCATCACTCCACCAGCCTCGTCGGCTTTTTCGTTTTTCATGATCGACAGAGTATCGTCTTTGGCCTCTCGAGTATGAATAATTAATGGCTTGCCTGTTTGTTTGGAGGCTTCAATATGAACCCGGAAACGATCACGCTGCCAGTCAAGATCACCTTCGGAGCGAAAATAATCCAGACCTGTTTCGCCAATTGCAACGACCTTGTCATCCTGAGCCAGCTCTACCAAACCCTCGACAGTTGGCTCTTCGCCTTCCTGTTCATTCGGGTGCACTCCAACAGAGACCGACACCTCAGGAAAGGGTCTAACTTTTTCCAACATAGCTGGATAGGCTTCAAGATCTATGGACACACACAACATATGCCCCACCTTGTTCTCCTTTGCTTTAGCAAGTGCGCGAGATAGGTCGCCATCATATTTTGATAATTCAAGTCGATCAAGATGGCAATGGGAATCTATTAAATATGGTGTTTTATTCATAGGGTTAAATTATATAGGTTTATTGGTTTTCGGTATATCTGTTAAAGCAGAAGGTGTCATTTGATAACGTTTGCGACTAAAACTGGATGAATTATGAAACAGTCCGCTTTCGCGATTTACCTACAATTCATACAAAAAAAAGAGAAAAGCAAAAACCTTTCTCCCTTAACTATTTTACTTTACCTGACCTTCACTCACATCGTATGTGTAGGTCGATCTGCCTCCAGCGCACCAGCAAGATAAGTTTCAATCTTGTTTTTTGCTGATCCACCATCCTGATCACTGAACTGCACTCCAATTCCCGAAGCACGATTACTCTGAGCCCCAGCCGGTGTAATCCAAACGATTGTGCCTGCTACCGGTAGCTTTTCAGTTTCTTCCATCAAGGTTAATAGCATAAATACTTCATCACCCAGCTCGTAGGATTTTTTGGTAGGGATAAATAGACCACCATTTTTTACAAAAGGCATGTAAGCTGCATAAAGCGCACTTTTATCCTTGATTGTCAGGGATAGAATTCCTTGTCTTCCACCAAGTCCACCAGGTTTTTTCATTTATTTACCTTATTTTTATCCATGTGATGAACAAATCCTCTAAAAGCAATTGCACATTCACCTGGGTTGCCAGCTGTCTGTTAGCTAGCTGTAGTTTATCCTGATATGAAAACAGGTTAATTAATTCTAACTGCTCAGCAATCGGTTGCAAGTGTTGTTTGATATCGCTATTGGTAATCAAGCTACTATTGGCATTTGATTTCAAACGTATCAGGTCCATCACCCAGCTCATCATCCATTCCAGACATTGTTTAGGCTGCAGCTTATTCCATTTATCGGCCATTTGCAGTGGATTCTGAATACCTTGTTTCAATCCAAGAAATTCACTGATAAATACCTCTCTCTCCTGCAACCTGTTTCCCTTAAAGCCTTCAAGTGCCGCTAAAGGCGTCTTTTGTGACAAACCGAGCAAAAGCTCAATATCACCTGTAACCCCTTGTTCTTTAAGCCAGTTCACGGAATTTTCGATGCCAGGGGCATGAAACTCAACTTTTTGGCAACGACTCCTGATAGTTGCCGGTAAATAACCTGGCTGTGAGCTAACCAATAGAATCACTGTTTTTTCACCCGGCTCTTCGAGCGTTTTTAGAAGACCATTAGCCGCGTTAGTATTCATGTTTTCTGCAGGAGACAGGATCGCGACTCGATACCCGCCCAACTGGGATTTTCGTGCCATCACATCACTTAATTCCCGGACTTGGTCGATTTTGATTACCTTACTTTTCTCTTCAGGCATAAGCTCATGGTAGTCAGGGTGCGTTCCAGCCTGCAGTAACATGCAAGCCTTACATTGTCCGCAACTATGCCCTTGCTCATCAGGTTGATCACAAAACAGGCTATTAGCAAAATGCCTGGCAAAATCCAGCTTACCTAACCCGGGTAGACCTGTTAATAATAGCGAATGTGGCAGACTACCCTGCCGTAATCTGACAACAATTTGTTTCCATTGGATAGATTGCCATGGGTATAATTTATTCATATAATTCAATATATTATATAGCTATATTAATGTATTTTATTGTTTAAAGAAATGGTCCAGCACATTACTAATCTGCTCTTGAACAGCACCCAGGTCAACACTGGCATCAACAACGCGGTAACGAGCTGGCGCCTTATCTGCCTGTGCCAGATAACCTTTCCTGACTCGATCGAAGAATGTCAGCTTCTCTTTTTCAAATCGATCAGGCTCACTTCTGTTACCGGCACGTTGCATGCCAGTTTCAACAGGCACATCAAGAAATAGTGTTAAATCTGGCCTGAGCGAGCCTTGTACCCAGGTTTCCAACTCAGTAATTTTTTGCAGGTCGATACCCCTTCCGGCACCTTGATAGGCATAGGTAGCATCGGTAAAACGGTCGCACAATACAGTCTCACCCCGGTCCAAAGCCGGGATTATAATCTTTTTCAGGTGTTCTGCACGTGCCGCAAAGACCAGTAACAGCTCGGTATCGGCATCCATACCATCGTAATCATGACTCAGTAACATTTCCCGGATATGCTCTGATAACGGCGTACCGCCTGGCTCACGCGTCTGCACAACCTGATGGCCAGCCTTGGTCAGATAATCATATATAAATGCCAGATTAGTGGATTTTCCGGCTCCTTCAGAGCCTTCCAGCGTTATAAACAATCCTGTCATTAGTAATCAAAACCTTTTATTTTTTACCGGCGTTAGGGCGTGACGAGAATGATCGCGTTCTGTCACCTTTGAGTTGATAGCGTATCACAGCTTCGTTATGTTCTTTTAGCGTTTTGGAGAAATAATGATGACCGTCACCTTTGGCAACAAAATACAAAGTACTGCCTGGTGCAGGATTTAATGCCGCATTGATAGCACCTATACCAGGCATGGCAATTGGTGTTGGCGGCAAACCCCTTCGAGTATACGTATTATAGGGTGTGTCCGTGTGAAGGTGTTTACGTTTTAAATTACCGTTAAATTTATCTCCCATACCATATATAACAGTAGGATCAGTTTGTAAGCGTATCTTTCTATTAAGCCGCCTCACAAACACACCTGCAATCTGGCCATATTCACTTTTCTGGGCCGTCTCTTTTTCAATGATGGAGGCAAGAATCAATGCATCGTATGGTGTTTTAAATGGCAGCTTATTCGATTTATTTTGCCAGGCCTGGTTCAACACTTTATCCATGTGTAAATAGGAACGTTTTAAAAATTCGACATCAGTGGTACTCATTGGGAAACGATAGGTATCCGGGAAAAAGCGACCTTCAGGGTGTACGCCTTCAAAACCTATCGCCTTCATAATATCTTTATCTGATTTATCCAGAATGGTATGACGTAATTGCGGGTGTTTGTTAACCGCATTCATCATTTCACGAAAGGTCCAGCCTTCAATGATAGTCAGTGAATATTGTTTCACCTTGCCCTTAACAAATTGATTCAATAATTCGTCCGGCAATATACCTTGCTTTAGTTCATATTCACCCACTTTAATAGATTGTGCCAGTTCACGCATACGTGCCCTGACAATCAGGAAAGTCGGTTTTTCCAGCAACCCCTTATTAGTCAATTTTTTTGCAATCTGACGCATACTGTCGCCAGATTTGACTGTGAATTCTATAAAGGGCTCATTGATTGATAAAGGTGTTTGTAAAAATTCCTTGTATTGGTAGTAGGTAACAATACCTTTAACCGCAACCACTACACCAATAAGAATCATCAATAAATACCATTTATTGGCAGCGATTTTTCTAAATATTTTATTCATAAGTTGATGACTGTCGTTCAAGTTCAGAGGTCAGTAAATTGGTGATTTCCCCTGGTTCATATTTCCTGTCGAGGTACTCACAAACTGGCCATATTTTTATAATACTATTACAGACAAATAATTCATCTGCTGTTACCAGATCTTCACTGGTAATACCTTTCTCTACAAGCCCGATCCCAAGTCTACCTGCAGCCTCTATAATGATTGATCGCATGATCCCATGAATGCCTGCATCGGTGAGTGATGGCGTGAACAGCTTGCCTTGATTGACAATAAATATATTTGTCTTGGTTCCTTCTATCACAAGACCATTATTGTCCAGCATAACACCTTCTGCATAATCCGCCTCATCCCACTCAGATTGTGCCATTACCTGATCAAGCCGACATAGTGTCTTGATACCCGCCAATTTTCTATTCATCGAAACCGGCATTTCACAGAGATACAATCTAATACCATTCTCATAATAACCGCCTGGTATCGTAGGCCATGCATGAAAGGATAATATTCGATTAAGCGTGTGATTGTCTACGGGTCGATACCCTCGTCCACCACTCCCTCGTGTTAGCATGATCTTTACAATGCCTTTCTTTGCCCCTTTTGCGATATCCGTGCACTCCTGTAGCAACAGGTTTTCTTCCGGGCATACAAGCCCTAACACATCGCAACCATGTTGTAATCGACCCAGGTGCCGCCGCCAGTAAACAGGCTTACCTGAAGCTATCTCGATCGTTTCGAACAAACCATCTCCATAAGCCAACCCCCTGTCATTCACATCGATACTGGATTGCTGTACTCCGTTAATTATCATCATTACGCATCTTGTACAGAAAGTGCTTTTAGCAACCCGCGAGCCTTATCACGTGTTTCATTTAATTCTCGCTCGGCATCTGAATCAAAAACAATACCAGCACCTGCTCTTAAAATGATTTCGTTACCCTGTTTCACCAATGTTCGAATCAGTATATTTAAATCCATCGAACCATCAAGATTAATATAACCCATCGAGCCTGTATAGGCACCCCTCGGTGATTTTTCCAACTCGGCTATAATTTCCATGCAACGTACTTTAGGGCAACCTGTGATTGTCCCTCCCGGAAATACCGCCCGGATCACATCTGCAGGACTTATGTCATCTCGTAGATGCCCTTTAACATTAGACACAATATGATGAACATGTGCATAAGATTCCAATGTCATTAATTCATTTACTTGCATAGAGCCTGGAACACAAACCCTGCCAAGATCATTACGCTCCAGGTCTATCAGCATAATATGTTCAGCCTGCTCTTTCGGGTGAGCCAATAATTCTGCAGATAATCGCTTGTCTTCCCCAACGTCACCGGAACGAGGTCGCGTGCCCGCTATAGGCCTGCTTTCAATCTCGTTATTTCGTACTGATACAAGGCGTTCAGGCGATGAACTAATAATGGTTGATTCCGGCAAACAAGCAAGACCAGAAAAAGGTGATGGGTTATTGATCCTCAGGTTTTCATATAATTTACTTGCACTGACATCCTGACTTATCGTTGCCTGCCATTTACGCGACAAATTAACCTGGAAAACATCTCCTTCAATGATGTAATCCCTGATTTTTTTGACAGACCGACAATACAATTCACCTGGCTCTTCATTTAGTTCAAGTATCTCGACATCACTATCATCACATTGTAACTTGCTTGTATTCAGGGTGTCGAAATCATCATGTAAGTATGGCATGTACTCAGCATACTCATCTTCTGCATACAGGCTGGTCGTATTATTTGTGTGATTAACAATAATAGCTGCGGGACACCTTACAGCGTAGGCAACGGTAGTTATATTTTCATCATCGGGTAGCGCAAGATTAGGTTCAATCTCTTTAACCAACTCATAGGCAAGAAACATAAACCAACCACCCGAAAAAGGCAGGTCTGTTGGGGTTGTTTTTTTATGACATTCTTTACCAAACCAACTATCAAAAGAGGATAAAAAACCATCAGACTGAACCGATGTCTCTCCATGCAACTGTCCGTCCGATGATAATCTAAGCGTTTCTTGTGGGAAGGCAAATAAAATATCGTAACGTGCCTGATCAGAACTACAGGCAACACTTTCAAGTAAGAAGGGATAACGATCTGCATTGAGATCATGAAACCGGAGCAGATCAATTTTGAGAGGCTGAGTACTAAGCATGCCAGCGTTAACCGCTCATGTTAGTCAGATTTTCTTGAAAATAACAGTACCGTTCGTTCCACCAAAACCAAATGAATTTGAAAGACAGACATCTATTTTCATTTCGCGTGCAGTATTGGGAACAAAATCCAAATCACATTCAGGATCCGGGTTTTCAAGATTGATCGTAGGGGGAGCGACCTGGTCCCTGATGGCAAGGACTGAAAATAATGCTTCAATTCCACCTGCAGCACCAAGTAAATGCCCGGTCATGGATTTGGTTGAACTGGTAGCAACCTTGTATGCATGCTCACCAAAAGCGCCTTTGATGGCTTCGCACTCAGCCTTGTCACCTGCCGGCGTAGATGTACCGTGCGCATTGATATAATCAACATCACTTTTATCAATGCCAGCATCTTTCATGGCATTTACCATACAACGTTTCGCACCTTCACCGCCCGCAGGGGGGTTAGTCATATGGAATGCATCACCGCTCATACCAAAACCGCTTAACTCAGCATAAATCCTGGCGCCACGTTTTTTTGCATGTTCATATTCTTCAAGCACCAGAACACCAGCGCCATCGCCGAGCACAAAACCATCACGGTCCTTGTCCCAGGGACGGCTGGCACCCTCAGGATTATCATTTCGTGTAGATAAGGCACGTGCTGCAGCAAACCCACCCAGACTAGTCGGCGTTGTTGCCATTTCAGCACCGCCAACAATCATCACATCTGCATCACCATATGAGATCACGCGCCCTGCCGAACCAATATTATGCGTACCGGTTGTGCACGCAGTAACGATGGCATAGTTAGGGCCTTTAAAACCATATTGAATGGACAGATTGCCCGAGATCATATTAATAATACTTTGAGGGACAAAAAATGGAGAAATCTTTCGTGGACCACCTTTCAAAAAGAGACTGTGGTTTTTTTCAATTGAGCCTATACCGCCAATACCTGAACCGATAGCAACACCAATACGCTCGGCATTTTCATCAGTCACTTCCAGTCCGGAATCTTCTATGGCCTGACAGGCTGCTGCTATACCATAATGGATAAAGGGATCCATTTTTTTGATGTCTTTAGGCTTGATATAATCTTTCGCATCAAAGCCAACAATTCGGCCGCCAAACTGTGATGCAAACTCACTTACATCAAATTCAGTTATAGGTGAAATGCCACTTTTCCCAGCCAGAATATTACTCCAGGCATCGGAAACGGAAAGACCAACAGGCGAAATAATACCTAAACCTGTAACTACAACACGCCTTTTAGACAAAATAGATTCCTCTCGGATAAATAAAACCCGTATCACTTAACAATCAAGTGACAAGGGTCAGTATTAATCAGGTGTGACTATTAACGTAATCAATTGCAAGTTGGACAGTCGTAATACCGGCAGATTCTTCATCTGGAATTTCACATTCAAATTCTTCTTCCAGTGCCATGACAAGCTCAACAGTATCTAGGGAATCTGCGCCAAGATCATCTACAAAAGATGCAGCGTTTACTACCTGATCTTCATTGACCCCTAATTGTTCAACGATAATCTTCTTAACGCGTTCTTCAACTGTACTCATGTTTAACTTCCTCTAATTTTTCCGACAGCGATGCTTTTATTATCTTGCGGCGGGTATTTTAGTGAAATCAGCACCAATATACCAGCCTATTAACTACATTTCTTACAGTAATATTATTCATGGAATTTAGCATAAATAAATATATATAACAATATCTTACACGAATAATCTTTTAAATTACTTTAACTTAACAAGGGATATTAACCTTATTAATTCATATACATACCACCATTCACATGGATAGTTTCACCTGTAATGTACGCAGCTGATGGCGATGCCAGAAATGCAACGGCAGCAGCTATGTCATCAACCGAGCCTAAACGATTCAATGGAATCTGGCTGATCAATGCTTTTCTTTGTTCTTCAGGCAAGTCACGCGTCATATCCGTGTCAATAAATCCTGGGGCAACGACATTAACTGTAATGCCTCTTGAGCCAATTTCTCTGGCAAGTGATTTACTGAAACCAATCATGCCCGCTTTTGCTGCAGAGTAATTAGTTTGGCCTGGGTTACCAGAAACACCAACGACTGATGAAATGCTAATAATTCGACCCTTTCTGGCCTTCATCATAGACTTCAAACAAGCCTTGCTGATTCTATATAATGAAGTCAGATTGGTATCAATAATACTATCCCACTCTTCTTCCTTCATGCGCATTAGTAAGTTATCACGCGTAATACCGGCATTATTGATCAAAATACCAGGAGCGCCAAACTCTTCTGTAACCGCAGCCAGGGTTGCAGCAACACTTTCTGCCTGTGTCACATCTAACACCATCCCCTTACCTTTGATACTCGCATCTGACATATATTGCGTTATAGCTTCAGCACCAGATTGGCTAGTAGCAGTACCTACTACGATTGCGCCTCGCGCACCCAGTGTTTCAGCTATTGCCTTGCCGATTCCTCGGCTAGCGCCAGTAACAAGTGCAATTTCGCCTTCTAGTTCCATTGTATTATCCATCACTTGATTAACCTTCCAAGGCATTGGCGAGTGAATCGGTATCAAACACTGCCAGGCCTTTTATATTTTTATCAATACGTTTACATAAACCTAATAATACCTTACCAGGTCCACACTCGATAATAGTATCCACGCCTTGCTCTGACATAGATTGAATGGTTTCCACCCATCTGACTGGATTATGTAACTGTTGTTTTAATAACTGTCGGATTTCATCTGCATCCACATGTGTTGCAACATCAACATTATGTATCACAGGTATGACGGGTTTATTAACCTCGATAGCAGACAAACTTTCAGACATTTTTTCGGCTGCAGGCACCATCAACTGGCAATGAGATGGAACACTAACGGGTAACATCAGAGCTCTTTTGGCCCCCGTCTCTTTTAAAGTATCGATCGCCCGCTGGACGGCCGTTCTTTGACCGGCAATAACAACTTGCCCAGGTGAATTAAAATTAACTGCCTCAACCACTTCACCTTGAGCCGCACTGGCACAAGCTTCTATAACACGCTCATCATCAAGACCCAGAATAGCTGCCATCGCACCCTCGCCTTCAGGTACAGCAGACTGCATTAATCGACCGCGTTCAGCAACAAGTTTTACTGCATCCTGAAAGTTGATAGCCTCAGCACAAACTAACGCTGTATATTCACCTAAACTGTGTCCGGCAAACATAACAGGCTGTGAGCCATTATTCTGCTGCCAGACTCGCCAACTAACCACACCAGCAGTTAACATAGCTGGTTGAGTAACTTCCGTTTGATTTAATTCTTCTGCCGTTCCTTCTGATACGAGCTTCCATAGATCATAACCAAGGGCATCAGATGCTTCCTGAAAAGTTTGTCGCGCGATTTCATATTCATCATAGAATGACTTCATCATTCCAATTGATTGGGAACCTTGTCCGGGAAAAACGATTGCTAGTGACATGCTATTACACTCAATATTATTAATATTTTATTAAAACAGAACCCCAGGTGAATCCACCCCCAAAGGCTTCCAGAAGTAAAACTTCACCGCGTTTGATACGACCATCACGAACAGCTGTATCGAGCGCCAGCGGCACAGAAGCAGCCGACGTATTCCCATGCTCGCCAACAGTAACAACGACATGGTCCTTTGACATCTTGAGCTTCTTTGCAGTCGCATTGATAATACGAATATTAGCCTGATGTGGAATCAACCAATCAATATCAGTTTTTTCCATATTATTGGCGGCAAGGGTTTCATCAACTATTCGGCCAAGGGTGTTAACAGCCATCTTGAACACTTCATTTCCCTTCATTTCGATATAGGCCGGGTTAGCATAACCCTCTGAAATGCCTGCAGGCACAGTTAGCAAATTCTCGTAAGCACCATCTGCATGTAAATGTGTAGACAAAATACCTTGCTCTTCACTGGCACCCAAAACAACGGCACCTGCACCGTCACCAAACAATATACAGGTAGACCTGTCTGTCCAGTCAACGATACGAGATAAGGTTTCAGCGCCAACTACCAAAACATTTTTTGCCGAGCCGGTAATAATGAATTTCTCGGCGACACCCATCGCATAAACAAAACCGGTACAAACAGCCTGAACATCAAATGCAGCACCACCACTGATACCCAGGCGCTGTTGTAACAAACAGGCAGTACTCGGAAATACTCGATCAGGTGTTGTGGTCGCTACAATGATCATATCAATATCATCAGCAGCAAGGCCAGCTGCATCTATAGCATTACGTGCTGCTTTTTCTGCAAGGTCACAGGTCGTCTCATTGTCAGCTGCAATGTGTCTTTTCTTAATGCCCGTTCTTTCCTGAATCCATTGATCAGATGTATCAACGGTTTTTTCAAGATCAGCATTAGTAACAATTTTTTCGGGTAAATAACTTCCGGTACCCAGTATTCTTGCGTAACTCAAACGGATTGCCTCTCTACGAGCAGTGACTCAAGATTTGAACTGATTCTTTCAGGGACAGCCTTATCTACTTCTATCAGTGCTATATTGATTGCATTTTCAAATGCAAACGCATCAGCACCACCATGACTTTTAATAACAATACCACGCAAGCCAACCAGGCTCGCCCCATTATATTTTCTGGGGTCAATTCTATTACGGAACGCCTTTAGAACTGGCAAAGCAATCAAGCCGGAAAGTCGGGTAAAAATATTTCGCTTGAATTCAGTCTTCATATAATGACTGATCATTTTTGCCAGGCCTTCACTGGTTTTTATCGCCACATTACCAACAAAACCATCACAGACCACAACATCTATATCGCCGCTATAAATATCATTTCCTTCTACAAAACCAACATAGTTCAAATCACTTTCAGATATTAACTGTGCCGCGACCTTAACCTTGTCATTACCTTTTATTTCTTCTTCGCCAATATTGAGCAATGCAACTTTTGGTGACTCGATGTTATCAATCGCACTAGCCAATACAGAACCCATTACTGCAAACTGGAACAGTTGTTCAGACGTACTGTCAATATTTGCACCCAGATCCAGAACATGCGTATGTCCATTAATAGCAGGCAGGCTTGTGATAATGGCTGGACGATCAATTCCCGCTAACGTTTTTAAAACATATCGGGCAGTTGCCATCAAGGCACCGGTATTGCCAGAGCTCACGCAAGCATCCGCAACACCTTCTTTCACCAGATTAATGGAAACTCGCATGGATGAGTCTTTTTTTCCACGCAATGCTTTTGATGGAGATTCATCCATTTTCACAATTTGAGAAGCGTGATGAATACGAAGATTGTCATTTTCCTGCACACCCATAACCTGCAGACGTGGCCGTAGATCATCTTCAGGGCCAACGAGGATCAGACATACATGAGCATGTTTTTTAATGAACTGAACCGCTGCAACAAGCACCACTTCCGGTCCAAAATCGCCGCTCATGGTATCAATAGCAATGGTGTATTCAGGTTTCATGAATTTAATTACAGGCTTTTCTTAAACGACAAAGACTGCAGTGGTTCCAGTAACGGACACATCTGCAGTCTTTATGTTACAAGTCAGATCGATCAAGATCTGCCTATTTTCCTAGTTCTTGTCAGCGACGACTTGGCGACCGCGGTAGAAACCATCAGGGCTAACATGGTGACGTAAGTGTTTTTCACCTGTTTCTGCATCTACAGATAATGTGGATGCTTTCAGTGCATCATGTGAACGTCTCATTCCACGTGTGGATGGTGTTCTGCGGCTTTTTTGTACTGCCATTTCATTTACTCCTGGTAAAAAGTTTAACTATCTAGCTTTAAATCTTTAAGCACATCAAAAGGGTTGGGTTTTGCCTCACCTTTCTCTTCTAACTGGCCTTCTCGTTTATCCTTCATAAATGGTGCTGCTTTACATTCATCTATGCTATGCATATAAACTGCCGGGAAACCCAGTAATAATTCATCTTCGACGATTTCAATAAACGAAGCAGGTATCACATCGATAACCAGTACATCTTTATCTTCTGTCAATCGTTCTGCCTGGTAATGTGATCCAGCCAACATCAATTCAAACGAAACATCTATGTCAATTTGCAAAGGCTCCATACAACGCTGGCAGGGAAGCGATAATTGACCATTTGCCCTACCCTTAAAGTATGGCTGATTCTGACCATTTCGACCAAACTGCACATCGACCTCGACCTGACCTTGCCTATCGGCCAACAGCCCTGCTAATCTTTGCATTTTAGCAACCTCGTAAACGCCTTGATAACGCCTCTCGTGGTTTGCTGCACGCATTAAATCGATGTGCTCAGGAATACCCTTTGACATAAGGCGTGTATATTAGCCGCAGATGAATCAGCTGTCAAAACATATAAGCTAAAATTTCGTGTTTTTTCAATAATATCCCTTTGTATTTATTGACAACCACAGGTCTTGTGTGTAGTTATTTTATATGAGAAAGTGAAAATACCCCGACGGACCACAAACAAGGACCAGGCATCAGTTTTGTTAAAAAAAATACTCATCGCAAATCGAGGTGAAATCGCGGTTCGGATAGTACGGGCCTGCGCAGAATTGGACATCACATCGGTGGCCGTATACACCGAACCAGACCGCCATTCACTGCATGTTAAAAAAGCAGATGAAGCCTATAATCTAGGGCCAGACTCACTTGCCGGTTACTTGAATGCCCATCGCCTCGTCAATGTCGCGATTGCCGCCGGATGTGATGGCTTACATCCAGGTTACGGATTTTTATCGGAAAATCCATCATTAGCAAGAATATGCAAACAACGTAATATTCGGTTTATTGGGCCCTCTTCTGACGTCATAAAACATATGGGTGACAAGATCGAGGCCCGTAAATCTATGGTCGAGGCTGGCGTGCCAGTCATTCCCGGTACCGAGAACAACCTCAAAGATGTTGAAGAGGCCTTGCTATTCGCTGAAGAGATTGGCTATCCAGTGATGCTCAAAGCCACTTCTGGCGGTGGCGGAAGAGGTATTCGACGTTGTAATAACCCTGAAGATTTACGGAAAAATTACGTTCGTGTTCTATCTGAAGCCACAAAGGCCTTCGGTAGCGCCGATATTTTCATGGAAAAATGCATTGTTGACCCCAGGCACATTGAAGTCCAGATCCTGGCTGACGAACACGGTAATGCCATTCATTTATTTGAACGTGACTGTTCAATTCAGCGCCGTCACCAAAAACTGATCGAAATAGCCCCTTCACCACAACTCAGCCCGGAACAAAGGAATTATATTGGTCAGCTGGCGGTAAAAGCAGCTAAACATACAGGTTACACCAATGCCGGTACGGTAGAATTTATGTTTGATGAGGATGACCAGTTCTTTTTCATGGAAATGAACACCCGCCTTCAAGTGGAACACACAATAACCGAACAAATTACCGGTATCGACATAGTCAAAGAACAAATACGCATCGCTTCCGGCCTACCACTGAGTTACCAGCAAGATGAAATAACCCACAACGGTTATGCCATGGAATTTCGCATCAACGCCGAAGACCCGCAAAATGACTTTTTGCCGAGTTTTGGGCGGATTACCCGATACTTTGCTCCGGGGGGACCAGGTGTGAGAACTGATGGCGCAATATACACAGGTTATTACATTCCTCCGTATTACGATTCAATGTGTGCAAAACTCATAGTGTGGGCAGCTGAATGGGATGAACTTTTGTGTCGTAGCCATCGGGCATTAAACGACATAGTCGTCTATGGCGTTAAAACAACCATCCCTTATCAACTTGAAATTCTGAAAAACCCACAATTCAGGGCAGCTCAATTTAATACCAGTTTTGTAGAAACTCACCCGGAATTAATAAACTATTCAACACGCAATCCACCCAGCCGAAGAGCAGCCGTTATTGCTGCAGCCATCGCTGCTCACATGGGTTTATGACCATCAACAAGGAACGCAGTACATGTCAAAGGTAGAAATTACAGATGTAATACTGAGGGATGCACATCAGTGCCTTATCGCTACACGGATGCGTACAGAAGATATGCTGCCTATATGCAAGAAACTGGATTCCATTGGCTTCTGGGCACTAGAGGCATGGGGCGGCGCTACTTTTGATGCTTGTGTCCGTTTCCTAAAGGAAGACCCATGGGAACGTTTACGCCAACTTCGTGCGGCATTGCCCAACACACGTATCCAAATGTTATTACGTGGCCAAAACCTGCTGGGTTACCGCCATTATTCAGACGATGTTGTCAGAGCGTTTGTTAAACTCGCTGCCAAGAATGGTGTTGATGTGATTCGTATCTTCGATGCCATGAATGATATCCGCAACCTGCGAGTTTCAATTGAGGCCACTCATGAATATGGTAAACACGCTCAAGGGGCAATCAGTTATACAACAAGCCCGGTCCATAATATTGAATCCTTCATAGAAATGGCACTGCAACTTCAGGAGCTTGGTTGCGATAGCATCGCCATCAAGGATATGGCGGGGTTGCTTACACCTCATAAAACAGCCGAGTTAGTAACTGGCCTGAACAAGGCTATTGAAATACCTATTCATCTCCACTCACATGCCACCTCTGGCATGGCCGATATGTGCCAACTAAAAGCCATCGAAAATGGTTGTTACCATATTGATACAGCCATCTCCTCCTTTTCCAACGGCGCCAGTCATCCCCCTACCGAAACCATGGTGGCCGCTCTACGTGGCACTGAGTTTGATACTGGACTTGACCTCGAAAAAATTCAGGAAATTGGCATGTACTTTCATGAAGTGCGAAAAAAATATCACCAATTTGAAAGTGAATTTGCCGGACTTGATACCCGGGTACAGGTCAATCAGGTTCCAGGCGGCATGATATCCAACCTTTACTCGCAACTTCGTGAACAAGGTGCCTTGCACCATATGAACGAAGTGCTGGATGAAATACCCAAAGTAAGACAAGACCTGGGTTACCCACCCTTGGTCACACCGACATCGCAAATTGTCGGAACACAGGCCGTTTTAAATGTACTCACAGATGAACGATACAAAACAATCACTAATGAAGTAAAACTTTATCTGCAGGGGCGATACGGAAAAGCACCTGGACAGGTAAACCCTCTCGTCAGACAACAAGCTATTGGTAACGAAGACGTCATTGAGTGCAGACCCGCTGATCTACTTGATAATGAAATGCAGACATTAACAAATGAAATTGGTGAACTGGCAAAATCAGACGAGGACATTCAAATTTACGCCATGTTTCCTGAAATTGGCCGTGATTACTTACAACAGCGTGAAGATGGCAACCTTGTCCCTGAAGCACTGGAACCACCACAGGCATCCAATAACGCAAACAACCCAGCACCCGTAGAATTTAATGTGACCTTGCATGGCGAGTCCTATCATATAAAAGTAACCGGCACCGGCCATCAAAACCTGGAAACGCGTCCATTTTATGTCAGCGTAGATGGCATGCCAGAAGAAATTCTGGTGGAAACTCTTGATGCCATAACACCTGCTGGAGAATCAGACAATGGGCAAACAGGGCACGCCAAAACCAGTAAGCGACCTCGTGCAACCAAACCCGGACATGTCACAACATCCATGCCCGGCACCATCGTTGATGTTTTGGTAGCGGAAGGTGACAATGTTAATGCAGGCGATCCCGTACTCGTCACAGAAGCCATGAAAATGGAAACCGAAATTCAAGCGGCCATTTCAGGTAAAGTCGTTAGCATTCATGTTGGAAAAGGTGATAGTGTCAACCCTGATGAAATACTGATAGAACTGGAATAACACATGCCTGAGAAAAGTCCCTTAGTCCGCATTCCTCAACAGGATCACGGAATCAGACGCAGGATTCGTATTCGTATGCGCCGCTCTGGAGGCGAAGAGATAGCCATAGCTATCTCTTCGTTGAAGAGCAAGCATAGGGGTACGAAGACCAGTCTGAGCCGTGATAGGCGTTCGAAAAATACACTATGTATTAAAGGCATGGTAGATAGTTTGATTATAACCATGGGTTTGCCGGTAAGATGAGCCGACCTGTTGGGGAATGCGGGCTGGTATTAGGGTCTACTTCCCCTTTTCGCAAAGAAATATTACAAAAACTCGCTATCCCATTTGAAACTGCTGCGCCCGATGTGGATGAAACGGCACTGGAAAATGAAACACCACAGGAACTGGTTCGTCGACTGGCAGAACTCAAGGCCAAAGCAGTTGCAAAAACGTACCCTGAACATCTGATTATTGGCTCGGACCAGGTTGCGGTAGTTAATGCTAAAATAGTCGGCAAACCCGGTACGCATGAAAAAGCAATTCAACAGTTAACCGAAGCTTCAGGACAGACAGTTCATTTTTATACCGGCCTATGTCTGTATAATAGCAAAACAGATCACATCCAATCCGAAGTTGTGCCATTTGATGTCGTCTTTAGAGATCTACAGCCCAGTGAAATAGAAAATTACTTGTTAAAAGAAAAACCCTATAACTGTGCCGGCAGTTTTAAATCTGAAGGTCTGGGCATTACCTTGTTCGAATGTCTGCAAGGTGATGATCCGAATACACTCATTGGCCTGCCTTTGATTCGTCTGGTTGCGATGCTCAGGAATGAAGGGTTTTTTGTTATATAGGGTCTATTACTCTTACTTTTCCGGCTACTGTTAACGCAGAGGTCGCAACGTTAATATTTTTTTGTAGGAGCGGCATTTAGCCGCGATTAAACTATTACCGCGGCTAAATGCCGCTCCTACACTATAAATAATTATTAACTGAAAAAACGGTCTACTTCAACCTCATCTCGTTCTTGGGCATAACCGTATTCGCAATCGATGCACCCAGTCGATCAAACAACCGGTCGATCAAACGTTCACTTGGTGTGTAGTCAACAATTTCTTCATGTCCGACTACATCACGTGCGACTGTGCTGGAACTGGCAAATTCGTCGACCAAACCCAGTTCTTGTGATTTTTTACCTGCCCAGAACAAACCGCTGAATAAATCAGGATCAGATTTAAGTTTGTCACCACGTCCTTTTTTGACTGAATTAATAAACAGCTGATGCACTTCGTCCAGCATTTTGTTCATGTGTATTACATCTTCCGGTTTTTCAGGTGAAAATGGATCAAGCGTGCCCTTATTTTTGCCTGCCGTGTATAAACGGCGTTCAATCCCCAGCTTCTCCATCGCACCAACAAAACCAAAACTGTCGGCTAATACGCCTATAGAGCCAACCAGACTTGATTCATTCGCATAGATTTTTTCTGTTGCAGAAATAATATAATAACAAGCCGAAGCGCAAACATCAGTCACAACGGCATAAATCGGTTTCTTCGGATATTTTTCACGCAACCGTAGTATTTCATTATAAATATAATCAGCCTGAACAGGACTGCCGCCAGGACTATTTGCACGAATAATTAATGCCTTGCTTTTTTTATTTTCAAGCGCTTTTCTCAAGCCGGTAATAATAATATCTGCACTGGCTTCACTGTCTGCAGCAATAACACCTGACAACTCAACCAATGCTGTGTGTTCATCGGCCGGCAACCCTGCTGTATTGGATCCATCACTGGCAACATAAACAATCAATAATATAAAGACATACAGCAAAAACATTAACTTGAAAAAAATACCCCATCGCCGTGATTTTCTTTGCTCCGAAATCGCTGCAAATGCGAGCTTATTTACAAGCTCTTTTTCCCATCCTTCGTTATTTTGATCAACCATTATTTAATCCCTTGACTATACTTTATGTTTCATTATGCTTCATTTACAGCTTCTAACCAATCAGACAGGTCTTCAATTTTATCCAACATGTGTACTGGTTGATGTTTATGCAAACGCGAGGTTTCATGGACACCATAACTGACCCCTACCGGGTGAACACCTGCCAGATTGGCCATTTCCAAATCATATTCTGTGTCACCCACCATGATAGCCTTCTCAGCATCAATATTGAGTGACATCAGTATTTCAGTCAACATTTGTGGATGTGGCTTGGATTGTGTTTCATCTGCACACCGACTTTCATCGAAAAATGTCTCCAACCCTGTTTCCTGTAAAACCAGATCAAGTCCATGACGACTTTTTCCTGTTGCGACAGCCAATTGATAATGAGGCCTTAATGTCTTCAGTGTTTTCAATGTACCAGGAAATAAAGCTTGTGGTGCATCATGAGCAAAAAATGACTCACGATAGGCAGACGTAAATTTATTGGCAAATTCAACTGATTGTTGCACATCGGGGTATAAGGCAAAAATAGCCTCATGCATTCCAAGGCCAATAATATTTTTGAGCTCTGATTCATGACGAGACTCCAGATTGAGGATCTCTATCGCACCCTGCAAACAATTAACGATATGTTGAGCAGAATCCATGAGGGTGCCATCCCAGTCAAAGATAATTAATTCCAGGTCTTTCATTCGATCATTCCAGGTTATTCAATACTATTTGTAACTCATCCGATAATGGCGAGTTAATTTGTGTTCTTTCTGACTGTCCAGGCAAATAAAATTCAAGCCAGTATGCATGCAAAAACAGCCGTTTTAATCCACGTTCCTTAATCCAGCTATTATAAGTTTTGTTGCCATATTTCTTGTCACCTGCCACAGGGTGTCCCTCATGTGCAGCGTGTACCCTGATCTGGTGTGTCCGCCCGGTTTGTATATCTACTTCAACCAGACTCAGTCGATTATAGTGCTGTATCAATTTGAAGTGACTAATCGCTTCCTTTCCATCCGGGTTTACCTCAACTATGCGCTCCCCGCCCTGTATTGAGTTTTTCATAAGTGGGGCCGACACCGTCTTTTTTCCATCCTGCCAATGCCCTTCAACCCCCGCGAGATATTTCTTTGTAATCTGTTTTTGCTTAAGCTGTTCATGCATAAACACAAGTGTTTTGCGGTTCTTTGCCAACATAAGACAGCCACTGGTTTCACGGTCAATACGGTGAACAAGCTCAAGATAGTCATTTTCGGGTCGGATGGCACGCATCACATCCAACACCCCGAAATGCAATCCACTTCCTCCATGTACAGCCAGCCCGGAAGGCTTGTCGATGACGATACAATCATCATTTTCAAACAAGATACACTGGCGAATTTCAGCCAGCAAGGCATCCGGCAATCTTTTCCTGGTTGTCTCAGTTTCCAGCCTAACAGGCGGTACCCTGACTAAATCGCCTGTTTTTAGTCGATGATTAGGTTTGATTCTGCCTTTGTTAACCCTCACCTCACCTTTTCTAATAATCCTGTAAATCATAGACTTAGGTATACTGCCTAATACGCGCGCGAGAAAGTTATCGAGCCGCTGACCGTCCTGATCTTCTTTAATTTCAATGAGTTGTACGCTTGAACGGGTATTTGATGATGATGTATTCATTGGCGCAATGATAACAGCTGACATGCTTGTCGACTATCTGAATTGATGCCATCGACAAACACTGCTATATTGTCATTTCAGAAAATTGTTTTTTACTACAAGAGATTAGGGTTCACCCTGATACTCACATGCAGACTTAGCGATACTTTTAAATAAAAACAATTAAGGCTTTTCACATCCTTGCATAAATGTGGTTAACCAGCTGAACACTATGACAAAGAGCGGGCACGATACACGCGTCATTTAGATTTCATGAATGACAGCAATTGCCCATACAAAATTTACAATCCTGATTGATTGCATTTCAGCAACAATTTGGGAAACAGAATTTATGGCACCTTGCCAACCATGTATAAACTATGAATATACATGCGTGACTCGCAATGGCGCCTGAGAGATTAAAAAATGAAAAGAATGCTAGTGAACGCAACTCAGCAAGAGGAGTTGCGCGTTGCCATGGTAGATGGCCAAAGATTGTATGATCTGGATCTTGAGACATCAGCCAGAGAACAAAAAAAATCCAATATTTACAAAGCCAAAATTACTCGTATCGAACCTAGCCTCGAGGCTTGTTTTGTCGATTACGGTTCCCAACGACATGGTTTTCTGCCCCTAAAAGAAATAGCACGCAGCTACTTCAAACAAAATGTTAAACCGGGTGGTGGACGCGTCAATATCAAAGACGTCCTTGAAGAAGGTCAGGAACTCGTTATTCAGGTTGAAAAGGAAGAACGTGGCAACAAAGGCGCCGCCCTGACAACTTTTATTAGCCTGGCTGGTCGTTACCTGGTGCTGATGCCAAATAACCCAAGAGCAGGTGGTGTTTCTCGCCGGATCGAGGGAGAAGATCGTAATGAGATCCGTGAAGCCATGGCAGCACTTGATATCAAGGAAGGCATGGGGCTTATCGTTCGCACCGCAGGTGTTGGCCGCAACCACGAAGAACTCCAGTGGGACCTCGATTATCTGGTAACCCTTTGGGACGCCATTGAAAAAGCCTCCAGTGAACGCGCAGCACCATTCCTGATTTACCAGGAAAGCAATGTCATTATCCGTGCCTTACGTGATTATCTACGCAAGGATATCAGTGAAATTCTGATCGATAACGAAGAATTGTACAAAAATGCCCAGGATTTCATGAAGCAGGTTATGCCGCATAACATGCAAAAACTGAAACTCTATCAGGACAGCGTTCCCCTCTTCACCCGCTACCAGATTGAAAGCCAGATAGAAACCGCATTCAATCGCGAAGTCCGCCTACCGGCTGGTGGCTCCATTGTTATCGACCATACCGAAGCACTGGTATCGATCGATATCAACTCTGCCAAGGCAACCAAGGGTGGCGACATTGAAGAAACAGCATTAAATACCAACCTTGAAGCTGCAGATGAAATTGCCAGACAATTACGCCTGCGTGACCTGGGTGGACTGGTCGTTATCGATTTCATCGATATGTATCAATCCAAAAACCAGCGAGCGGTAGAAAATCGTTTAAAAGACGCTCTCAAGGTAGACAGGGCGCGTGTACAGATTGGTCGAATTTCCCGTTTTGGCCTGTTGGAAATGTCTCGTCAAAGACTCAGTGCCTCTTTAGGCGAAGCCAGTCAGATAGTCTGTCCGCGTTGTGTCGGACAAGGCACTATTCGTGGTGTTGAGTCATTAGCATTATCTATCTTGCGAATACTTGAAGAAGAATCCATCAAAGATAAAACAGCCAAGGTAGTCGCCCAGTTACCCGTCAGAGTCGCTACATTCCTGCTTAATGAAAAACGCAAGGTGGTCAGTGAAATTGAAGAACGTAATAAGGTCGAGTTGATCTTGATACCAAATACCACCCTGGAAACACCTCACTATGAAGTCAGTCGTATACGGTCTGATGATGACAGTGCCGACGACATAAGCCACAAGCTGGCCACAGACCTGCAGAAGGAAGAACCCGTATCACAACAAGCGGCACAACCTAAGGCAGCAGGCGAAGAAGCTGCTGTACAGGCATTATCACCTGCAGCACCGGCACCAGCGCCACAGATAACAAAAACCGATAAAACCTCTGACGGCTTTATTAAAAGTCTCTGGGGTAGTATTTTCGGTGGTAAAAAAGAAGAAGAAAAAGTACAACCTAAAAAGCCACAAGATAATAGACAGCGACGTGGCCAGCAAGATAACCGCCGCGGTCAGCAAAAACGGCCACAGCAAAATCGCAATCGAAACCGTAAACCTGCCGGACAACGAAAAGAACAGCCCGCAAAACAGCAAGCTCAGCGCAAACAAGATGCCGAGCAGAAATCAGCTGATCAAAGCAAACAAGCCCCGCAGAAGCAACCGCAGACTCAAAGCGATAGTGAACAAAAACCTACTCGTAATGAAGGTAACAAGGGTAGCCGTCGTGGTCGCCGTGGTGGTCGTAACCGTAATCGACGTCCTGACCAGAACAAAGCCACTGACAACAGCCAGACTGGCGATAGTCCAGCCACACAAAATGACAATGCAACAGCAAACAAGCCTGTAACAACAGACTCGCCTGCAACTCAGCCAGCAGCAAAACAATCTCCTGCACCTGCGCAATCCACTAGTGCACAGAAAACTGACAAGCCAACAAGTGTTACTCAGGAGAAGCCGGTACCACAAGCCCCTAAAGCTGCTCCTGCAGAAAAACCTAAACCCGTTGCTACGAGCCCTGAAAAAGTAAGTGCACCACAGCCTTCTGCAGAGGTAAAACAAGCACCAAAACCGGAACAAACGGCTAGTACAAAGAACAGTGCAACCTCGCAGACTAGTAATACTCAGGAAAAGCCCGCACCATCAGCACCTAAGGCTACTCCAGTACAAACACCAAAACCTGAGGCTGCCAAACCACAAAATACTCCAAAAGCGGAAAGCACTTCGACTGAAACCAGACCTGTTACAACCACACCGAGCACAGCGCAAATAACAACAGCCAAACCGCTACAAAACTCCAGTTCAAATGCGTCTCCTCAAACAAGTAAAGGCGAATCAAAACCAGAACCTAAAAAAGAGTTCACACCAGACTCATAACCTGTAAGAACCTGCTCTCGTAACCGACAGCAGGTTCTTCAATCAATCATTTCGATATTAATATTCATCCAATCACGATCTCTCGTGATACTAGCTAAATCGATCGCCTCTAGACTACAAACTGCCACCATTCTGGTCGATGCCATTAACACGTAATGAATCTGGATTAGTATCTTGTGCTGTAGGTATCCACTGACTGAGACATGTCCTGTCCTGCAGACACGGATCCGTCAAAGTCTTTAAAAATGCTACCAGTTGATTAACCTGTGCATCAGTCAACGAAACATCTTCAATAATAGGATTAATTATGCCTGCGGCACGGTTAGCCGTCAGAGTATCCATGGCAAGTTGCGTATTGGTCGCCGTGTCACTTGCATCAATAGATGAATCAATCTGTGAATAATCATAGTTATCGATAGCATTTTGTGGATTTAAATGATGTCGTACAACCGCCTCCAACGTTGTATATGAGCCAACATGATTCCAGGGGCCAGTAACTTCAACATTTAACAATGCAGGCGTACGGAAAGCGTATTTGTCACTTAACACCGCAGTCTCTCTGAACCGACCAAAATCATCATTCGCATTTGCACCATCACCCTTGCCACGACCAATCTGTGGCATGGCCACTACATGAAATTTCTCATCGGTAAAAAAGTCGCCACTGTGACAAGCTGCGCAATTAGCACCGCCTTCTGCAATCGTGTTAAAAAACAGTTTTGCACCCTTTTTAGCATCATCGCTTATTGCACTGGTATCACCATCAACATAGGCCTTCCATGCATTGTTAATAAACACTTGAGAACGCTCATACTCACCCATGGCTCTGGCGATATTACCATAAGTTATCAAGCCATTAGCTGTACCGACAGGATCAGCAAAACCTGTTCTGAATTCAGTTAGCCAATCATTCGTTGCCAGAGCAGTGATAGTACTGGCTACGCCTTTTAAGCGATTTTCCAAATCAGTACGAATTAATGCATTACTGTTTATAGCTGGAAAATCAAAACCTCGCATTTCCTCGGGTGACGTGACAGGAAAACGAGATTGCGCTTCAGCCAGATTAACACCTGAATTTACATCCGCCGTACCAAATGCTGAATCCGGTGTACGAATACCGCTTGGACCTGCACCATTCGCAGCAGCAATTTTATCAAGGCTTTCAACTCGCCCATCGTGAAATAATACAGAATCCCATAATCCTATATTAAAAGTACTCGGCGCATTACGCGGCACCGTAGGACCACCATCGAAACCAGGCGCACCAAACTCGTGTCGCCGTCCAGGGCCAAGCAAATCAGGCGTTTCTGCATCAACGCCGATTGATAAAGACAAATCATCGCCACCACCAAGTGAAGGGTGATGACAGCTTACGCATGCCGAATCCTTATCTGCACCAAGCGCCTTGGTAAAAAACAGTTTCATACCAAGTTGCGGTAATGGGTCATTAATACTTGGCAGGTTTCGACCTGTTGTTGGATCACCCGTCAAGGCATGTGCTGTAATGATAGCATCCAGATCCTTATCAAGCGTATTGGTACCACTACCACCGCCACCACAGCCCGATATAAAAATAACCAGACTACCCACAGTCGTAACGAAGAATTTATTTTTCATAAGTGATACTCCACAGATTAATTTTATGAAAGCTTATAAAATATTTATTAACGTTTTTTGAAAATAACGGATTATTTTTTCATTCTTCCAGTCTCGACTACCAACGATCCTGGCTGAAAATTTACCATCCCGAGCAATAATGTAACTTGTCGGCAAGCCCATCACCTCATAGCGTTTTCGTATTTTCGCATTGCTGTCATGCAATATTCTAAAATGATAATTATGTTTTTTTGTGAATTGCTTAAGCTTGTCCTTTGGGTCTGCTGATATCGCAATAATCCTTAACCCTTGTTTGAAAAAGCGACGACTTAAAATATCCAGCGAATCCATTTCATCTATGCAGGGCTTACATTCAACAGACCAGAAATTCAGTAGAACTATCTTCCCCTTATATTCTCTCAGTGAAAATGATTTTTGATTATCTCTAACTGAAAAATCAGGGGCATCCAGCCTAATTTTGGGCCCATCGAATACAAATTCTTCTGCATTCACAGCCTGTGAAAAGTGAAAAAGTACAACGATGACACTGAAGATAACTCTATTTGCGCGCATGCTTTTTAAGATATTCATTGATTTGATAACGAGCATTCTGATCAGGCAATGGATAACCACGTTCCTGCATACGTTTATCCATAGCAATCAGGATCTGCTTCCACTCTGCACGCGTATGTCTGGCAGGATGTGGTACCGCATGGCATTGGCCACATGTATTCGCATAGGATTTTATTAAATCAAGATCATACTCAGGTAAATATCGTAACTTATTGGACTGATTTGAGTTGCACGCAGTACAAAACAAGATAACGACAATACTGAAAAACCGACTGGATCTCATCGTTTAACTAAAATCCAAGTGAACCTGAAGCTGATGATTTTTTATAACGCCTGCTGTTTTTTGTTGGCATTTCGACATACCATGTCAGCATCACACTATAATCATCCTCTAGCTGTAAGCCACTGGTTTTGGTATACAAGGGCTTTGAAATACTAAAATCAATTATTTGTAGAGACGTTGGTTGCCACTGGAAACCTATCGTTGCACTTACTTGCTCCTTGCCATAATAATCGGTATCCCATAAAGGCGTCATAAATGGAGAGGTTGGGTCATTTTTGCTGACATGCCCGGAAAACCCACTAACAGACTCGTCAGCTTCCCCTCGAATTTTTCCACGATCAAGAAAATTGAGTTGTAATTGCGCAAGAAAATCCTGTCTAAGCTGATACATTCCATATAAATCCAACTTAAGCTCATTACCAAGACGATAATCTCTTTTGTTGTCATAAAGTCTTGCAGTATAGGAAAGGTTTGCACCCCACCAGTAGGGAGAGCTGGATGCCTGATATAAGAAACCAACAGTCGGATCGACTGTACCCGACCCAAGCTGCATGCCATATGGCAACAATTCATTCCGTCGCATCATAACAGGGTGTTTAGTATTTCGTTCATCGATGGAACCTGTCGGTAAACTCAAGCTCATTAATAATGATGCCTGTTTACGCGGTATCAGTGGATCATCGGTAAAAAGTCTGTATTTGGTCATTAGCATACTATCGGCCAGACCTTTGGATTTCATGGTAAAACCCTGCTGCCCTGTCATTGTTTGCATCATTGAATTAAATCGCATACCCATACTCTTACTGGTATGCATCAACATCAAACCGGCAAAAAAATCATCTGTAAAACTGTATCCCAACATCACATTATTCATGGTCATGTCCATAGATACTGGTGCTGCCATGTATTTTCCTGTCGGCATTCCCATCATCACAGGCATGCCCAAGACATCATTCACAGCGACATCATTCGTACCATCCAGCAAGCCCTCCATATGCATTACCATGGGGCTGACTTTGAGCCTGAACTCATGTGTTTCCGGCACACCTCCGCCAGGTATATTCATCGGCATATTACCGCCACACTTTCCACAACACAGCCCGATATAAGCCTGACTGGAAGTGGAAATCAGTAAAAATATTAACGGTATCAGTCTATTCATGGCTGTCTCCAAAGGTAATTTCTTGATTATTATTTTGGAGATCCTAGCATTTACACTATTACGTATAAATGTGACCAATTGCCGCGCGACAATTTGTCGCACCCGTTAGACATAAAAAATGATAGAATATATAGTATTTAGATATTGATAAAACATGAACGTATCAAGCACACATCCACCTCTGGATAGCCAGCAACTCAGGCAGCTGTTTTTACTACGCAACCTGACCATCATCGGCATCTTGGCGGTTATCACAATTGCTCATTACGGCTTCAAGATTAGCCTGCCGATCAATGCACTATCTATTACAACTTTCATTCTTGTCGTCTTTAACATTCTGGCATGGTTTCGCATCCTGCGCGGAAACAAATACGTTAGTTATGCCGAATTTTTTCTACATTTACTCATCGACACTTTCTTCTTTGGCCTGCTTTTATACCTGAGTGGCGGTGCATCCAATCCATTCGGAATGATTTTTTTATTACCTATCATCATTTCGGCAACAGTGTTACCCATCACTTATACCTGGTCACTGGCCGCCATAGCGATTTCCTTCTACAGCTTTCTAGTCTGGATATATAAACCAGGCCATAACATGATGCATGGTGATGGCGATTCGTTCAGCTTGCATATCATGGGCATGTGGACCGGTTTTGTATTTGGTACACTGATTGTTGCTTACTTTGTTTCGCGCCTGGGGAAATTACTTCATCAACAACAAACTGATTTACACATAGCCCATGAACAGGCAGTCCGCGACGAACAACTGGTTACACTGGGTACATTGGCTGCCAGTACTGCGCACGAGCTGAATACACCTCTTGGCACCGTTGCACTGATCTCACAGACTCTCTATGAAGATTGCGACACGGAAGATACTCGAGAGCAGCTACACGTCATCCATACTCAAATCGATCGATGTAAGGATGCCCTATCCAACCTGTCAGCTTGTGCAGGTAACCTTAGTGTAGAAGGTGGCCGTAACATGACGGCTGATGAATTTATACAAACACTCATATCCAATTGGAAAAAAAGAAGAACAAACAGCTCTATATCCTGCCAGATAGAAAGAGAATCACCGGCTCCTGTTATTCTTATTGATGACTCCTTAACACACGCCCTGAACAATATACTGGATAATGCAGCAGATGCATCACCTGAAGACATTGAGTTACAGGCACAATGGGATGATCAAAATATAATTATTGATATTTATGATAATGGCCCCGGTCTAGATGGTGAAGCACTCGACCATCTGGGTAAACGCCCCTATTCAAACAAACAGGATGGCCTGGGACTTGGTCTTTTTATTGCCTATGCAGTTATTAAACGCTTTGGTGGTACGGTTTCACTGAATAATCGTGAATCCGGTGGTGTTCAAACACATATCACCTTGCCAACAGGATCCGTTTTATAAAATAATTTATGAACATCAACAACAATAAATTACTGATTGTCGATGACGATGAGTTATTCTGTGACGCACTCTCACGAGCAATGCAGCGCAAGCAATTTGAAACATTCACAGCGACCAATATTGCCAACGCCATTAATCTTGCCCGCGAAAATAACCCTACCTACGCAGTCGTGGATTTACGAATAGCTCAAGAATCAGGCTTAACACTCATCAGTAAATTGCTGCAAGAGTGCCCTGAGATTAAAATTATTATATTGACGGGTTATGCCAGCATTGCCACTGCAATTGAAGCAATTAAACTGGGTGCCATGCATTACCTGACCAAACCTGCCACAGCAGATCAGATTATTGCTGCATTTGAAAAAGATGAAGGGGACACAGAAATACCACTAACAGATCAACCTATGTCAGTAGAACGCCTTGAATGGGAGCATATCCAGAAAGTACTCAATGAAAATGACGGTAATATTTCTGCTTCAGCAAGAGCGCTTGGTATGCACCGAAGAACCTTACAGCGTAAACTAAGTAAATTCCCGAGAAAACGTTAGTCAGTACTAT
>Ga0316206_1000404_pt1 | contig 62736 bp, 65 predicted proteins | sample 6monthpyrite_MG_FD_204942 | JGI IMG/M metagenome (GOLD analysis project Ga0316206, IMG submission 204942) | Microbial mat bacterial communities from mineral coupon in-situ incubated in ocean water Damariscotta River, Maine, United States -... | ecosystem: Environmental > Aquatic > Marine >...
CTTCCAGGATCTCTCTATAAATAGGGGGCATCCGCTCCACTGTAAAATTCTGTCCTAGCGCCTGCGCCAGCGGCAGTATAAAGATCAGGAGGCCAAGAAAAGTTTTGAGTACCAGCATAAGCTCATCTTAAAGGGGCCAGTGATGAGTTCAAGAGATGAAAAATGTACTTGACCTTTGCCTTTAATTTCTAGGTGATAGCTGCAAAAATTCAACTATTAGAGATTTCATCCAATGCCAGTGAAATTGCCCTAAAGATTTGCTATCTATCATAAGGTGGTGAAATTGCCCGGGTAGCGGCAGCTCTTTGCGCTCGAGGGGCACCACCCTCCACAAATCTAATTGGCCGGCGGCGATCCAGGCCTTGCTGGCAGTAAAATCGATAAGTTCATCCTGCGTCTCTAAAAAAACCAATGTTGGTACCTGTGAGCTGGTCAAATGAGCTGTCCTCAAAATGTCCATGGCGCGAAAGGTATTATTATAGGCGTTCATGGGGGTGGATTTATGCGCTCTATAGGCGGCCAGGGATCGACTGGGAATACCCAGCGTCGTCCACCAACTGAGCAGTTTGAGCAAAGAGATATACCCCCGGCCGACGATCGCTGGTGCTAGCAGAACCATTTTGGCAAAGGGTTTTTTCATGGGATAGAAATGCTGAAAAAGCAGCCCATAGGCGGCGCCCACTGAAAAACCTAGAAAATAAACTTTATTATTGAGATTTTTTAATTGGCAATAGGCGCGATTGATTTGTTGCAACCATTGTTGAGGGGTGGCGGTCAAAAAATCTGGGTAATGATGGTGGCCCTTGAGGGTCAGAATTGTGCTTGCGCTGGCGCCGAGGACAGCGGCCAAGTCCTGCATCTTCTCAGGCCTAAGATTGAGCCCGTGAATAATTAAAAAGCGATCTGTGCTCGCGCCCGGGGCCAGTTGACAAGGTTCAATGACGGGAAAGGCCAGCAGCGGTTGGGTTAAGCAGATAAAAATCAAGGTTAACAAGAGGCGCATCGCTCAAGTGTAACGAATTTTGGGCGGTATGGGGAAAATTATGGAAAGTATCGTCAAATTATTTCAAACGTTTAGGCAAAGTTTAGGTGCTCTTTCCAGCAGGGGTTATGCTCTTTTACATGGCGTTAAATATAAAACCCTTTTATCCAAGAGAACACCCCACTCGTTTTGCGGGCGCCATAGCAAAGCATCAAGATATCCATGCAGACGCAAAAAATAATATCGGATTCCAACAAAAAAACCAACACCAAAGGCCCACTAAAAAACAAAAAGGTCTTGCGCGCAAGCATTCATTGGCATCTTTTTTGGAAAAGCTCAGGCTGCTCTAGAAATTGGTCATCACTATCGACTGAGCAGTCGAGTCATTGCATCTTAGTTGCACTGTTTCAATCTTGACACTTCTTGTTGCTATTGTGAAACAGGTTGGTTTTATGTCTTGGGTTTACCTCGTGAAATAAACGATTTATTCTAATAAATTCAAATAGTTACTATCTTTTCTGATGAGTCATTTTTTGGCATAGTATCTGCATTTGCGTCATTAAGATTAATAACACAAAGAGAAAAATTTTAACCAGGATGAAAAAATGTTATCTGTCAGTATTGACCATTGTGAAAGAATACAAAACCTCGAAGGACTTGCCAATGAGCGTAAGACTTCGTTTATTAAAAAAATGTTAGATTGGATGAAAAAGATGAAAAACATCACTATTGATGATCATTTCATTACTCATAGCAGAGAGGAAATGTACCGCAGGCATTACCCCGATATGGGGAGAATGTTTTAAAATATTTCTGGTTTGCGTTCAATTGGAATTTTTTTATGCTATCAAGGGGGGGCCCTTTTACCAAGTATCGAACGAAGGAATAAAACCATGAATGGCGTTATTAAAATTGGAATTGTGGGGTGTGGCCATGTGGGAATGGCCACCGCCAGTGCTCTTTTTCAGGCGGGAACCGCCTCAGAAATTATCTTAGTGGATAGAAATGAGCAATTGGCCAAGGGGGAGGCCATGGATCTCATGCATGGGCAAGGCCATGCTGGCCGTTGTAAAGTGCGCGCCGGTGCAACCAAGGATTTACTGGGCGCCTCTTATATCGTTATCACGGCGGGGGTCTCGCAAAAAGCTGAGGAAACCCGCATCGATTTACTCAATCGCAATATCACCATTTTAAAGTCCCTCATCCAAGATTTAGATGAGTTTAGTCCCGAGGCGATTATCATCCTTGCCACCAACCCAGTAGATATTTTAACTTATGCTTGCCAAAAATTAAGTCAAAGACCTTGGCAGAAAATTATTGGCACGGGAACAATGCTGGATACTTCGCGTTTTCGCGCCATCTTGGGAGAGTATTATGCGGTTGATCCGAAATCTGTCCACGCCTTAGTGGTGGGGGAGCATGGTGATAGTGAAGTTCTTTTATGGTCTTCGGCGACTATTGCTGGCAATAGAATTCTCAATCAATATGTCTTAGATCAATTAATATCCTCAGAAATAATGGATAAAATCACCGTGGACGTTAAAAATGCTGCCTATCAAATTATTCAAAAAAAGGGCCATACAAGTTGGGCGATAGGTTTAGTTATCAGCTATTTGTTAAAGGCGATTATCAACGATCAAAAATCAATTTTTCCTCTTAGTGTTAGACTTGAGGGTGAATATGGCCTAGAAAATGTTTGCTTAGGCCTGCCCTGTGTAGTGGCGGTGACCGGAGTAGAGAAAAAGGTTTCCCTAGATTTAAGTGCAGAGGAATTGACCGCCCTTTTGAGTTCCGCCAAAAAATTGCAAAATCTCATTACGCAATTGGATTTATAGCGGTGCCAGAATTTTGTGACCCACCCCTGACTTTTAGAAACTATAAAGTGTCTCTTTGAGGCAATCTCCCAACCTCACCGCTTTATCTACTTGTCGAATGCGTTCACAATCTCTAATCGTCCGTTTGCCATAGCTCATGCATTGTTGCCAAGTGGCATGGCCGATCAGGTGGTGGATGGTATTTTGGCAATAAATTTCTGCCGCCCGAAAGAGCGCCTGATTGAGCTGCTCAATCTTTTCCCTTTTCTGCAATTTTTTTTGGTCGGGTAATACATCGATCGTGGATTGCAAGGAGTTTATTTTTTCAATGATTTTCGTTTCGTTAAAGGTCTTAATTTTTTGCGTCGAACAGCTGATGAACGCAAAAATAAAAAGTAACATAAAAGAAAAAAAGTACTGCATCCCATAAGCATGCTGCTGAAACGGCCTAAAGACAAGAGCGTCGATACTTTCCAGCAGCAATGAACGTTTTTAGCTGGCCGTCCATGCCCGTTTTCTGGGCGCTCTAAAAGTAGCGGAATTTTTTACTGAGTGATAAAAAATGGTGAGCTGATACAATTTAACAGCATTGCCGAATTTGGAGGGCCACTCAATGAAACTCAATCATTTAATGTTTATTACCCTATCTTTTTACTTCACTTTTTCACTTTCCTGTATCTCCGCCACCCATGACTATACCGGGCTTTTGAGCAATCGGCATATTTATTTGAATAAGCATGGATTGACGGTGATAAACAATAAATATGCCAGCAGGAGGTATAATCTCGATTTGGAGAAACGTATCCAGGTCATAGAAAAGGTCGGTTCGGTCAAAGACCCCTTCAACAAATATAAGGTTACCCTCGCTAAAAATAAAATGGGTCGAGTATCGAGATTGACGGAGGGTGTAATTCGGCCAGGTGATGGCAAGAGTGAGTCTAAGAAACTAACCACCTCAAAAATAAATGCGAATGGCGATTTAACGAGTCATACCGTTTGCTCACAAGACGCCAGCATTTCCGGCCGTCTGTTTGGCACGCGTAAAGAAAGCATAGGTTGCTTAACGTATACGAAAAATTTTTGTGAGAATTTTAAGAAAAAAATGTCGTCGTACCGATCCACTTTTGGAAAAAAAATTAGTCCAGAAGACATGGATAAATGCCAAAAAATGGGCACAAAACTTGCAAAAATATTGGGGAATTTGTCGAACGATATTAATAGAGACAAGTTGTATAAACTTCAATCCACTAGGGATAGTGATCATTTGGATAATTTTGGAGAAAAACTAGGCAGTTCACTAAAAAGTTCGTTTTCCCTTTTAAATTCTTACGATAAAAAAAATAAAAAACCAGGTGAAGCTATTAATAAGACTTCAAAGGACTTAACCAATGGTCTTGCCGCTTATCAATTGGTGAGAGATGTTGACCTGCAATGTACTGCTCTTGAATCTTATTTTAGACAAAATAAAAGTAAGCCGAATTCAATCAGAAAGTACAGAAAGAGAACAAAAGAGTTGTAAGAAAACTTTTCTTTTTAATGACATCACTGGCATATGGCAGGGCCATTATTTTCCGCCGTGACTACCACCACCGGCCCCATCATCACCGCCAGGAGGGATCATTCCCGCTTTCGCAATTTGCTCTCCTATTAATATTGTCTCACTGCTTAATTGCTGGGAACTCGCTGGTGGCCGAGAGGCGTAGGCCATGGCAATGAGTGAGAGTATGCTTAAGAAGGCAAAAAATTTCATGATAAAACTCCTGGTTTATGGCCCTAAGATATTCTGGCAAATATTTTTTAGTTGGTAAAAGCTGCAGGGAGGTTCTCTACCTAAAAACAGGTTGTTATAGCCTATATGTTAGAATTAAACGTTTTTCCGTGGGCATAAAGAGGTTGCAGAGGGGCATAAAGAAACCACTTGTCTGGATTAATTGAGCGTTTTCCAGCGGGTGCTGTTAAAGGGAGAGTCAATCGCCCGCTATTGATAGAGTAAACATTCTTTTCTTTGCTGTAAAAATACTTGCTGACCAGTTTGTTCTAAGGCCAGCAAGTCTCGATAATGGGTTTTATTTTCCACCCAGAGACGTAATTGATCCGTTCCATTGATCAGATCGATGGCCAGCTGCTCGTGTGCATACTCGTAGGGGTGATCATTCCAAGCAAAATCCGCGGCCAATTCCACTTTCAAGAGTTTGAGGAGCAATTGGCCCAATGCCCAGGGCCTAAATTGTTGGGCATCGGTGACGTGAATTTGTAGGCCACCGCAAGGGCGTCCCGCGTGCTTTTGAAAAGTTGGTTGAAAGACCAGTGGCCGCAGGGTGAAGCCCGTTAGGCCCGTGGCCTTTAAGGGTGGCAGAATTTTTTCGCAAAAGGAAAAGGGTTCTATTTTTGGATGGCCAATCATTTCTAAACTTCGTGTGGTGCCACGCCCCTCGGAAATATTGGTGCCTTCAAAGAGGACGCTGCCAACAAAGGTCAAGGCGCCATCCATAGTGGGGAGATTGGGGGACGGGTTGATCCAAGTGAGACCGGAATCTTTGAAAAACATAGAGCGTCGCCAGCCCAGCATAGGCACAATATGCAATTCACCAGGGAGGTTAAACACATTTTTAGTGAAATGCGCCATTTCTCCCATGGTCATAGCATGCCGCATAGGGATTGGGTGATGCCCCACAAAGGAGCGCCATTGCATATCTAGCACATTGCCTTCAATAATTGTCCCGCCAACAGGGTTTGGCCGATCCAAGACGATGACGGAAATCCCCGCCTCTGCACAGGCCTGCATGACTAAGGCCAACGTTGTTATATAAGTGTAGACTCGTGTTCCCACATCTTGTAAATCCACCACAAAGGTGTCCAGCCCTTGCAACATTTCTGGGGTGGGAACCCTTGTCGTAGAATACAAACTATAAACGGGCAGCTTATAAAAAGGATGAATAAAGTCGTCGGACTCCACCATATTATCTTGGACATCGGTGACCAACCCATGCTGTGGCCCAAAAATTTTCTTTAGGCGGCCACCCACTATTGTTTTGAGTGGGCCAATGCCTAGCTCTAAATTCTCCGTGACAGAGGCACTATGGCATAAGTACCCAATATTACCTTTAAGTAATTTATGCCATTTAGCATCTGCGATGAGCTGGTCTAGGCCCGTTAAAATCTTTTGCATGGAAAAATTGTAATCTCCCGACACGCTATTGGCAAAAAGAATTTTTGCATAACACATAACGAGTTTACGACGCCACCGAACTTGCTTTAAGATGATGGCGTTTTTAGGGGCCAATATTAGCAGCGCGGGAGGGGCATTTTGCGAGAATATCTTCAACTTATGAAACACGTCTACGAGTTTGGGACGGCTAAATCTGACCGCACGGGAACGGGTACTAAGTCGGTTTTTGGGTATCAATCTCGCTATAATTTAGCAGAGGGCTTTCCCTTGGTGACCACGAAAAAATGCCATTTGCGCTCGATTATTCACGAGCTGTTGTGGTTTTTGCAAGGGGATACCAATACCCAATATTTAACCGACAATAAGGTGCGCATCTGGGACGAGTGGGCCGATGCGGATGGAAATTTAGGGCCGGTCTATGGGGCGCAGTGGAGACATTGGAAAGATGCCGATGGGCAATCTCACGATCAAGTGACCGCGTTGATTGAGGGGCTGCGAGAAAACCCCGATTCGCGCCGGCATATTATTAATGCGTGGAACGTGGGGGATTTGGCGAAAATGGCGTTGCCACCCTGTCATGCTTTTGTGCAATTTTATGTTGCCGACAAAAAGCTCTCTTGCCAGCTTTATCAAAGGTCGGCGGATATCTTTTTAGGTGTGCCTTTTAATATTGCTTCTTATGCACTTTTAACAGCGATGGTGGCGCAAGTTTGTGACCTTCAATTGGGTGAATTTATTCACACTTTAGGGGATGCTCATCTCTATAACAATCATCTGCAGCAGGCGCAATTGCAATTGTCACGGCAACCCTATCAACGGCCTAAACTATTGCTTAATCCCGCAGTGAAAAATATTTTTGCTTTTAAATTTAGCGATTTTACCTTAGTTGACTATAAGTCTCATCCGCATATTAAAGGAGAGGTGGCGATATGATCATTTCCATTGTTGTTGGTATTGGGCAGAATAGAGAGATTGGCAAAGATAATAAGCTTCTGTGGGCGATCCCCGCCGATTTAAAAAATTTTAAACAAATCACTATGGGCCATCATTTACTGATGGGGCGCAAGACCTACGAGTCTATTGGCCGGCCGCTACCCGGGCGCACCACCTTGGTGATGACCAGAGATCCCCATCTCGGCCTACCCGGCGTGCAATGTGTAACTTCCTTGCTGGCGGCAGAGGCCATTGCCAAAGCGGCGGGGGAGAGTGAGCTGATGGTAGTGGGTGGAGAAAATATTTATGCCTTAGCGCTCGACAAGGCGACTAAATTGTATATTTCTCATGTGGACTTTAGTGGGGAAGCCGATCGCTATTTTCCCGATTTTTCCCATTACCCTTGGAGGAAAATCGCCAGTAAACGCTTCAATGCCCAAGATCAATCGCCCTCTTGGCGCTTTGAAGTACTGGAAAAGTGATGCTTGACGAGACAACCCCTGATTTTTATTAATGACTGATAATTTCTTACTTATTCATCATTTTCGCGAGTCTGTGCTATCCTATGGTGTATGAGAACTTTATTACTGGATAATACCTATCTGCCAGTAAGAGTCATAAATTGGCAAAAGGCAATGATCTTACTTTTTACTGGCAGAGCTGAAATTTTACATGCCTATGAAGATATCCAAATTCATGCTCCGCATACTTCTTTCATCCTACCAAAAGTTTTAAGAATGTATGGGCGTTTTAAAGGCAAACGGGAAATACGTTTTAGTCGCCATAATGTCTATTGGAGAGATCAGCATCGTTGCCAATACTGTGCGCAACAATTCGCTCCCGAGCATTTAACTTTTGATCATATCGTGCCGCTGTCAAAAGGCGGGAATACAAATTGGGAAAATGTCGTGACTTGTTGTACAGATTGCAATTGTAAGAAGGCGAATAAAACTTTAAAACAGGCGAGGATGACATTGATTAAAAAACCTAAGCGGCCTAAATTTTGTCATTATATGGTGCTAAAATTGAAAATGTCCGACCCGCCAGAGTGGTTTGACTGGATCCCCCAGCGCGCCGGAACATGATAATAAAAACTTTTATTTAGTGAAAAACTTAATTAAATCATTGGCCGCTTCTGGTGTTGAACCATTAAAGTCTGCAGCTTGAGCAATAAGATCTTGTTTCTCTGAATCATCCCCTTCAAGGGCCGCTTTTTCTGCGCTTTCCATGGCCGCGATATCGAAACCTAAAAGACCCATTGAGAGACCATTGGCATCGGCAGCAGTCATCGATCTCGTTTTAGCAAGAGTTTTCCATTGTGAAGCTAACTTCGCCACGTTAAGTGCTCTCTCTGCGGTAAAACCATATTCAGCTTCGAATTTTTGAGCAATCTTTTTATTTTGGATATCCGTAATGAGACCACCAATAGTTTGTAAGTCTTTAGAGTACTTTGATGTTTCATCAAACTGATAACCTGTGTACCAATCTTCATAAACATTGACAGTGCCTGGAACTTCAAAAAGGTCGTAATAAAAAGACGAATCGTAGATATTCAAATAAGTAGCAAGATTTTCACCGACATTGTAATTACCGATATAATAGGCATCGTAGGTGTAGAGGTCGTGATCGTAAACGACGACATAATCGTCTTGCAACGTGTACGTTTTCACAAGTGAAACGTCGATGCCGAGGTCGGTGTAAAGTCTGTGGACAAATTCTTGCGCCAGTTCTGGGTGACTGTAATAGACTCCACCCGTTGAAGTTGATCCACTGTTTCCGCCACATGACGTAAGAATAATGGAAGTTGTTAAAGTTAAAAGTAAGACTAAATGTTTCATAAATCCCTCCTATAAGATTTGGCCCTCTTGTAGCCTTTGCTCTGGGAAGTGACAATACTGCCTAACAATATTTTTTAAAAATACACCGCAGCAAGTGTAATTTCTTGTGGTTTTATTTGATGTAAGAAGTTGTAAGAAATAATTAATTTACTATTGAATGAGAATATCGGTATTTTTTTACGCCGCTTTTTTCTTTCTTCTGGGTGGCTGCACCATATGTTTGAGAAATTCTTCTTTTTTCCAAATTTTTCCCTCGAGAAAAACATTAAAAAATGCTGAGTCTAATTTACCATTTTTTACTTCATCCTCGAGAATAAAAAGCGCCTTTTCAATGGGAACGGCCTTTTTATAGGGCCGGTCCATGGCCACCAGGGCGTCAAAAATATCGGCAATCGTCATAATTTTTGATTGCACGGGGATGGCGTTGCCCTTTAGACCTCTGGGATAGCCAGTACCATCAAGTTTTTCATGATGGGCATGGGCAATATCTACGAGGTTGGAAAACTTCTTTGTCCAGGGAATTTCTTTTAAAAACTCATAAGTGTGGGTCACATGCATATTAATCTCGTCTCTTTCACGTTCCGTTAAAGAGCCTTTTTTAATGCTTAAAAAAGTCAATTCTGCTTTTTCTAACAGGGGAAAAACATCGCCATCTCTCTTGGGGAAAGTGATCTTCTTGAGCTCATTTAAAATAGACGTGTTGTCCTCTTGTAAAACACTGGTGGTATTCAACGATAATATTTTTTGCCAGTGAAAATTCATTTTTTGCCGAAAGTTATGAATATTGTTTTCCATCTTTTTTAATTCAAACTTGGTGGGTGCTCTATTGTCCTCTGCCAGTTTATCCATATATCTTCTTAAAATATTAATCTCGCCAACATGAGAAAACTCATCGAGACGCGCTTTTATGGCGGCCTTTTGTTCGGGGTAGAGCTTTTCTGATTTAAGTAAAATATTTTCTTTTATACCAATTTTTCCAAAATCGTGGAGTAAAGAGGCATAACGTATTTCTTCCAATTGCTGATCGTTAAAGGAAATATTTCTGAGGTGACGATCTCTACTGCTGGAAATATTCTCGGCCAGACCTGTGGTTAAGACGGCCACCCTTTCAGAGTGGCCACTGGTGGACAAATCTCGCGACTCGATGGCCGAGACGGCGGCATGGACAAACCCCTCCAGTAGATTATTAATATTTTTATAGAGCCCAGTGTTTTCCAACGCGGCAGAGGCCAAGGAGGCAAAACTTTTGAGTAATTTTTCATCCTCTTCATTAAATAACGGCATTTTGGCTATGGCAGCTTCATCGTGACTTGGCCAAAGCTCTTTGCCTTTATTTTTTTTGTTGATGATTTGGATGACCCCTAAAACTTCGTCTTGAGAAGTCATCAGTGGGTGGCAGATCATGGTGCGCGAGCGGTAGTTTAAGTCTTTGTCTTTGCCCCCATTAAATGTGTACTGAGCATCCGCACTAAGATGATGAACATCATCCACTCTTAAGGCCGTTTTAGTATTAAAACAATAGACCGCAATGCCCGAGGAATTCAGCGGCAATTTTAAGCGCCCAAGGTCTTGCTTGGTGGAGTGGTTAATGGCAACTTCAAAAATCAGATTATCCTCTTGGTCTTTTAAATAGAGGGAGCCAGCGTCACCCACCATGAGGTTTAAAGCGCGTGAAATGATTAAATTTAATAATTTTTTTGGGTCTCTTTCCTTGAGTAATTCCACTGAAATTTCTTGTAAAACATCGAGTCGATGGAGAAGTTTCTTTTTACTGGAGGTTGGTACGCCTTTATATGCCATGGGATCTAATCGGAATACTTGCTCTTGGAGTTTAGCTTTTCGGCCCTATATTTATTTGACAGGCAGAATATAACTCTTTGAAATCTTGTAGAATAAAGGGGAAAGAGTTTTATTTTTGTGGCGCCCTTAAAATTTAGGCCATTTCAACAACTTTATGCACTAATTTTTCTATACCTCGGTAAATATGCTGAAGAGGCGCTTGCGCAAACATATAACCGGCAGTTGAGACGATTTTGCGATCGGTATCCACATAAATCTCACTAACTCCAGTGCGCTTATGCTGCGCTCCCGTTGCTGCAATTTCTTCTGCGCTTTTTGTATCGTTGCCAATAGTTAATTCCACAGCGTCTTTACCGAAGAGCAAGGCCAATAAGGCCGGTGCCATACCGATGGCGCCAATAGGGGCGTTGTAAAGATAAACCTTTTGAATAAAATCTCTGACTAGGGGATGAATTTGCGCCTGCGCTCCTTGCAAAGCGAAATCACAGAAATTTTTTGCCACTCCAAAACCACCTGGCAAGATCAATCCCTGTAAGTCTTGTGGGCCCACCGTTGCTAAATCCACAATTTGTCCACGGGCAATGCGTGCTGCTTCCACCAAGACATTGCGCTTTTCCTCGGTGGCCAACCCACTGAGATGATCCACGACATGATATTGCGGAATATTGGGCGCCATTATTATGGTTTCTACTCCCATATTGTCTAAGGCCAATAAGGTCAGCACTGATTCGCGAATTTCGGCACCATCTAGGAAGCCGGAGCCCGCTAATAACACGCCTATCTTTTTTCTTTCGCTCATGTGTTTTCTCCTCTATGGGCAGCGATTTCTTGGTCGAGTTTAGCGACCTCCGCTTTGATTAAATCGTGACAGCGGAGAGTCAGTTCCGTGGCATCCTTGGAGGTCAACCCTTTGGTTTCCAGTGGTGGTAAAACCCTAAACCAGATATGCCCAGCGTTTAATTTGGTGAGATCGACATTGCGATGATTACTACTGCAGGCAACTGGAATGATGGGGCATTGGGCCTGGATGGCGGTAAAGAAGGCGCCCTTTTTGAAGCGCATGACACCGCGACCGCGATTGCGTGTCCCCTCGGGCATCACCCAGACGGAAGTATTTCTGTTGGTAATCGCTCGTGCCGCTTCTTCCATAGTATTCAGGGCACTTTTATTATTTTTCCTATCGATCATAATATTTCCCGCCAGCCAGTAAAATTGGCCAAAGAAGGGAATATATTTAATGCTTTTTTTACCTAAGCTGACGGTTCGCTTTGGCACAATTTTACCAAAGGAAAAGACGTCTAAACTGTCTTGATGATTGGAGACAAACACACAGGGTCTATGATCATTTAAGAAATGAGGTTCGTAGATGCGATGTTTGATCCCCAAGACAGGCAATAAGGTGTTGCCGAGCAAGCGTCCAATAATATTGCAATTGGAGGGATGAAATGGCCGGCATAAGGTGTACAAAATGCCAAGAAAACTGCATATCGCAAATAAAAATAGGCTCAAAATGAGACGCGGGACTAAAACCATAGGTAGGCATAATAAGCTTTTTTAACGATTTGTCTATTTTTAGTGGAGAGCGAGTCGCTTTACGATTGGAAGTAAAATTGAGTCCGATAAAACTTTTCAAACTCTTTTTTTCATTGTATGGGTTGGCCAACTCTTTCTCAACATTTCTCGGCAATAAGGTGTAGGAGGTTAGCATGACTAAAGAAGGGAAAACGTTCAATAAGAGATTTGAAAAAAAATATATCGTGAACACCGCTGTTTTAGCGGCCTATATCGATAAAAATGATGAAATTTTGAAAAGTACTCTCACTAGCGATCATGTCAAAAAAGATGCCGCATACACCTTGATTGAAAATATCTATTTCGACAATGACCAACTCGATAGTTATCACCAATCAGTCGAAAAAACTCTCTTCAGAAAAAAATTGCGCCTGCGAACTTACGCGGTGGATGGCAAAGTAACAGATCTTGCCTTTTTTGAAATTAAGCGCAAGGAATTTGAGCAAACTCTGAAAGAGCGTGTCGTCTTTAAAACATCATGGTTAGATGCCTTTATTGGCCATGGGTATTACCAGCTCGCTGAGGTATGCGCGGTAAATCCTTTAAAAACCCCCGCTGAAGTCTCTACCATTTTAAATAAGATCGGCCATTTATTGCACGAGCAAGGGTATCATCCCATTTTAAAATCTGGTTATAAAAGGTTGGCCTTTAAGCTCAAGCAACAAAAAAATGCGTTGAGAATTACCATCGATACAGATCTCAGTTTTACACGCTTAAGAAATTCACGAAAAGTTAAATTGGACTATCATAAAACTCTGCATAGAGATCAATCAATTATTGAAATAAAATATAAAGGAGAAAAAGATTTAGATGAGATTTATCAAATCCACCACGACCTAGGAGAGGCGAGCGGTTTCTCCAAATATTGTTACGGTATTTTTTCCACTGAAATTACCTGGCCAAAAAAAATGTCAGGTCCAGCTATTTGTAGTTTACGGCCAGTTTCTTCAGCGCGCACGGTGGCCAGTTTATCATGAAGAATCTGGATTTTTTAAGGCAAGCACAATCTACGCATATTCCTTATGCCTTTGCTGAACTCCTCTACCTTTTAGGGAACTCTTTCGTAGTAGGTTTGGTCTTAGTCATCTTTACCTTTATTTTTTATCAGGCCAGCGACAAAAGAGAAAAAACCAACCAGCATAAAAAATGGTTACTCAATTCTTTTAATATTCTCTATCTTTCCATCGCACTCACCAGCGTTATGATTTTGGTAAATAATAATCTTGCGCGCGCCCTCTCAATTGGCGCTGCCATCGCCTTGATTCGCTTTAGAATTAAATTAGGGGATAAACAAAAAAATTCACCGATCCTTTTTGGAGTAGTCACCGGGGTTGCCTGTGGACTCAATGAAGTCGTCATGGCCTATACTGTAACAATGATTTACGGATGCGTTCTGCTTTTACAATATTTGGTAGAAAGGATCTATAAGACTTAATTTCGTGGTTATTATAATATAGCGACGTATATTCCTGAGGCGATTTTAAAATACTAAACAAAAGTCTATAAGGAACTCACCATAAGAGCGGAAACATAGGGAACCTAACTCCCACCAATAGTAAGATCACTCCAACGAATAATAGGAGCAAATAATCTTTTTGCAATATCGGGATATAATTTATCGCCAATACCGGCCATATTTTTGAGCATTTGATAGAAATTACCCGACACCGTAACACCTTTAACAGGATGGATTTTTTTACCATTTTTCCAAAGATAACCTGCGCCAGCAAAACTAAAATCACCACTAATAGGATCGGCTCCAGAATGCACACCTCCTGTCTCTAAAATTTCTAGGACAGTTCCCCCATAGAGTTCATTGTGACTAGTGGCACCTAAAGAAATCACGAGATTGCTACTGGCAATTTTTAAAGCACTTCTTGCCGTTCGACTGGCATGTCCATTATTTTTGCATTTAAAATAATTCGCGGTTTCTGAATTGTGATAAAATTCATTTAATAGGCCTCGATCAATAAGGGCAATCTCTTGACCCAGACAACCTTCTGAATCAAAAAGCTGGTAGCCTAGGCCGGCAGTGTAAAGAGGAATATCTTTAATTGTTAAAGACTGATGGGCGATTTTTTCACCTAATTTATCCCGGTAGGGGTTGCGCCCGTCCATCGCTTTTTTCCCCGAGAACAAGGTGGCAAAAATATTTAATAACGTTGCTAATTGATCTTGAGAAAAAATAATATCGTAATGGCCCGTTTTGATTTGTTCACCATTTAAGAGCTCAGATGCAAGATTATAAGAAGTGTTAACCACGTCGTCGAGGCCAAGTTCAGCAAATGTTCTGGCATTATTGCCATGCCAATTCATCGCTGATTTTCCATCTTTTTCAATAAGAGCGGAGGTAAAACAGCTAAAAACTTTTTGTTTCTCAAAACATATTGTGCCCTCAGAATTGGCAATATAATTTTTGCTGATAATATCGGAGTATCCATTATAGGGAGAACCAACAACTGCAGAATCAAGCTTTTTAGGTGCCGCTTCTAAACTCAAGGCAAAGTCAATTTTTTCAGCAAGAGAGGTCTCATCTTGTCGATAAACTTGCGCGGAATCACTAATAATTTTATCGGCATGGACAATGGAGATATCCTGAAATTCATCAACCGCGGAGTATTTGGTGAAATTTAGCGCCTGATCGACCATCTCTGTTAAAGCATTTTCCTCCAATGATTCGCTATAAGAGAGGCCAATCTTCCTATCTTTAACCACGCGAATTCCCCAGACCTGTGAATTTGCGATGGAGTATTGTTCTAATTCGCCGTCATTGGATTTTAGTGAAAATTTGGCGTTGTCATGAAAGAGTACCTCACTTTTGGTGGCGCCCTTTTTTTTTGCATACTCGAGAACGAAGGCAAGCTTCTTTTCAATAATTGGATCCATTAGGCGTTTCCTCCCACCAGTATATCGTCTACTTTAAGTGCCGGTTGTCCAACTGTAACGGGAACCCCTCCAGAGACAGAGCCACAAATACCCGCCGCCATAGCAAAATTATTTCCCACCATAGAAATTTTTTGTAACACGTCTGAACCACTGCCAATTAACGTTGCCGCCTTGAGTGGCCTATCAATTTTTCCGTTTTTAATAAGGTAGCTCTCTTGCGCCGAAAAATTAAATTCGCCAGTGCCCGGCTTGACAGAGCCACCTCCCATTTGACTGCAGTAAATCCCATGATCTATGGAGGCGATCATTTCTTCTAAGGAGTATTTACCCGGACTGATAAAGGTATTGCGCATACGACTAGCGGGGGCAAAGCGATAGGATTCCCGGCGTGCCGAGCCAGTTCTCGCATAACCAGTCTTCATGGCCCCAAGCTTATCCACCATAAATGATGTTAAGATGCCATCTTTTATGAGTTGAGTTTTTTGCGTAGGCATACCTTCATCGTCAATATTAAGAGATCCCCAAGCATTTTCTAGCGTCCCATCATCAAAGGCCGAAACACATTTATTGGCAATTGGCCGTTGCATTTTATCCCAAAAAACAGAGGCCTTTTTGGCAACGGCGGTAGTTTCTAATGAATGCCCACAGGCTTCATGAAAAATGACTCCGCCAAAACCATTTCCAATGATGACGGGCATTTTTCCCACGGGAGTGGCGCCAGCCGTTAGTTTTTGCAGCGCTATCCCGCCGACTTTTGTCGCGAGTTGAATAGGGTCGTGCTGATTTGCAAATTCCCAACCGTTGAGACCTCCTGGCCCTTCAAAACATTGGCTTTGGCGATTGCCATCTTGTGCAATTGCCAACGCTGAAAGACGCGTATAATGGCGTTTGTCGCAGGCATGGAGGCCTTCTGTATTAAAAATTTCGACGGCCTGCTCTCGTTGCATAATATTGCCATTAAATTGCACTATTTTTTCGCTGACCCCTCTGGAAGATTCATCCATGGTCATAAGATAGGCAATCTTTTCATCGAGGTATTGATCTTTTGCTAAGGTTTTACTGGCGGGGTGAATATCCTGTCTTGGCGAAAAATTAAAAGCTAGCAAACTCGCTTGAGGTTGTTTTTTATCTTTTTCGCTGAGGATACAGGTCATTTTAAGCAGTTCATGCAAATGATCTGAATTTGTATAACCGTAGAGAACTTTTGTACCAAAAATTAAGCGCAGACCAATACCAAAATTAAGTCCACCCTGCATTTCATTAATTTTTTTATCGATGAGACCGACTCTATTAGTCTTGGTTTTTTCCACAAACAATTCCGCAAAATCGGCACCTAAATCGATGGCGTTTGCCAAAACTTTTTGTGCCGTCACTGTATCAAGCATTGATGCTCCTGAAGTTATATGATGAGTTCTAGATTTTAACGAGAGTCATAAGTTTAGGCCAGTTTTTTTACTTTTGGGGAGGCGTATTTCTTCTTTAGAACCCTCTCCATATTCTCCAGCAGGTCGGGATGTTTTTTTATTATTTCTAAAAAATTATCTTTTGATAATTTATACAAATCACAATAAGTATGCGCCCGGACATGAGCATTGCGCGTGGTTTGTTCTAATAAAGCATTTTCTCCAAAAAATTTACCATCTTGTAGGTTAGCAATAATTTTATTTTCTCTATCAATGACCTCAACGGTGCCGTGAGATATAATATACATTTCCTCTCCTGTATCTCCGGCCTGAATAATATATTGCGAGGGAGAAAAAGACATTTGTTCGAGGGCGTTTGCAATATCGACTAAGCAATGGTGGGAACAATTTTTAAAAAGTGGAATTTCACTAATCAGTTTAATATTCATATGTGTTTGAATATCTACCTTTAAAGCGAGGGGAAGATCGGCGATAATTTTAGCATCGTTGTCGCTAAGTCTTCTCGCGTAGAGATGGTTATAATAATTGAAGGCGGCCCTTTGCAATCTTATAGGGATATTATAATGCTTCATAAACATATTCAGGTCTTGAATTTTTTCTCTTGATTTTTCGTTATAACGGTCCACTGTCGACAAGAGACGAGAGATATTACCGATAACAATACCGTAGACACCAACGCCACAAATCATAATGACCATGGTATAGAGCCGCGCCAAATTCGATGAGGGAGTTATATCACCATATCCCACAGTGGTTAAAGTGGTTACCGCCCAATAGAGCGCCATATTATAATCGTCGACAATATTCCCTTGCAGATTGCCATTGACCAAGATCCAACCACAAGCTATCCAATGAATGGCCATTATAATAAAAATCGCCACCCCAATAATTTTAACCGAAATAGGCAAGACGGTTAAATTATCCCCCAAGGTAAACATTTTGCGAAATCTCAGGAAGCGCAGGGATCGCAAAGATTTTAAAATGATGACCACGCCAGGGAAACCAAAAAACGTGACCAATAATCCCCATGGTAGAGCGGCGAAAATTTCTAAATAAAGCATGGGGTTTTTCCAAGATGAATATATAGTTTTGGAAACTTGATTAAATTTTTGAAATGTATACAGTTTTTGATGTAATAAAATATCGGTAAAAAGCAACAGTGAAATAAAGCCTTCCCCCCATATTTGCCAAGGTTTTAGGCCAAATTTGAAGGCGAATAGCAAAGGGGTCTCTATTAAACTAAAACAGATAATAACTATTATCAATAGATTGACGCCTAAAATTTTTATTGAAATATTATCTTTTCCCATGGCCTGTAAAGATATCGGTAGCGAGATGGCAAAACCTTAGGTCGGCCAACACACCGTTCTGCATTTTTTTTGCAGAGAGACTTCTCCCTTTCACCAAAGCTGGTTTACCACCGTGAAAATTTTTCAGGGTGTTTAAAATTTATCGATGAATAGGCTTAATAATTAACAGAGTAATTGCTTTTAGTATTCTTAAGCAGTAGGAATGATTAACCGGAAACATCTACATCTACTAGAGGAGACCTTGTTATGAAAAATTTTATTAAAATACTCATGGTTTTGACCATTTTTACCATTGGCCAAGTAAACGCTGCGGTTTATATTTGTCGCAGCGAAGCTGGCACAGATTATTTATTGGCCTTAGGCGAGGGAAAAGGTATGCTTTTTACCAATAAACATGGCTATTTTGCGGCCATTAAAGGCGATGTTCAAGTAAATCGTGCCCTGGATGATGGCCCTACTTTTGCTTCATACCAACCGGCAAGACCCTCCATTAATTGGAGATTAGAAAATTCGTGTTGGACCTTTGGGCCAGATTCCTTGAGATTTAAAGTAAGAGTGTCATCATTTGGCGATAGTGGGAGTACCGTGCAAGCGCTTTCAAATTATTATATCGACCCAGCGCAGCCTCACTGCTCTGTGCCACGTATTCTAAGAGTTCGCCCTGCACAAAAAATTAATTGTAAACTTGTAAAATAGCTCTGCCCTTAATGTGATTGTAAGCTTTTTTAAGCGTGCAATCACATTTTCAAAATTTTTCTGCTCAAAAAAAAATTCAATAAACCCGCCCTTGCAAAAATAAAACAGATGTTTAAAAACTTGATTTAGAATAAAATGAGAGAATGAAAAATAAAAATCTGATAAAAATACTTTTGCTTTTTTTGTTTATTTTTGGAGGGGGTATTGTCGGCTACCGGCAAATAGAGGGTTGGTCTTGGTTTGATGCTTTTTATATGACCGTCATAACTTTGAGCACCACAGGTTTTGCCGAAATTCATCCACTCAGTGATGCTGGTCGCTTGTTTACGACAGTCCTTATTGTCACAGGTATGGGAATGGTGGCCTATTGTGCTACCCTTATCATGAGCTGGCTGATGAGGTTTAATTTAGCTACGAGAAGGAGGATTAAGATGCTAAAAAAAATAGATGGACTCACTGGGCATATCATAATTTGTGGTTTTGGTCGCATGGGCAGGGTCATTTGCGAAGAGATGGAAAAGGCCAAACACCCCTTTGTTATTATTGAACAGGGCGCGAGATTAATTGAACAATTAAAACAAACGAATTTTCTTTTTTTAGATGCTGATGCCGCCGACGATGAAACTTTATTAAAAGCTGGTATTACTCGTGCAAAATCATTGGTTTCAATGATCGATAATGATCATGATGCCATTTACTTAACGTTGGCCGCGAGATCATTAAACCCCCATATTGAAATCGTCTGCCGTTGTAACGATGACCGCGCTACTAAAAAAATAAAAATGGCGGGCGCCAATAAGGTGGTCTTTCCCTTTAAACTATCCGGGCAACGAGTCGCTCATACAATTATCAACCCCGCTGTGGAGGCCTTTGTCGATGTCCATGGGGTGCATCCCGACGATAAAGAAAGGTTACAATTGACAGATATTATTGTGACGGAAAAAAATAGACTTAAAAATATGACTCTTGCTACTTGTGGCATTACAAGGAGAGAGTTAATTATTGTTGGGATCAAGAAAAAAGACAATTCATTTATTTTTTCTCCGCAAGCAGATTATCATTTTGAAGAGGGTGATTGTTTAATTTCACTCGGGACTAAAGAAAACTATGAAAGTGTCGTGAGTAAGCTATGTTAGCGACTTAATGACTTGTTGATATTCAGTTAATAAACTCTGCACACATTCTTTAACCGAGGGAATTTCCTGCAACAGGGCACCGATTTGCCCTACCTCCAATTCTCCCTCGACTAAGTCTCCTAATAACATCCCTTTTTTTGCTCGGCCTTTTCCCAGGAAGGCCAAAATTTCCTCTTTGGGAGAACAGTTATTCTCCATCACTTGGACCCGCTGTGAAAAAGCATTATTTAATAATCTGACGGGAACGACAGATTTTAGTAAAAGCTTAGTGTCTCCAGGTTTTGCTGCGAGCACTGCCTGTTTGAAGTGATTATGAGCACTACTTTCCTGGCACATTAAAAACCTTGTGCCCATCTGCACGCCTTGCGCCCCTAATGCAAAGGCCGCTGCAATACCGCGACCATCGCCAATTCCTCCGGCGGCAATAACCGGAATCCCCACAGCATCGACAACTTGTGGCAGCAACGTCATGGTAGTAAGTTCATCTCTACCATTATGCCCACCTGCCTCAAAACCTTCCGCTATAAGCGCATCTACTCCAGCTGCTGCACATTTTATGGCGAGTTGGGGAGACGAGGTGACATGGATAACAGAGGCTTTATTTTCTTTAAGTATACCTGTCCATATTTTGGGACTGCCTGCGCTGGTGATAAAAATATTAATTCCGGCCGAGAGTGCGATATCTATTTGCTCCGCAACGTTATGATAGAGCAGAGGAATATTCACCGCCAGCGGTTTGTTGGTCAATGACTGAGCTTTTTTGATTTGTAACTTTAATAGCTCTGGCGCCATGGAACCGGCACCAATGACGCCCAAAATACCTGCATTGGCCGCTGCTGCCGCCAATTTTGCTCCTGAAACCCATACCATTCCCGCTTGGATGATCGGGTATTTTATTTGCAAAAGAGTGGTAATATTTTTTTTTGGAAAAGTCGTTTTCATAGGCCCTAGGGTAACAGCGTCCTGTTCAACTGTGAATCAACTAATTATTCCCGTTTGATTGTCCATCTAAGTTAAACATTTTTACGAGCTCAGCATAGTTGGGCAAATTAACCTGTTTTTTTAATACCGGTAGGTAAAAGTCTTTTATTTTATTGACCTGCCCGATCTCCAACATATATTCAACCACGTCAAAAGTCGACGAGGGATGTTTGCCTTGTTCAAGGCAAAGAGCGTGGATCTTTTTAACTTTTTTTAACGGCCGCTTTAACTTAATGGATAGTTGTAATTCATAGCAATTATCGTCATCGAGTAATTCGTCGGGAAAGCTTTTCTGCAGCTCTGCAAATGACTTATTTGCTAACTCTCCATTTACTTTCAATTCTATAATAAAAATTTCCCTTGAGAGTTCATAAGAATGTTGCAAGATATCGTCTTTATGCTTACTTAAATTCTCTATGATAAATTGGTATTGCTTCCTAAAGTCATCTTCATTGACTTCTATACCTTTAATATATTCTTGAGATTCCCAATAGATCAGTCCACCGGCAAGAGAAAAATTCTCTTTTTTGATTAAAGCATCGAGTAGCACTTTAAAACCTACTTCTTGTTGCAAATCAAAAAGATTTTCTTTGCTAATGGTCATTTCATCGAGCAAGTCCAAAACTTCCTGGCCGACAGGACTGGCCGCAGTGTGGACAATATTGTCGGGTGGATTGGCGATTTTGCTACTCATCTTTGGTAACATTTTATGGAAATCGTCGGAAAAGTACGCCGCAACAAAAAGCCCGATAATCAATATAAAACTCATTAGATATTTTTTCATGCAACCTATTATTATGTGAATAATTTCTAATTACAAGAATTTATGGCAGTTTTTGTTATTTTTTAAGTCCCCAGAGAGTTTAAGCGGCCCCTAAAATCCTTAAGTTACAAAATTCATTCAAGTCCACAGTAAAATAACTTTAAGGAGTTCTTTATGGAAACATTTTTAGCCGAATGGCATCATGGCAGTACTTTAAATATGTTCTTGGTGGGTGGCATGATCCTTTTAAGCATGGGGGGCCACGCCTTAATGTCTTTTGCTCTTTTAATTCTCGATGGCCATGTACAGGAATCAATGAGAGAAAAGCATGGCCTACTGATCCCTTTGCATCCCCACGAAAATCATTTGACCAATGCCGAATCAAATCTGCATGAGCAGAAAAAAATTATTTAAAGACCTTGGACTTGGCCTTGAGCTGTCTTTAAGAAACGCCGCCTTATTCATTAAAACTTGTAAGTTCTTCCTTGGTCATGGCAGGCAGTAAATTGACTTTTTTAAGCAATAAGATATATTTTTCAATTTCCCTTAACTTTTTATAAAAGTTAACCTCTAATTCTTTCATCTGCATGGTCTCGTCGTATTTTCCAGTGGCGATATACCAATGACCAAATTTCAAACGAAGTCCTATTCTCTCTTCCTGTTGAGGGCGCATCATTTTGTTAACGTTCTCAATTTCCTCAATAACAATAGTGTTTTTCGTATAATCGTTCATCGAGCTAATAAATACATCCCTTTGCTCCTTTTCCATCAACATAATTTGATAGAGCCTGCCATCAAGGACACTTTTAACATGATTTTTCCATTGATAAAAATCTCTTATATTCAAGGTGTAGATGGCCGCTAGAACTTTAATAATTTTATTTTTCAAATCCTTTTTTTCAACTTCGTTTAAGTTCTCCGACATGATTTTATCAAAAAGAATACTAAAATGACCAACTTGTTCATCTAATCTTCTTTGTTTATCCGCCAATTCTGATTCTATAGAAACGATATAATGCGCCAAACCTGTGGCATCAGCAATTTCTGTAGACTGAATCTTTCGTAAACTTTTAGAGAATTGGTCTTGCGCCATAGGTTCCATAACTCCTGAGGGAATCGCCAATGTGGTAATATTAAATTTCTCCAAGGCCAATTTTTTATATTCCTGCATTTGCAGCTTTGCCTGTCGCGCCCTTTCTTTTAATGCTAAAAGTTCGCTGGTTTGTTCCCCGGTGGGTGGGAAAGAGGCCACCCATATTCCATATCGTAAAACACAGGAGTCCTTATTGCACTCTTTGCTAAATTCATTGGCAAAGCCAATGTCTTTCCTGACGCTATAAAAATGATCCCAATAATGATCAAATAGGGTTTGGTTCTCATCATAAAAGGTATACCATTCAGCATTATAATTAATATTTCTTTGTACATTCGCCAACCATTGTTCAAATCTATGGGTGTAATAATCCATTCTTTCAATGAATCCTCTCAGCTGTATAATATAATTTTCTTTTTCCGTTGCCGTTTTAGCAACGGCAATTTCTCTTAGTAGGCCATCAATATACCATTTAAACTGATCAAAACTTGTTAACTTATCTTCAAGTTGGTTGGTTTTATCTTGGAAATAATCCAGCACAGATCTGACGTGGGTTTTTATGGTGAATTCTCTAATTTTTGCTTGCCGTTCAACTTGATTGATCGCCTTTGGCCCCAACCTAGTAATCAGTTCAGCGATATTTTCATGAGTTTTTTCCCAATGGGGGGGGACAAGATCTCTCAATTGATCTGCGGCACCAATAATAAATTTATTAACAGATGACTCTAAAAATAATGTGATACCGGCAGCTGCGACGATGGTGCCTCCCACTGCAAGCTTAATACCGCCACCAATTAAACTTCCCAGCCTTTTCAATGCGGATTTTGGTATTTTTACACCCCTCAAAAATAGGGCGTAACCAGTTGAGTGAGTACCGATAGCAACCGATGCCAACCCTTGCTGCACTCCAAACCAAGCGGCTCCGCTTTTAATTTTCACAGAATATTCACCTGAACGATTCACGATTTGAAAAATTTTTTGAGATAATTCAAAAATGTCTCCACTCTTTTTATGCAGAAATTTTATTCCCTGAGTATTATTTAAGAGAGCAAAATCATCAACAACTGTTCCACCCTTCAATAGGGCAGCTCCGGCAGGTACATGCTCTGAAGCCTGTGAGACTCTCAAAGTATTGATAGCGCGGTAATGCACTGAAGATTTATTGGAGATCACCTCGGCCTCTACTCGTCCACGTTTTTTCCCAGCATCTATAAAGGCGCCATTCTTAGCAATAGTTCTTTTAAACGCCTCGGATGTGAGCCTTAATTTATCAGTGATAAAGACGGCAGATTGGTAAGTTGAAAATTTCTTTACTTCAACACCAGCACTTTTAAGTGTCTGCAAAATGATTTTCGGAGTTTTTGCCTTGGTATAGGCAATGCCATTTTTTATGACCACACTCTCCTGCCACAGCCGGGTTAATTGCATTTTAGAAAGGGTCCCATTGAGCATGAGTAGTCCCGCGCTCAAAGTAAAATTATGCCAAGCATTCTCTACGGCCTTAAGGCCACCCCACGCCCGGCCGGTGATCACGGTATGAGCATTTTCTTCGGCAATAAGTGCTTGCTCATAGGCTTGATAGGTGGCGTAGATTGAGTGGTAGAAGAGATATTGGTGGAGCCCGGTTTTAGCGATACCAGCTATTTCATGGACACCGCCAGCACGAGTAAAGAGTTGTGACCTAATTTTCGTTATTCTAAGGACTCGCATTATATTTGTCGCCCGCATGGCCTGTGCCCATTTTGTCGACCCCGCCAAGAGGAACAACGGCGCGCGGCCTAAAAGAGTAGAGACGACAGGGTAAGTGGCGAGGGTGGCAACGGTGATACCGGCCAATTCTAGGCCCCCCCAAAAAAGTTGTTTGCCAGTGGTGATATGCTGATCAATAATGAAATTACTTGCCGCCTCGTGGAGATGGCCTTCTTCTTTTAACACCTCATCGGCCTGTGGATTATCCAGTAGGATCTTCTTTATTTCGGCCTTTATGGTCATCTTCTGGGCCGGGCAAATAAGCTGGTCAGGCGTCATTTTCAATAATTGACAGGTTCTTTTAAGCGCCGGTAATTGTTTATGCACGAAATTAAACGCCAGCGCTTTTTGTATTTCAAAATCAAAATTTGCTGAATATTCGGTCAAATCTGTCACTTTTAATTCTTTAGTATTGCTGCTGAGCCAAGAAAATAAGGTCTCTTTGCCAAGACCCCTTTTATAATCAATACTCAGTAGGGGATGGGTGATTTTTAACATGTCCATTTCATCTTGTGCTTCTTGTGCCTTACGCTTTAAATAAGCGAAAGCTTTTTGCCAGGAGTCTTCTGACATCACCGATCCATGGGGGAGCGTCGCCACTGCCTGGGCCAATTGATTTTTGCCATGTATTTTTAAAATTTTTTGTCGCTGATTTTCACTGGCAAAGAGAATATTTAAATAGATTAACCATGGAGCATACTCTCTATTCTTTGTAATATGCTTTTTGACTAATTCTTCCGATTGTAAGGTTTGTAAAACACGCAGCCTGCTTTTGTTAGAGAGATAATACTTAAAGATATCTAATTCTTGGGTATCCTGGTTTTCTATTTTATTCTTGAATTTCTTTAAGGTTTTAATGGAAAGAAAGGCCTTTCTTAAAGTTTCTTGCAAACTTGTGATAGCGATATTTTTTTCAATTGAATAAATAGGGGCATCAGAACTCAGTGATTTATGAATTTTCTCATTTGTTATGGGGACTTTATTTAATTGAAGTTGCTGATTTCGCATCTTGCGACTTAAATGCTGAACCAGTTGAGCTATATAAGGATCTTCTCTGCTACATAGACTTGGGATGGAAAAAAAAGCATGGTAAGGACTTTCCTGATCGTGTTGATTTAATAAAATATTTTTTTTTGCAAAAAACCCTAATCGCCCCTTCACGATATCTTCATGCTCAAGGGGGTTGATGCGGCTATACTCTAAAACATCGTGCATCCCCAAAATAATATGTTCAATTTTCTGGCGTATTAAAAGTCGTATATAAGCGTATCGTTCAAAGGCATTTCTTTTATACTCAAAGACTTTTGCCGCCTCTCTTAGCCTCTTTTCTGAAAATCCGTAGGCCTTGACCAATCTATTGAGAGTCAACGAATTAAAATTTTGCGCATCGGTTGCATATTTTTGCTGATACAAGCGTAAAATGTCTGCATTTGATGTTCTTAGGGTGCGTTTTTTATAAGAAAAGGCAGCGCCCTGGGCGGGAAAAATAGCGGAGTATTGGCATAAAGGGGCATCTGGATTTTCCTTCAGGTAGAGAGTTTCTGCCGATAGGAGGGCGGGCGTCAACAAAGAGACCAGGCCCAATATTAATTTAATTAAAGGGGTAAAAAACATTTAATGACTCCATAATGAATCAACCTAGAGGGCAGAATACAAAAAGTCATATTTTTATGAGATTTTGAAAACTTTCCAACGACCCGCAGGGTCATTCTTGCGGTTTCATTGACGAAGGGAAGGGGTTTTTAAGAGTTGAAACTTTCTATATCTCTTTAGATTGGTAAAAGAGGGATCATTTTCGATGTCCTGCCAATCTGTAAAGCCAAGGTTTTTTGCGCGTTTTAATTCATCGTAACTTTTATGCAATTTATTTTTTATAGAGTAGAGGGAGGATGAATTTAAACAACCTTTAAGGGAACCCAATTCGCAGGCCGTGGAAAAATATGTCATCGCCTGCTGCTCGTCGTGCCTATCGTTGTAGATAATCCCCAGATTAAAACATCCAGCATCATCTTCTAAGACGCAGGCCTTTTTGAAAAACACGATGGCCTTTTCATCTTTTTTATTGGAGAAAAAATACAATCCAAGTCTTTTGCAAGCATCTGTTGATTTTTTTTGGCATGCCTTGCGATACAGGTGAAGGGCCGCCGATAGATCAGCTTCTTGTTCTCTTTTTGTGGCGATCTCAAAACAAGCGTGGGCGTTCTCTAAGCGACAGGCCTTTGCAAAATAGGAGCGCGCTAATTTTAGACGGCCCTTTTTTCCCACTAAATAACCTGTCTTATAACATCCATAAGCATTGTTTAAATTGCAGGATATGCTATAAAATTTTTTTGCTCTCTCATCATCATGTTCTTCCAATTCACGTGCTAGTTTATTGCAAGCGCGGGTATTTCTCTTCAGGCAAAGTTTTTTTTGGGTGGGGTCTAGATGATTTGGCGTCAGCTTATCCAAGCTGGTTTTTATTTGATCGGGTGGGTGTTTTGTACTTTGCAGATCTTCTTGTGGCAACAATGAGCACGCCCCGAATAAGAGCAGAGTCATCAATTTGTAAGTAAATTTTAAGAAATCATCGCTCATGATTTTCCTTATGAATTTTTTGCCAATCTCAGTCCGCTAAACTGCCACGAATCCTGTGGGTAATAAAAATTTCGATAAGTTTTCCTGAAATGATCCTCTGGGGTGGCAGCAGAACTTCCCTTTAACACCATTTGACCACACATGAATTTGTAATTGTATTCTCCCAGGGCACCAGGTAGCCTTTTATGCTCTGGATAGGGGAGATAAGCACTTTCCGTCCATTGCCATAATTCCCCGTGCATCTCGGTCAACTGAGGATGTCCAAAGGCATATTCCCATTCTTGCTCTGTGGGTAAACGCATCTTTTTCCATTGTGCGAAAGCTTGTGCCTCGTAATAAGTAATATGTGCCAATGGGGCATTTTTAACGAGTGATTTTTCTCCACTTAAGCCTCTGTGCCACCAACCAGCACCCTTGCAGGGATCTCTATGCCAGTACAGAGGCGCTCTTCTATTATTTTTCTGGATAAAATCCCAACCTGGGGCACTCCAAAGATGAAAATTAGTATAGCCTCCATCGGCGATAAACTCTAGAAATTCCGCATTTGTAATCAGTCGTTTAGCAAGTTGAAAAGGTGAGAGGTTAAAAATATGCTTGGGGTATTCGTTGTCAAAAGCAAACTTGTCATCTTGCTCTTTGCCAATTTCCACCAAGCCTCCGGTGAAAGAGATAAATGAGAGTGGCGCAATTTCTTGCCTCTTTGGTAAGTTCGGCATTGGCCGATACACGGGCATTTCAGGGTTTTGCGCCAAGATATGCTGAATATCCATAAGTAATAATTCTTGATGTTGTTCTTCGTGATGGAGTCCAATCTCGACGATCTTCGAGATTTCTGGGCATTTTTCGGAACCCATGAGCGCGATCATCTGCCGATCAATATCTTCTCGATAGTCATACACCTCTTTTACTGTAGGTCGCGAAAGGACGCCCCTCTCTTGACGCGGCCAGTGCTCACCAAAACTCTTATAATAAGAATTAAAGATTTTTAAAAATAATGCCTTTTCACAGCGGTAATTCGGCGCATATTGTGCCAAAATAAATTGCTCAAAAAACCAACTGGTATGCCCTAAATGCCATTTCGGAGGGCTTATTTCTGGTGCGCTCTGAATGGTATAATCTTCAATCTCTAAAGGTTCACAAATATTCGCTGTGTTCTGCCGAACTTGCCGATAGCGTTTAATTAAATCCATTCAGCAATAATATTTGATTGCAGCTCCTTTGCAAACTGAAATAATTACTTAGTGCCTGTTCATTTAAACCTATGCAGCGTAAGTTGCCCTTTTATTTTCGGAGGGATGATCGTGAAGTCAAGTTTGCTATGTATGCTTTTATGGGTTTTAGGTTGTGGGGTGACTCTTTCAGTGCGGGCAGAATGTGTCCAAGATTACCATTTGATAAGTGATTTTGACGACACCATTAAAACGTATAGATGGGAAAATTTTTATAATGTTGCTCGCGAAGCTTTCTTTACTCATACCATTAATGCGGGCATCGATACATTGTACAATGAGATGCTAAAACAATCCACAGATCCAGACTGTTACCTCGAGCTCAATAGCAATAACGATCTTTTTACGGTGTTATCTAAAAGTCCCAAACTTGTCCGCGGGCCTATCAAATCATTCTTTAGAAAAAATAAATTACCTCGTCCCTATTTGTTTGTCAGAGGATTTTTTAATTTTTTAAATTTTGGCGAAAACTATAAATTAAAAAAACTGAGAAAGCGTGCCCAACAAAAAAAGGTCCCCTTCATTTTAATTGGTGACGATACCAGCATAGATAATAAGGTTTACCATCAGTTTTCAAATAGATACCCCCAACGTGTGCTGGATATTTATATTCACAATATAACAAACGCCCGTGGGTATACCGGACAAATTAAATATATTACTGCTTTTGAGGTGGCGCTTAATGAATACCTCAACCAGCGTTTAACAGCTGAGGCGGTGCTTAAAGTAGGTCAAACAATCCTGCGGGCGAAACATAGAGCGATTATTCCACCCTACGGTTTTTGCCCGTTAGAACCTCTTCAACATCAAATCACAAATTCTGATATTATTGATGCCATGGCAAACAAAATTACTGAACTTGTGCATGGTATTTGCCACAAAAGGAACCATTTGAAGAGAGACTAGGATAAATTTCATATGAGCTCGTGGCATTTTACATTTTTTCTTTTATCTATATTGACTATTCAGCTAACTTTTTCTAATGAAAATTATTCTGCACAAAGCGATGCAGAAATAGAAGTTATGTTCGATGATGGTTCTGAAGAATTAGATATTGCACCAATGAAAAAAATCAAAAAAATCAAAAAAAAAATTAAAAAGATTCCAAAAATTATAAAAAAAGTAAAGCCAGCAATAATGATTGTGGGGCCAACCCCGAAACCCGCAAGGATCGTCCCACAAAGGCGACAACCAGTTCGTCCCTCAAGCATAAAAAAACATTCTTCTGCACAGCAATTACCGCCTATTGGGGACAAAATAAACGCGCATAAAGTGACGGATAAAAACTCTCAATCGCGAACGGGGAAAGACAAATCTTGGTGGGGATTTGTCAAAAAACAATATAAGCGAGCAAAGCATTACTCGAAAGATTTATGGCAGCGCTATACGAAAAGATAGGCATAAAATAAAGGCCCATCATAAAATTTTTGACCCTCTCACAGGGAAGATTATGCCAAGTCATCGAAACTTGACCTGAAGTTTATTACATTGTATTTTTATTATAATTTTTCGATTAGAATCGGGGACTTACAATTAACTAGCATCCTTATAAAATGGCCACAGGATGCGCATCTACATGGATTGAGATGATTGAACGCAAGGAAAAGCCCCGGGCGATGGAGGCCGAGACTAGTTCTTTAATGGCCGGGTCATTGGAAAAAAGCAGTAAAAATATGGGCCTGGTGGGGGATTCAGTTGACACCCCTAATAGTCATCCCGACACCGTCAAGGGCAAAGCTAACTCTCCCTCTGCCATCACATATTGGATATTAAACAAAGCTTATGCCGCGATAGGCAGCCCACCCTTACAAATTCAATTGTGGAATGGTATTAAATTTGGCCGTAAAGATGCGGACATGCATACGAAAATACAGGTCAAAACCAAAAAAGCATTTTTTAAATTGCTCGCCTATCCCGATCTCTTTTTTGGCGATGAGTATGCCTCCGGCAATATTATTATTGAAGGCAATTTAATCACCTTTTTAGAAACATTTTATCGAGGTCAAATAAGTTCCAAACCCCATTTATTGCAAAAGATAATCTCTTATTTCTATGTTAGACGGCAAGAGAATCATCTGGAGGGCTCGCAAGACAATGTTCATCACCATTACAATATAGGTAATGATTTCTATAAACTTTGGTTGGACGAGCAATTAATTTACACCTGTGCCTATTATCCGACGATCGAGAGCACTCTGCAGGAAGCCCAGCAGGCCAAAATGGAACATATCTGTCGGAAGTTGCATTTGTGTCCTGGCCAAACTGTCATTGAAGTGGGTTGTGGCTGGGGAGCGCTGGCGATCTATATGGCGAAAAATTATGCAGTTAAAGTTACCGCTTTTAATATATCTGCAGAACAAATAAAACACGCTCGCGCCCGTGCCGTCACGGAAGGTCTCGAAAAAAATGTGGAATTTGTGCAAGACGATTATAGAAATGTTCAGGGGACATTTGATGCTTTTGTTTCGGTAGGTATGTTGGAACATGTCGGCCCCGACCATTATGAGAACTTTGGAAAATTGATCAATCGCTGCTTAAAAAAATCCGGCCATGGTTTATTGCATTTCATAGGTCGTAATGGGCCTATGCCAATGAATGCTTGGATTGAAAAAAGAATTTTTCCAGGGGCGCATCCGCCAGCGCTCAGTGAAGCTATGGCGATTTTTGAAAGTGGTGAATTTTCTGTGTTGGATGTGGAAAATTTACGGCTTCACTACGCTAAAACCTTGGAGCATTGGCTGGATAAATATGAACAGGAGACGGCGGCCATTACTGAAATGTTTGATAGCGAATTTGTTAATTCCTGGCGTTTGTACTTAGCGGGTTCTATTGCCGCTTTTTTAATGGGTGATCTCCAGCTTTTTCAAATAAGCTTTGTGCATGGACAAAATAATTTCATTCAATGGAATAGGGATTTTCTACATAATGATAATAAGACTAACACCAGACAAGAGCCGAAATGGAAACATATGACATAATTATTGTGGGCGGTGGCCCAGCGGGCTCCACCTGTGCTTGGCAATTAAAAAAGGCCGGACTCAATATCATGGTTCTCGATAAAGAGGTATTCCCGCGCCATAAAGTTTGCGCAGGCTGGATAACCCCCGCCGTCTTGGCCTCCTTGGAAGTCGATTTTGAGGACTATGCAAAAGAGCATATTATTCAACCGATCACTAGTTTTATTACGGCCATTATTGGTGGAAAAGAAATTCGCACAGAATATAAATCAATTGTAAGTTATGGAATCTTGCGTAGTGAATTTGATCATTTCCTCTTAAAACGTGCTGGTGTCCGCACTGAGCAAGGTATCTCTTTCGATAAAATGGAACGAGAGGGGGTAGATTGGATCGTCAACGGCAAATATCGTGCACCTCTCATTGTAGGCGCTGCTGGCCATTTTTGTCCAGTTGCCAAAGTTTTGGGAGCAAAGTTCGGTATTAAAGAAGCCGCCGTGAAAGCACAGGAGGTTGAGTTCCTCATGAATGAAGAGCAGGTTGCAAAATGTGTTGTTTCTGCTAACACACCTGAATTATTTTTTTGTCCCGACATGACAGGCTATGGTTGGATTTTTAGAAAGGGAGACTACCTGAATATTGGGTTGGGCCGGCAGGATCATCGCAGTCTCAAAAAGCACGTCAACCATTTTGTCGATAACCTGGTTCAGCAGGGAAAAATCCCCACTGATATCTCAGAAAAATTTCTCGGCCATGCCTATTTATTATATGGTGAAACCCCACGAAAGATCATTGATGAGGGTGTCTTATTGATTGGAGACGCCGCTGGGCTTGCTTACCCACAAAGTGGAGAGGGTATCCGACCGGCCATTGAATCGGGCCTCATCGCTGCCCAAGCTATTGTCGCCGCAAACAAAAACTATAATCTCGCTGGCCTGCAAGGTTATGCGAATGCCTTAACTAAACGGTTAGGGCGCCGTGGCCCGCAAACTATAAATGCCATAACCGCGCCATTATTTCCCTATGTCAAAGAGCATATTGCTCCTAAGATTATCCATTTTGTAGGAAAAAAGATTTTATCTAATGGATGGGCATCACGGCATATCGTCATTGACCGTTGGTTCCTACATAATAATCAACCGGCACTTATCGCAGATTAAAATGGGCCAACCCAGGTTCTTAAATGGCCAAGCTTAAGATGGCAGAGAACGCCCATAGGGTCGCGGCCGAAAAGAGGGGAATGGTCAAATTATCATCTATACGTATGGGAATGGCCTCAAAAAGGGTAATGATGATGGCAGCAAAAAGCGCCAGTATAAAAACAGCAACTGAGTATTGTAGGGTGCTCCCGAAGGTGATTAAAATACATAAGAATGTGGAAATAAAAAAAGCGCCACTGCCCTCTAAGGTTTTGCCTTTAGACCAAGGGTGTTTACCAAATTTTATTCCTATAATGGCGGACAAAGGGTCGGCGATGGCCAATATATAAATCGCCGTTACCGCCACTATCTTTGGGAAACTTAAAATGGTCAGCAATAAGGCCATGGCATAGGGGACAGAAGCCGATTCTTGTAATTGCTCCTCGGCCCGTAAAAAATACTTAGTGATTATATTAAACTTTTCTGAATATTCTGGATAGCTTACGCGTAATTGTTCAAAAATATACATAACACTGGCGCAAGTGCCTAAGAGGTACACGGCCTGTTGATGGGCCACCGACAAATTGTAAAGAGTGGCGGCAAAAATCCCCATTCCCATATGGATAAGACGTCGGCTTATCTGAATATTATTTCTCGTTTTGTAGAGCTTTGATTTATCAATACCCACGGATTTTTGGCGACCTTTTTGCATGCTATTTTTATCGGTATATTCGGTCATTCACTTTACCCACACCTTTTCTCCATGCTTAAACTAACCTTAAGAAAAATTAAGTCTAAAAATATTCAATATCACTTACTCTTATAGTAGTACATATATTGGAAAGACCTAACACAAGCGATATAAATATGCCTAAAAAAATTCTTATAGTTGACGATGAAGTTTATATCCGAGAATTGTTAACTTTACAAATCCTTGAATCCATAGATTGTGAAATCTCTGAAGCTGAAAATGGACTTGTAGCTTTTGAATTATGCAAAACCAATCAATTCAATTTGATTCTATGCGATTATAAAATGCCCATAATGGATGGCCTCACTTTCATTAGTTCTCTGAAAACTCAAGACAACCTAAACGAAATAACGCCAATAATTGTCATTTCTTCATTTGTCGATTCAGCAAAAAAAGCAGAGTTCAACTTTAAAAATATCCAATTTATGGAAAAACCTATCCCCATGGAAGTCTTGACAAAAAAAATCGCCTCAATCATCGCATAAACCCTTTAAAAATAAAAAAAATATGGCCGCTCGATAAAGCGTCCCACACTTATTTTTTATCAATAAAAGACAAGGCCATACCCTGGGTTTGGCTAAAGTTTGAAAATAAAATGAGAAAGTTTCCAAGGGCCACAAAAGAAAACATCAATGTCAGAGCAGTCAAAAAACTCGCCCATCCGGGAATCGCGGCGCTGGTAAAGACTCTAATATAGACCACCACCATCGACGCAATAACTCCAAGAATAAAAACAAGCGAGAAAAAAATGAGTGAACGAATGGCCATTTTATCCAAAAAAGGCATTAATAAACTTATTCCGTGCTTGATTAATGCTTTGAAATTCATTTTTGATTGACCAAAATACCTAGGCCCTCTTTCACAAGGAACAAAATAGATCGGTAATTTAAGCGCTAGCAGAGTTGAGCTATAACATAAATCAAAATAAGGGTGCTTAATAATTTTCTTTAAGAAAATTGCTCTATGGGCAGAATAATTCCCACTCTTTACTGTCAGGCCCGTTAGTGTAAAGAAAAAGAGCTTGTAGAATTTGTACATAATTTTGAACAGTAATCTTTCTCGTCTGCGAGTTCTCTGTGCCAAAACAGTGTTTACCTTGCTTATTTCAAAAAGTGGATTAATAACCCGAGATAAATCTTCTGGACGGTCTTCACCATCGGAATCCATAATAACAATGATATCTTTATCGCCGAGGTTACCCATAATGGTGCGCAGGCCAAAAACAATGGCACGTTGATGACCTAAATTAAAAGGAGGTGTCACCACGCTGAGGTTTTTTACTTTTTCAAACTCGTGAAGAGAACAGTCAAGGCCTGCACTATCGTCGACTAAGACATAGTGTATATCTGTAATATGCGCATTATCCTTTAAATTATTTTGAATATTTTCTTTTAATTTTTTAAAAGATTCTACGTCAAAATAAAGAGGGGATAAAATCCAAAGTTTTGCTTTATCTTCTTTCATTGCAAGTCATTGTTCTTCTCAAATCTTTTTGGTTTTACTGTGTCAGACTTATCGTAACTTTTTTAATAATTTAAAGTTTTTAAACTGTTTTTCTAGGGAAAAACTCGGGTAAACCTGAGTCGTCGTATTGGGTATCACCATATAATCAAATTTATTTAAAAATTTTGGCAAAAGAGCAGTAAAATTTAATGCATAATAATCTAGCCAATTTCTTTGTAGTTTTAGAATATTTAACTTTTTGGTATATCTCTGATTGGGGGGGGTGTTTTTAATCCAAGCTTTTTTTACACCATAAGAGTAGGTTGCCAAAGTTTTTTCTTTCCTATCATTTGCAAACACTTGGAGCATTTTTTTTCTATCGTAGTTTAAAATTCCAAAATATACCACATTGATATCCAACAGCTCTTCATCATCTATTGGATATGTCATCAATAGGTGATGATAAAAACATCGATTCTTAGTGTAAAGAGGGATTAAGTTGTAGAGCTGTCCACAATAGATTTTCTGATTAAAAATATTTAAGGCCATATAATTAAGAACATCCAGATTCTCCTCTACTGATGTGAGTTGAGAGAGTTGGCTTACACTTTTTATATTCGATTTTATGGAGTTTAAGGTTAGCAGGAATATAAGCCCCACCAATAATCCTGCTAAAGCCTTTTTGTACTGTCTATAAGAATGGCCAATAAAAAGAAAGATTGTAAAGTAAATGGGCAAAGACAGATAGTCTTTAAAATGAAAGTTTTGATATTCATACCCAGTCAAAATGTTTAAATTCATCAGCAAATAACAACCTACGCAAACAACCCCAGCAAATAAATAACTTTTGGTTTTTTTATACAGAACAAAAAACAAAAAACATAAGCTAAAAATAAATGATTTAAAGAATATGTAAATTGGTGAAAAATCATTTTTAAAAAAACTTGATCTTAGGAGGGCTTCCTCTTGAAATGGCATACCCAATTTAGTTTTTAAATAAAAGAGAATAAAAAGAAACCCTAAGAATTGAATTGCGAGGAGCTTCTTCCAAACACTTCCATCTCGATGAAATAAAAATGAATAAAAGACAATACACAATAAAAAAAAATGATAGGGGATCCATGCATAAAAAGGAATAATCGCCATGAGAAACATACATAAGAGTGAAAAAATTATCGCAAGGTTTGATAGGAATTGTTCTTTACTTGATTTTATAAAAAAATATAAACAAAATAATCCAGGTAGCGAATAGTGTAATGGGCTAATAAATCGATTCGTTCTGATTAATGGTTCAAATGAGTTATTTAACAAAGAAAGTATACTTTTAAATATCGGCAGAAGGCCACCAAAGCCAATATCTAAAAAATAGATGACTGCGAAGCCAATCCCCCATAATACATTTTTAAAAAAGAGATAAGAAAAGAGGCCAAGAACTAATAATGTCAGAGCTCTTGCCAATACCTTTAGGTAAATCGCTTTTTTTGCAAAATCTTCAAAAGGAGTTATTTTGTTAAGTATCTTAAAAAATAAGCAGGTATGAAAATTCTTGGTTTCACTCTTTAAAAAAGTTACCGGCACTCCTAGCGGGCAACCATATTGAGCAATATTTTCTAAGACTATACCGTACCAAGCCTCATCGGTATTATTATAAACATCGATTTTATTCTTTTTAAAAAAGAGATTAATATTCACTAAGATATTACAAATGAAAAAAATTGGTAAAAGATACTTCCAGTTAGATTTATTCATTCCTTTATTCTCCATTATTGTAAATAAAACACAATAATTTAAAAATAAAAGAGTAAACCCGTAAGGAATGTGAGCTTATTGCGGGACTTTTCCATAACATTTTAGCCCGTAATCTGCGCCTTTATCGTCATAAATTTTACATTTAAAAGAGACATATATGTCACAATAACCAGCTCTAACTAAAGCGTTATAAATGAACATTTTTACACCTTTGCCAAAGAAGTATTTTGCATTTTCATCACCCGTGTCAAATAACAAATCATAGGACAAATCATCTAAATTTTCTCTAATGATTTCTAAGACTCTGAATTTTTTAGGATTGGTATGCATCAAAAACTCCATAAAAATAGAAAGTAACTTAAATCTAAGGACAATTGTTGACTATAAAAATTCTCCATATTATTGTCCACCCACATGCCCTGAACCCTCCATGGAGATCCTATGCAAATTCGCCAAATACTCGGCCTAGCTCTGCTTTTATTCCCATGGGTCAACGGTTATGCCGTTACGCCCATTGAAGACCCCCAAAACCTGCTAAAAACAATGAATGAATTCATTGTGAAGAAAACTTTTGAGCAATCTTTAACTTGCGGATCGAGGGCGACTTTCCATACGCCAGTTGATAGCTGCGAATTTAATTGTGAGGTTGGCCCCTCCGGACAATTTTGCTTTTCCCTGTGTCAAGCTTCCGACAAGGTGAGTGAACATCGTATTAGTTCCTGCCAGGCCAACGAGGTGCTGTTAATTTCTGACTCTGGTTATTATCTACAAATAACTAAAAAGCTATTCGATCTCAATAAGGGCAATTTACTGACGATATTTATGCAATCTGTGGATGATTTTATAGATTATCCTGGAAAAATAGTTTTAACAAAAATTAAACCAGCACTTTATACGGTGGCAAGGAATTTGCCCAATGAACGAAAAATTGAGGCCCTCAATATTTGGGGGGAATACCATTTTTCTGATTTTTTAGGTTCTGTAGAAGTCATTTTTTCAGTCGCCAAAGATACCCAAGGTGTCGCTCAAGTACTGCGCTTTCGCATAGATGGTAGAACATGGTTTCGTCTTAAAGATTATGAGGATTGATGAATGAAAATAACGAGTATTACCATCTCACTGCTCTTCACCCTTGCGGCTTTTGGCGCAGGAGGCGGTTGGGTCGGCTCAGGTGGGGAATTGTTTCGAGATGCTCACAACCCTTGGTTTCTCAGGAACACTACTAACGTCAGCTATTGTATCCAATTGGACAAAGAAACGGTCTCTGCCGATTTAAAAACCAGTGAAAAGGCGATTAAGACAGGCCTTATGTATTGGCAAAAAGAACTCAATCAATCTTCCGCGATGCCGCAAGCAGGGCATTTTGTCCTGGGCGGCCAAATATTCGTCCAAGAAGAATGCAGTTCTGCGACAGATTTACGTTTTCTTTTTGGTCATGGAACATTATCTGAAAAGGAAATTAAGTTTTTAAAAAGGCCAGAAAAATATGTCGGTATTACGGTTAGAACCGCATACGATGAAGTGAATTTAAAAGGCAAAGGTTTTATCTATATTGCTTCTGATCGCGGCCCCCATGCCTACGACAATCCTGGTCATTACCTCAAAAAGGCATGGCAACACGAAAAACTTCTAACCTACGCCCTGATCCATGAACTCGGGCATATGTTTGGCATTCCCCACACCGGCAATGGAATTATGTCGGAGGTTTTTTTAGATCAATTTTTAACTAAAACTCTAGTGGATAATTTTATAAAGCTACCATTTGAATCTTTCCTACACCCCAAAGAGGAATTGACAACTTGCCTGGGTGTAACGCGAAAATCACGACGTTTTTTTGCCATGGATACTTCCCATCAATGCCTCATTATGAAGATTCTAAATAGTCATTCTCCAACCGCCAAGTGGGATGTCTATGCTAAAATAAATGAAGCGGACCTAGCAGGTACTTTACTGGGGAGCATCGTTAATATTAGACCAGAGCTTTTCGACTATCGTGGAAGACCGGCATCAATCTTACAAATAACTAAAAAGCAAAAAGTTTTCACTCCTATTGAAACTGCTTTTCGCACCTTTATGGTTGGGCCAATGATTCTCGATACTGGCGCTAAAGGAGTTTTTATAAGTAGGGCGGGTGGCATCCCAAAAAATGTTTATCTAAGAATGACAAACTCCACAGTGACAATTTTAGGGTCTCAAAAAAATAAAGTTGAACCCGTTTATATTTATAATTCACCGTTGGGTATCTTACGACTTATCTCACCAATCCCTTAATAATTACCCGGAGTAAAAATGAAAATATTAATGATAGTTTTGCAAATACTTTTAGTCTCTGTCACCTTTGCCGATGATCGTGCCTATTTTGAACAATTCATTTACAAAGTTGAGAATATCAGTGACGACCCAGATTTTCCAGAGTATCAATACCGAAGTCTTCTTAGCGATTCCACTCTCAGGGTGGCCACCGCCGATGGTAAGAACTTGATGTTATGGATAAACCTCTACTTATTGGAAAATGGAACCTTTAAGCTTATTTATAAAGAAAATGTCATGCAAGATAACGGTGGTTTTTTCCCCAATGGCCGTCGCGAGATAAATGGCAATTGGGATGTTAGAGACACAACACTTGTCGTTGGTGAGATTGCCACTGGCATCAGGCATTTTTCCGACAATAGAAATCAAGTCTTAATCAAATTTAACTTACCGATTATTTCTAAAGAAGTTGTAAATATCGATATTAATTTTGATTATGGTTACTCAAATTATCCCATCGAGATGGCCAGTCCTCTGCCTTTTCCTTTCTAAGCAATGTTAGAGATCTATGAGTCGGATAATTACAAGGAAGCGTTAAAGAATCGCTTGAGTCGCCTTAAACAAGTCAGGAGGGGTCTCACTCTAAAAAAGATCGCGCAAAATATCGGGGTGCAGTATACCTATTTATCAAAAACATTTAATCACTCGGAAACTCACCTAAGTGAAGACCATCTCTTTAAGCTTTGTCAGTTGCTAGAACTAGACCGCGATGAATTGGAGTTTATATTACTTCATCGCTCCTTTGAATCTTCTGGCGACGAGGCCAGAAAAGAATACCTATTTAAAAGAATTCAGGAAAAACGCCAAGAAAAAAAGCTGGCGTCAGAGATATTAACTCATAACCCTGGCCAATTGGAGCGAGAGATGGATTATTTATTTGATCCTTATTGCGTTCTCATTCACGTCTCTCTTTACATAGACAAGTATAGAGAAAACCCCTTACTTCTAACCGACCCACTCAAGATAAGTATTAATCGACTCAAGGATATTTTGCGAATTCTCGAAGTCAATAATTTTATCGTTTTAGGAGAGGGACCTTTTGAGGTAAAAGTTGTTTTAAATAAACACTTGCATTATGGTCGCAATCATCCCTTGATGAGGATTCATCAATCCCTTTTTAAAACTGCCATTAATGAAAAGCTGCATACAACCATTGAAGAGAACAAGCTTTCACAAATGTTCAGTTTTACGATGGATGACACCAGTTTTAAAAAAGTCTCCGTAGAGTATCAGGGGTTTATTAAAAAAGTGCAAAAGATTGCCATTCAGGGCAGAAATACTGGACTCTACCAAATTAGTTTTGATTTATTTAAATGGTATTAAAAACAAGGTACCCCCTAGACAAAAATATTACCTAGGGGGGTGTTCCTCGACAAAGAAGGCCGGCCATGGCCTGCCTTTTTGATATGAAATTTTAGAATTGATAGCCAAGGCCAACAGAGGCATAGGCAGAACTCATGTCTATATCTTTGGGCAAATTTGCAGCGAGGTTTGCCTCTCCCTCATATTCAATTCCTGTCACCTTAAACATTCTATAGCCACCTGCAATGAAAGGGACCATATTATTATCCATATAATAGCGCAGACCAATAGAAGCATCCGCAATGACACTACCCGCTGACCCTTCCGCTTTACCCGATTGGTTTTGCCCAAACATACTTATTTCGTAAGAACTAGAGGAACTAATTTTTCCATAACCTATTTCTCCCTGTCCATAAACCTGAAAATTAAGGCCGCCAAGAGCAAAATCATAATTCGCCGTCTGCCCGACCATTAAAGCTGTTCCCTCAACTTCTGTCTGATAAAAAAGATTATTCTCTTCTCTTGAAATCATTTTTAATGTCAATTTACTATTGCTAGAAAAGGCCCCCTCTGTATAAACAGTGTATTCACTACCAATGCTGAAGCCCCCTATCATTTCCGTTTCATCCTCAACTGTCGTACTACCCACATCTAGAGAAGCGAATGGTAATAACCCTAAATCTGTCGTCGTCCGATTGGTTGCTCCATACGTTGGCACTAATAAAACGTCCATAAAAATAACTAGCATTAAAAATTTTGTCGAGTTCTTCACTTTGTACTCCTTCGTTTGTACATATTGTTGTCTGTTAAAAACAATCTAACCAAGGTCAAGGCCATTTTTGATGAATAAAAAGTATAATTTTTTAGAATTAGTTATAGTGTAGATAGAATTATTTAGAATTAAAAAATGCCATTTAGGAAGGGTTGAAAGATTTTATTTGGTTGAAAAAATCATCAAGAATGGTGCAAGTAGGGACTATTGCGGTCACAAAATATCCTGGCCAATGGGTAATTGTGAGTTGCGGTGTCATCAAATTCTCTAATGCTTTAATAAAACGTTAATATTGTTTAATATTTCCAATACCTTACCGATAAAACTTTAATGAAAAATTACCTCATTATCCTGCTCATTTCATTATTTTCTTGCACAAATACCGCCCAACGTAGTTCACGGCAACCAGCAAATTTTGATAAAAACTGCACTAAGCTAGTACAGTACTTTTCTCAATTAATCGTCGGAAAAACTCACCGTAAAATAATTACCATTTCAAAAACACGTAACCAATGCAAGCTTAAAAACTGCTGGGCGCATAGTAGCTTGGGTTACTTTGAACAATATCTGCTGGTAAAATATAAGACAAAGATCAATCTATCAACTTCATATCTTTTTTATTGGCATGTCTTGGGTGTCTTTGACCTCATCACAGCACAGATCACCAGGGGTACGAGTTTAAGTCGGCTGATAGAAAAAGTGGGTGAAGATTTTTGGCAAGCTGGAAACTTTAAAAGGGCCTATGAGCTGATTCAATCACACGGCATAATTCCCGACGCCGCCTTGCCCATGCGCCCTTTCGAGGATATTGATAATAATACTGCCTTCGTTGCACAAGTGCAGGACATCTTATTTGAGTTTGATGAACTCATCGAACGGGCCAAAAAGAGTCAAAATGCGCTTACCGCTAATCTGGACCGTATCAGAGAGGAATATCAAAAAAAGATACACCAATTAATGAATTCTTATATTGGAGAGATGCCCACTGATTTTTTGTATGCAGGTAAAACGTATACTGCAAAACAATTTTCGGAGGAATTTCTAGCTCTAGCCAATTCAAAATTAATAACAAAATCGATCAATCGTAACCTCCCAAGAAAAAAAATAAAAGATCGTTTGAAATATTTTGAATTAGTTTTGCGTAGTAGAATTCAAAATAATCAAAATACCTATGCTTCATTTCATTGGCCTATAGAAGCTGTCGGTAATCACCAGATAAAGTACCACCCTTCAATCATAAATCGCAGCGTAAATGCAGCGACCATGAGATCAACGAGCATATCACATGCGGTACAAATTGTTGGTTTTAATCTTACACAGCAGAATAATGTTAGTAGCTGGATTATCCAAAATACCAGCTCCTCAGGTATTGAAAATACCCATTTTCCAGGTATCGAAAATTACGCCACCCAATCTATGGACCCCGAGTTTTTTAACACGTTTATAAAAAAAATTTCTTATTTAGACTTTTTAAATAATAAAAAATGAAAAGTGATGGTGGCCCGATTTATACTTTTGGTAGAGTATCCGCTCGGCAAAAACTAAGCAAATTGGGCCCAATATCTTCACTTGGAACCCTGTTAATATTCCCGGAAAAAGGTCTTAAGCTAATTTCACATGTTACCGCAACTTTTGCACTAAAAAGGTGCCCACCAAAGGCCTGGAATTGTTCATTGCCCAAAACAGCATGAATATGCAAGAAGGGTTTTCCGTCGAGCAAAGAGATATTCCCATCTAAACTTAAAAGCTCGGCTTCATGCGGGAAACTTTTTCGATCATAATGCTTAAGAGTGAACTTTTTCAAGTATTAAGCTACACTACCTTATAGATTAAAAATTTACGGGAGAGCTTTTATGACTGACACCTTAGATCCATTAGTTGAATATAAAAATTTACTTTCATTCCATAAGTCCAGTATTTTATCTACAGTGGACAGGGACGGCGATCCTCTTTCAAGTTACGCTCCTCATGCTCTCGATAATGAAAATTTCCATTTTTACATCTCCATCTCAGGCATGGCGGCACACACTAAAAATATTGAAGAGAATGGCAAAGTTTCCCTGATGATCATTCAAGACGAAAGCGCTGCCAGTAAATTATTTGCCCGAAAAAGGGTCATTTTCCATTGTCACGCTGAGGTGGTGAACAAAGCGAGTGAAGAATTTATAAAGGGGCAAGACCTTATGATCCAGGCCCATGGTGATTTTATAAAAGGCATGTTAGAAATGCCCGATTTTAGATTAATAAAAATTTCGCCTAAAAGAGGCAACCTGGTGCTGGATTTTGGCAAAGCCTACCAAATTGCAGAAGACTTACAAACGCTCAAACATCGTAGTGGAGGTGGCCATGGCAGAAAAAATTAGTCCTCCCGGATTTTTCGAAACATAGCGAAAAAAAAGGTCAATAGACATTCTCATTTTTGCCCTGTAAAAATAATTTTAATCAATTTTTATAGGAGCATGACGTGGACTTAAAAGGACTTATTCGCACCATCCCCAATTACCCTAAAGAGGGAATTATGTTTCGTGACATCACAACGCTCTTAAAAGATGCGCAGGGCTTTAAAGCTACTATCGATAATTTATTCGAGCGTTATAAAAATCAACAAATTGACGCTGTTGCGGGTGTTGAGGCACGAGGATTTATTCTAGGGGCCGCACTTGCTTATAAAATGGGCATCGGATTCATCCCTATCAGAAAAAAAGGAAAATTGCCGGGTCAAGTGATTAGCACGCAGTATGAACTTGAATACGGCATGGACACTATAGAAATTCATCATGATGCCATCGATACAGATGGCAAAATTTTATTAGTGGACGACCTGCTGGCAACAGGCGGAACAGCAATGGGGGCCATTAAGCTCATTGAAAATATTGGTGCTCATGTGGTGGAATGTGCTTTTGTTGTGGACTTACCAGACCTGGGCGGAAAAGATAAAATTATCGCCCAGGGCCATAGTGTTTTTACCCTCGTAGAATTTGCAGGGGACTAACCAAAAAGTGATTAAGCATCATGTGTGCGAGACTGACGGCACAAAGGGAAACTAAACAAGGCCGTACAGATTTGGACGGTAAGTTGGGAAAAAACCTACTTCTTAGGACCAGTTGCCCTAAATTAAATAAACTTTAATAGTGTCATTTAATATTGAAATTATTGTATGGCAGTAACATAAAATTGTCCGCGTATTGCGGGGCCATCCATATATCAGCAATAGAAAAAAGTAAAAATTGATTTGAGGCAAAGATTTCACGATTTACATTAAACAAGTTGGAGACATATTTTTTTGGAACTTTGTTTATTTTCATTTTGTCATATACTTTTTTGACGAAATCATTCACCCATTCTTTATTTTGATTTAAATTACCCACAAGCTCCTCAAATAAAATGGCAGGATCAGTGATCGTAATTTGCCTATTTATTTGATCATAAAATTTATCACAATTATTTTTTATATAGTGGTTGAGTTCATGGATAGAGTCATAAGATGAATTTTCGAACTCCTCTAAATTATGAGACACATCCTTTATGCTTTTTCTAGAGTGACCGAGATTTCTTATCGAAGACATTATTTGATGTAACCTCAATGCCTGTGATGGGGTCAGTCCTTCCCCTTGCAAGGAGAGGGCATATCCTAGAATAGTCGTTTCAGTAACTTTTAAATGTTCGTATCTTTTTAGGTAATTAACTTCTTTTTTTAATCTAAAGAGTTCGTTCAGTGGATGAATCTTATTATTAATAACGGATTGATTAAATTGTAACGTTTTAATGACAAAGCGTTTTAAACTCTCCGTCAAGGATTCCAGCGCCGCTTCAGGTTGATTTATTTCAATGTCTAAGACTAGTTCGTTCTTTTCGTTTTTAAATTGATGAAGAAGAAAGCTCGAAAAATGTTTTAAGAAAGGCCAAAACATAAAAATACCAAGGAGATTAAAGCTACTTTGAAAGAAAACCAAGCTATAAAGAGGGCCATTGCTACCGACTACCTTGAGTGCAAAATTGAGCAGGGGAGTCATAAAGACAAGTGCTAAAATACAGGTGGTAAGGTTAAATAAAAAATGTGCAGCGGCAACTCTTTTTTTATCGGGAGTTCCACCGATTGCTGCAATGATTATTGTTATTGTTGTACCTAGATTAGCACCGACAACGACTGCGGCGGCCGAATCTAGAGTAAGAAAATGAGCATTCAATGCTGTTAATGTAATGGCCATGGTGGCCGAACTCGATTGTATAATGGCCGTAAAGATAAAACCACCGAGAGCAAATAGGTAGATATTATAATTTAACATTGCTTTAAAATCGATAAGGCTTTCAAGAGAAAAAACGCTGTCTTTCATAAGGGATAGTCCAAAAAATAATAAACCTAAACCAGTTAAAAACTTGCCCCATTCTGATAAAATTTTTCGAGAACTTAAAAAAACTTGAAGTAAAGCGCCAATGGCAATGAGCGGGTAGACGACTTCTTGTATATTAAATTTAAATCCAAAGGTCGAGACAATCCAACCGGTGAAAGTCGTTCCTAAGTTTGATCCTAAGATGATTCCTAACCCATTTCTGAAGCTCAAAACACCACTCCCTACAAGTGCCAAAAGCATGAGGGTAACTGCTGAGCTACTTTGTAGTATCATCGTGGAAAAAATCCCAACAAAAATGGACTTGGTTGTATTTTCAGTATGTCTGCGAATGAGTTTTTTAAAATGTCGACCAGATAAAAATCTAAGTGAAACTTCAATTATTAAGATGCCATATAAAAAAAGACCTAAGCCTGCTAAAAATTTCCAAAAATCAAATAAACTAATCATCTTCTATCTACATATTTGGTGGTTTGTTATGAATACTACATTTAGTAATATCCCAATAAATCGTATCTTGAAAGAACTTTGTATTCATTGATTTTTGCAATTTTACTTTAAACGTTTTTTTGTAATTACAAGGTCATTTGGTGCTGTCTTGCCGTCATCAATGTTTCATGTGCTAAGGACAAGTGAGGGTTTCGCATAATCCTTAAAATAACTTCCTCTTCCTCAATGTAATTTTAATATCTGGCATTGTTAAAGATTGCTTTAACGAATCAAGTCCAAATGAGACAGGATGATGCTATTGAGATTAAATAGAAGAACATAGCAATTGCTCCGGGACACCTCCAGACGACTTTCTTTGATTTTAAAGATTCATTTAAAGTTGGGATCCATGAGACTAACCAATATACACATTCTTATCAAATAAATCTTTATTCTGATCAAAAACACATCAAAGTAAAAAGTTATTCTGGCCTAACTGAACTGAGATTAGGCAATTGAATTTCATTGTTTTGTCTTTGTTCGGCGAAAGTTGGCACATAAAGGGTAATCTTTATAAAGCTCGTCAATTTTCAGGTCTTTTAACTTCATATTTTATCTAGTTTTCAGCTGCTTACTCCTTAGGGGTGTAAAATTTATCATTTTTGTCAAAAGAATTCATATCTCTAGTACAATGATTACAGGAGCAAAAATGGAAAATTACAATAAGGACAATCTTAAGGTTATAAATATTTGCAAAAAAGTATTATTTATTATTCTATTTATTTATAGTAATAACGTGTGGTCCCACGATTGCCAAGATCTTGCTAGTGGTTTTGACAGCTATAAGAAAAAAAGACTGCGTAGTACCCAAACCCCTCTAGCGAGTACTGTACGTACCTCTAAAGATCAAACCGTTGAAGAAGCTTTTCTGGCAGGTTTAAATCAGGATTTTCCCCTTGCTTCTAAGTGGGCCGGGAAAATAGGCCAATCAATTTTCAGATATAGGCCTTCAATTTTTAATGGGGTCCATGAAAAAATATTTTTAACTCCCAATAATGCATATGCTATCTCCCAGTCAAAAAAAGGTGTTATAAGAGTCTTCGATGCTGAAAGCAATAAGGTCTTGGCAACAATTCCACTGGGCCAAAAAACCTCTGATTACCATGATTTTTATCAGCATCAAAATGGTCTATTAATGGTTTCAGATGATTATTTCGCAGTTCGGAGAATAGTGAAAAGAAAGGAAAATAGTGTTGTCGTGCAGGAACCTATTGTGGAACTTTATAATATGCAAGGGAAAAGAATGGGCTTTTTTGAACCTGGGGATTTGGAAAATTCTGCCATCAAAGATTCCTTTATTGTAGAAAATGAATTTAACATTTTGTGGGTTGTGGTATCAGAGGAGCTTCAACAGGGTGTGATGATATTTGATTTGATGTCCAACAAGTACCTTGCTGGGAAAGGTCGGGACAACAAAGCAGTAGAGATTCTATTAACTGGCATTCAGTCTTTTTATTATAGGTATATTTCGGCAGCTCAGATAAATGCCCATGGAAATTTAGCAGTGGCAATTTCTCACAGAGCGAATCGAGAAAATCCCACAATGGAGAATTCCGATATAATTACTTTAGACTTGAATCATTTGGACAATGGATTCCATGCTTTAGATTTTACAAAGATTAATCTAATGAAGGTTAATCAGAATCTTTTGGATGTTTTTTCCACCGAATACATGGACTTTAAGTCGGCCCGTTAGAAGGTTTTTAAAAAATTGTCGTGGCCGTATTTTATACTCTCTATACCGTATAACTTTTATTATATGGTATAGCTTCGGAGAGCACCTTTAATGCATAATGCGATGGCCTTTGATTTCCGCCATACCATACTCTTGCGTACGTGCCATTGCTATATGAGTTCGACACTACCATTTTTGTCTACCAAGAATAATAACAGACGCAATCAGTTTAGTACTGTCTATAAATAATTGTTTTACTTAGAATTTCGTATTCGTTAATATTTTTCCATGGGATATAAGCTCATTCTTTTTTCTTTGTTTATATCATTACCTCTGCATGCACAGTTTTTTTATACTCGCACTAGCGGTAGTGGTCGCGGTGACTCTGGCGCTGATGGTGGATTCTATTTCTCCCTAGGCGCCCATGTTCTTCTTACAAATAGTTCGACAGCAGACAACACATTCGTTAAAGAAAGAAATTTACTTGCCTATGGTGCTGATTCAACCCTCGCCTATGGGTTGAGTTTTTTTCTTTTTGGTGCTTCAATGGAGTATACAATTTATGATCAGATGACTGATTCAACAGAAGTGAGTAATATAAACACTGCGGGAAAAATGTTGAATTTTGCAGCTTCGCTAGGTCTTGATATAAACTTTGTTAAGCTTTTTTATCATCATCATTTTTCATCAAAATATAATTTTTCAAATAAAAATGCCTCAGGTAATAAAGTGGAGCTAAGTTCACCCACCTCTTCATTTACCCTGGAAGCAAAATTCCCGTTTGGTAAAACACAGTATTTGAGCGTCCTTTATAAAAAAGTTACTTTTGATAATGCAAATCAAAATGGGGCCGATGAGAAGTTAGTATCAACATCTGAAATTACATTTGAAGGGTATGGACTAGGATATGGTTTTGTTTTTTAGAAAAACAATATTAATTATCGCTTGTTTAATATTCACGTCATGCTTAGAGGATGAAGGAGTGGCCCCCAGTTTTACATCAAAGACTGGTTTTTCAACTCCCGATGGTTGTCCTTCTGAGAAAATAATTTTTGTTTCGGCGACAACTTCACAAGGTAATTTGGGAGGCGTTTCTGGAGCCGATACCATTTGCGATGCTGATGCAAATAGGCCCTCTTGCGGAGGAACCTATAAGGCGATGCTTTCCGATTACCTCAATAGACAAGCTTGTTCTACTATAAATTGCGGTGGTGGAGCTGGAGAACATATAGATTGGGTTTTAACGGCCAGTACAACTTATATTCGTCCAGATGGAACGACTATCGGGACGACAAATACTCTTGGCATATTCACAACAATTGATGCTGCTGCAGATCCTACAAATAATAGTTTTGTATTTACAGGAATGACCGGTCAATGGGTCGAGGCCACTCATCATTGCTCAAGGTTTACTAATAGCACAGCTGGAGTTTTTTCGATCGTAGGAAGTCCAAGATCAACAAACTTAGGAATATTGCAGGCAAGCAACTCAGCTTGTAGTAGCTTTTTTCATCTCTACTGTGTTGAGCAATAACTTCTTATGATAATTCATATGAATTTTTAGGTGCCGCAGCCGCAAAGCATAGGACGGATAAACGGCGTATTTCAATTTCAAATAACAAAAAATTAGGTTTATGCGGGCCTTTGAGAAAGGGGGGGGGATATCCGTAACTACAATATTTTTACTACTTTAGAAGACCAGAGTACTCGGGCCGAAGGCCACAACCAGTGAAATGAACACACTACCATAGAAGTGGCGCCAAACTTAACTCCCGACACCAAAGGTTGGAAGGGAGCAATAATGTTTCTTCGTTTGATTTCTTTTGGCAAAAAGAGATGAAGTAAATTTCCTTCCACCAAAAAATCTTTTTCTAGCTTTAACATTCTTTAATAACTTGAATACATTTTACAAAAATTATGGATAATATTTATTATAAGAATTTAGGTCTAATATTTTAAATGTAATTGGTGCAATAAATAGAAATATTTTAACTAATTGGGCAATATGATGAATAAAAAGAAAATATTTTTTACTGGTTTTTCTCTTATCGAAGTTTTGGTCGTGGTGGGAATTATGAGTGGTATTGGTGTGGCCATTATGTAAATTTTCAAAATGCAAATTGATGCTGATAAAAAATCTCGCCAAAGCCTAGTGATCGACTCCGCCACTCGTCAAATAAATACTTACCTGACGAGTAGCGCAGCTTGCGGTTACAGCTTTGCGACAGGAGTAAATTTAAATAATGGAGATTCATTAGAGATTAAGGATAAGAATGATCAAACGAAGTTTAAGGCCACTGATAAAATAGGTGAGAATACCACCATCAAATCTATCAATGTCGTTCCTCCAACCAATAATACTATTAATGAAACTCGATACCCTTTTAAAGTTATGGTTATTTTTGAAAAAAAGATAAATGGACTAAAAGTTCCGACTAAGCGCTCATTAAGTGTAATAGGCAATATTGATGGGAGCGGTAATATCTCTAATTGCATTAGCTATGAAACTACAGCAATTGCAGATGGTATTGCTAGGGCCTGTACAGGCATTGGTGGAACGTATAACACAACAAGTGGAGAATGTGACCCGACTGTTGCTAATACGGCTCCAGGCAGTAGCTGTGAAGAAGTGAAGACTGGTACTATTCGGTATAATACAGTTATTGGAGGCATAGAATTTTGTAATAACCAAACTCCTCCTGTTTGGCAGCAGACGGGATCAGGTGCAAATGGTTCAATTTTTCAACTCAAAGACATGAATGCTTATTATTCCACCGGCAAAGTTGGTATCGGTACAGACGGGCCAAAATCTAATCTGCACATTTTTAAAGCGAGAGCAGTAGACAACCCCGTGGAAAATGAAGATTCATTACTGACCCTAGAAAATAACGATAATGCCTATTTAACTTTTAAAACGCCGAGAAATAAAGAGCAAGGTATTCGTTTTGAAGCACCGCTATTGGGTGGTAATGGGGAGCAGGGAGGTGGTATTTTTTATAAGGAGGCCAGCCTGCATTTTAGATCCGAAGATTTGAGCCGGAGCAATATGATTTTAACTTATGCGGGTCGATTGGGAATAGGCAAGGATATTGTCACTCCACAAGCAGGTCTCCATGTCACCTCAGCTAATAATTCGAGTTCTACTGATCGTGGAGCTATGATGGGGTCAACAGACGCAAACGCTTCGATTGAGTTAAAAACCCAAGGTTCAGGTAGTGGTACTAGCCATATTGATTTTGGTCATGCTGGTGACGATTACGATGGAAGAATTATCTACTCTAATCTCCACGATAGGATGGAATTTTATACCAATTCAAATTATGCGATGGGGATTGAGGATAACGGATATGTTGCTATTGGCCCAAGCCGTTTTATACCATCACATATACTGCATATTAAGGGTGTCGCTAGATCAGCTCAAGCAAGTTGGGCAACATCCTCTGATGCAAGAGTTAAAGAAAATATTTTGGGTTTACCAGATGGTCTGGAAAAAATTATGGCGCTTCGGCCAGTACATTATAATTATATTGATGAGTACATTGCATCTAGACCGGCACTTGCTGGATTGAAAACTGGTTTTATCGCACAAGAAGTGGCCATTGTAGATCCAACGATGGTCAATTATATAAAAGAAAAAGTTGGTAATGAAGAAATTGAAGACTTTAATATTTTAAGTATAGATAATATGATTCCGTTGTTGGTGGGTGCTACCCAAACTCAACAATTGCAAATTGTGAAAAATTTGGAAATGTTTAAAAAAATGCATACGGGACTAGCTGAGCGTGTGAGTACTAGTGAGGAGGAAATTAAACTCTTAATGATAAAAAATCATAAGATCTTGGAAGAAATAAAGCGTTTAACAAAAGTGGTAAACGAATTGATAAACAAAGTTAAGTAGAACCGAGGGAAATTTAGTTCTACTAATACATAATTCATCCAAACCTATTAAGTCTTTGAATATTGAAAGAATAATTTACTCTGGTATCAGATATTTATCACCTAAATATGGTAAAAGAAATAAGTGGACGGTGAAAAATAGTCGTCACTTACTCGATGATGACACGTTCCTTGACTCCCACCAGAACATTCTAGACAAAGAACATTTTCAATACTTGAACTTTTGAGGGTACCAGCTTGCACCGTTGTTTTAAGTGAAACCCTCAGATCAAATAAGTTAATAAAAAATAAATCTGAGTTATCTCAAGTCATTTTAAATGGCTTGTTCTTGAAAGGATATAATGCTAAAAATCAATAGTATGCCTTCGTTTTTTATAAATCATACCTTTCTTTAGGGCGAGGTTCATATGAAAAATTTAGAAATACTAAAAAGGGAAAAAAATGAGCGGCCTTAGATCCTATATAAATGAATACCTAACTAGATTACTTGAAACGTATTTTCCAAACTATTCAGGCTTGTTATTTAATTTAGCAATAATTTTATGGATTATTATTATTGCAATTATTTTGCATTTTATTCTTCACCGGATTGTATTAAAAAATATTTTTAATCTCAATTTTATTGATCGAATTGAAGGTTGGTTAAGTGCTTTTAATAAGCATCGATTCTTTCATAATACAATCTTGATGACCCAATCGATTATAATACAGGCTCAATCAAAAGCTTGGTTAGAAGAGACCTCAACTTTAAATAAAATTATTTGTTCCACAACTGATCTTGCCATATTATTTTTTGGATTAATGACCTTGTTTGGTGTTCTTAATGCTTTTCAAACGATGATAAATTCTAAAGCATTCAAACTACATATTCCCATGAGAGGAATATTACAAACGATTAAGCTTATTTTAAGTTTAGTCTTTGGCCTTATAGCCGCTGCAATACTCCTAGGTAAGTCTCCAATTATTTTACTCTCAGGTATTGGAGCATTGTCTGCTGTTATGATGTTGGTATTTAAAGATCCAATCATGGGTCTTGTTGCAGGAATTCAGTTATCTGCAAATAATATGCTAATGATAGGCGATTGGTTAGAGATGCCTAAATATAATGCCGATGGAGATGTCATTGACATTGGCCTAACTACTGTTAAAGTTCAAAATTGGGATAAAACTATTACAATGATTCCAACTTACGCTCTTATTTCTGATTCTTTTAAAAACTGGAGAGGTATGTCCGATTCCGGAGGACGCAGAATTAAAAGAAGAATTTTGATAAACACTTCAAGTATTAAGTTTTTAAATAGTGATGATATAGCACGCTTAGAAAAAAGTAATCTTCTTGCCTCCTATCTTCAAGAGAAGTTGGACGTTCTTGCAAAGGAAAACTCAAAACAAAAAGCAGATATGTCTTGCATGATCAATGGCCTCAGGTTGACTAATGTTGGTACCTTTAGAAAGTACTTAACTTCTTACCTCAAGCTACATCCACAAATACAGCAAAATATGACACTCATGGTTCGTCAACTTGAATCCTCGAGCGAAGGTTTGCCTATTGAAATTTATGCATTTTCCAATACAACAAGTTGGGTTGAATATGAAAATATACAATCAGATATATTTGACCATATTTTTGCAGTTCTATCAGAATTTAAATTAATTGCTCATGAGTCACCCGTAGGGAACGATATTAGACAAATCGCAAAACGTGCAAAATAACTAATCCCATTCCTTTCCTTTTTCAATCCAATTGGCCACAAAAAGTAAAACACATGCAGAATTTCGAACAAATTCAATACTTCTAAATCGGTGGATTGTAGGTTAGGACGGATAAAGGGCATATTCAATTTTAAAAAAATAGAGTTTTCCCTTTTTGAATTTCAAATAAAAAAATTAGGTTTATGCCGGCCTTAGAGGAGAGGGGTATCCGTAATTACAATGATTTTACTACCTAGGTATCGTTGATCATAAGCTAAACCGATTATTTTAAGAACTCATAATGGTGAATATTTGAAATTCAATATTGGTTGAACAATAATTTTTAATACCGAAGATTTAGTCTTACAATTCCAATAAAATTGCAGTTTAACTCAGAGTTGTCCTATTGATAGATAATCGAAACTGTAAAAGTTGCTGAATACAATCCCGGAACTTGGGAAGCTCCAAGTGCTGCTCTCGTTGCCCCTACCAGAAATGCTGCTATACCTCCAGAACCTAGCTGTTTTTGAGTCCCACCACCGGTTATAAACGAATCAACAGCAATTGTTTCATTGGTACCACCAGCACCAGTCGTCATAACAACAGTGGAATCAGCAGGAAGATTTACATTAAAAAACCTATCGGGTTCACCGGTGACATTAAAAATTGCCCTGAATGGGGTATTCGGTGTATAGGCTGCATCTCCTTGTATTCCTTCACCAAATTCTAAGTCCTCAGTGTTGGTCAAAGTAAGCGAGGCAATAACTGAAGCCGTAGCTGTACCAGTGTCACTGGCGGTGTTTCCACCTTGGCCAAAAGCATTTGAACCTACAAAAAAACTTCCTACTATTGCAATTAATGCAAACATTCTTTTAGTTACTTTCATTATTTTCTCCAGTATACGTGCAACATTTGATAAAACTCCGAAATGGAATATTCCTTATTTTCACCAAAGTTCATGTCAATATAATACAATACAACGCAAAAATGGTTGTAGTTTTTTTGGCCAATACGCTAAAAATGACGCGAAAATCCAAGGTTTTTTTTTAATATCGCAAGGTTGCTGGTGGATCTTAAATTTTTCAAGCGTAACCCAATGAAGATACCATTACTATCTACAATACTAGATACCCCATTTTGTCATGAAAAGTTGGCGCTTTTTATTAAAAAAATGGCAATACAATAAATGTGACATTTTAAGTAAGGGGAGTGCTCAATATTTATTGATAAATTATATCGATAGTTATGGCCTTAACGACTCTGTAATCCAATTCAATTTCAAAATAATCATAGCCTTTCTTATCAGTAGATCTTACTGAAATAGAATAAACCGTGTGTGCAGCCTCGCACATTTGAAAACTCTTTTTTAGTGATTTTTTTCGAGCACCTTTTCTTTTATATTTACAAAATTTATTACCGTGACTCTTTTTAAAATGCTTGCAATAGCGACCACTGTCTTTTTATCAAATTCTGCGATTTCTCCTAAGGACGACTCCAACCTTTTTTCAGCTATTCGGTAAGATCGAACAGAAAATAAGGAATCGCTATTTTCCAATGCGAGAGGAAAGTCGAAAGACTCAAAGAACCTCCTGGAAACGATAGAACGGATAAAGGGCATATTTCAATTATTAAAAAATAGAGTTTTCCCTTTTTGAATTTCAAATAACAAAAAATTAGGTTTATGCCGTCCTTAGAGAGGGAGGGATATCCTAAACTATATCAATTCTGCTACTTTAAGAAGTGTCAAATTCATTTTTGCCATTATGCCTTAACCATTTTTACTTTTTTATGTAAATAATACATGGCCCTTTAGAAAACCAATAAAACTCTCAGGTAAATTAGAAATATATGTCAGAATAATAAAATATGTAATTTTTTTTAGACAAGAGAATAACTATTTGTTGGAATTAACCAAGATGTTTAATACACAATTAACCATAACGATATTGCTGACCGTTAGTATTTCATTAACTGCTAATTCTAATGAGTCAAGCTGTAATGATATAGAATTAAGAGAAATAAAAAAACTAATAATCGCTAAGAAAGTTACAGAAGAATGTAGATTAGAATTACAAGCACAAATTTCAAGACATAAATCAATTGGAAATGGCGTTTACCAATTAAAAAAGATTGAAATTCCTGTTAAAAAAAATTTTTCACTTTCATCATTTTTACCGACATATATTAAAAATAACCTAGGTCGATATGAAAAGAAAAGAGGTGCAAATTGTTTTAATACTGCTTTGGCCGCTAATGGATTCTCTCCTCTGAAATCACGTGGTGACCATCCAACAAGTTTTTTTATGGGACTTTTTAAAGGGGAGATGAAGTTGGTTAAAGTACCAGTCTTTGGAGATATGATTCTTTTTTTTAAGCAATATAGGGAAAAGGAGGGGCCACTCATTCACAATTATTCATCATTTTTATCAGAGATTTATCATGCTGGATTTTATCTCAGTAATAATTATATTTTTACTAAAAATGGTGAAGATAAAACTGCTCCTTATAAATTAGATACCCTGGCCGGTTCAATAAATAAATATGCAACAGGATATGCCGCAGGTTTTTACAGCGATGAAATAGGGTTCTTACCTGATAATAGGTTACGCCGGTATTATATGAAAAAAGGTCAAGCGGAATACTTGCGATTCCTTGAAGGAAATAATGAAGAAAATTGGAATTTTACCTTTGGCGGTTATTTTATTCTGCGAAAAACGGGAAAAACATTTAACTATTCTAAAATGGTAAACCGCGAACGTTTAAATATTTTAACAGACTTAAAAAAACTATTGAAAACTGAAAAGTCTCGTCTTCAGTGGCGAGAGTTAAGTAGAATTCATTCTAAGAGAATTCAAGATTTGTTTTTTCGAAACGGTTTTAAGAAGTTTTTAGAAATGGTTGAACATTTAGATGTGCATAATGCCATTCTTGTTTACGATATTATGAATACCGTTCAAAAAATACGTTCTCACTATCCTCGTTTTGGACCTTATGGGTTCAGAGAATGGAATTTACAAACAGAAGTCACTCGTAGAGTCATCTTGGTCACAAAATTAAATATTAAGATGGGTGAAGATCTCATCAATTACCCTATGGGAGAAGCCCTCTCCGCAAGGCAGAATGTTGATGAAAAATCCTTTAAAGAGAAAGGGAAATCATTTTCAAACATAGCTAATCCTTTTTTTTGATTCTAAAAGGGTAGTGTCGAAGAAATTATATTAGGAGAAGGAAAAAAGGTTGATCATTCGACCATTAATTTATGGGCCATTAAACATACTCCAAAAGTTCTAAAAAGGTTTCAAAAAACAAAAAAAAATAAGGGGTCTTCCTGGAGAAATGAACATCGACAAAAGTGGCACAAACACAGCAGGAATCAAGCTTTACAATAAAAGGCATGGGAACATTTAAAAGTTTTATCGAAGCAAAGGTAACTTTGGCCGGCATAGAAATGATGAATATGCTAAAGACAAGACGTATTAAATAATTATTTTTATCGTCTTCAACGAAAAACTATCATTAAAAAAACAAATATTTTTTAAAATTTAAAAAAAGATCAGTCTTCGCTGATTTTTTGATAAAAAGCTGAAAACAAAGGGATATTGCATCGGGCCAGTGTTCATAGTGCTATATGAATTCGACACTACCGTTCCTTTTCCATAGACACCATCCACAGTTTTTATTTTAGTATAAAATATGCTGCGGTGGCCGTTGCCAGAATTTATTTTTTAACTAAGAACTAATAATCAAATACTCATCAGTGATGATTGGTTGATTCTTTTGTAGAAGAAATCGTCCCTTTTAACTTTAGTAAAGTAGGAGAATTAATTTGAAGTTTATTATGCTTGTGCTGGCCCTCTTAAATTCATTCCAGGTATTTGCAATGGATAAAGAGCTAAAAGAATATATAGATAAAAGATTAAGTGACCATGAAACTAAAATAGTAAAAAAGAAGTTTGAGTTTGGTGGTTACTTTCGTTCAGGTTCCAATGTTTTTGCAGATGGTGCAAGTAAAAATAGTGGACAGTGTTTTTCCTTAGATTATCCTAAGAATGACGGTTTTTTTTACAGATTGGGAAATGAGTGTCGCGACTATTCTGAGTTTACTCTTTCGCACCTTCACAGTAAAAATGGTATCAATTATCGATCGGTTTTTATGATTGATATGGCAGGGGATTCTAGGAGTCCCACCAGTACGGAACCTTGGTCGAGAAGGACGAGACAACTCTATATCGAAATGTCAGGGCTTTTTACTTTTGATGCTAACTTATGGGTGGGTAGACGGTATTATAGATCGATTGGCAACATTGGTGATGTTCATATGGTTGATTCATTCCACGTGCAGAGTTCAGGAAATGGTTTTGGCTTGACTGATGTCAAAATTGGTAGTGGAACTTATCATTTTGCTCTTATGGCCCATGGACAAGAGGACAGCACTTATAATAACCAAAACCTTCTATTGGATGTGAGAATAGATCAAAAGCTAAATGATCACAATTCTCTACAATTGGGGATTCAACACTTGTTCCCCACTGATGCCAAAGGAAGTGCTCCTACAACGGATGGCACAACTATTACAGGTCAGTGGCAAACAAAACAAAAAGTTTTTGAAAATAAAATTGTTATTCAATACGGAACAGGTTCTTTTGCACAAAATCCAGGCTGTTTTGGGACAGACGGAGCTTGTTATGATCTTAATGCAGATGACTCAGCAAGTGGTTTTAGAATCTTTACCAATGGTATACTGGATTGGGGCCCACGTCTTAAACTTAACTACCTGGCGCTTTATGAAGACTCCAGTAAATATCATAGTCTTAAAAGTGTAGGGATTAGGCCACATTACACTCTTTCAAAATACTGGAGTTTATTGGCAGAAGTTTCGTCAAGTGTATACGAGGTTGTAAACGAAGGAGAACAAAAATTAAAGAAACTAACTTTGGCCTTACAGGCCACTCTTGATGCAAGTAGCTTTTGGGAACGCCCATCAATTCGATTTTATGCCTCAAATTTTGATTGGAACACAGATGCAGCTACTTATTCTGGAATCTCTAGACCAGGTGAAGGTTCGAAAACTGACGCCACACTTTTTGGTGTGCAAGGAGAGGTCTGGTTTTAATAGGCCTAATATTTTATGAGAAGTATAGGAAGGAATTTTACTTGCTATAAAAAGAGACAATAGAAAATCAAGCCTCTAAATAGCTGAATTGAAAAAATAAAAAAGCAAGCAAATCCTATTTTATCGATAATATTCAAAATGTTTATTGTTACTATGAATGAGAAGGTTCTGTCGCAAAAACAGTACTTAACTAAATTTATGTTACTGAAATAATTAAGTTCCAACAGGAATTATTTAGATGTAATTTTAAGCACTTGTATTTTTTTTGCGACAGAACCCGGCATAAACCTAATTTTTTGTTATTTGAAATTGAAATATGGAAATTTCTATTTTTTGAAAATTGAAATACGCCCTTTATCCGTCCTACACTTCTTAAGAGATTTATTTGTTAATTTTGAACAAACTCTTTTCTGATTTTACCAGATTAAAAATTTCATAAACATTTGTGAAGTATACGTATCCACCAATGGTTTTAGACACAACCCCAGAAAAATTCCAAAGACCGTTCTTTGTTACACATAAAATAGGCCCTCCAGACATTCCCTTTTTAATTTTTTGAAACCATCCTAACTTTGCTTTGGTAAGGTCTTGTATCAAATAATCAATACCATTATCAGAATACTCTATCTTTTCAAGGCCATTTTCTCCACTGATAACCTTATAAATAGATTTAGATTTCTTGAGGATGTCTACACCCTTAATGGATTCTAACTTAGGAAAAACTTTCAATTTTTTTTGAGTCAAATTAAATTTTTCATCAAGATTAAATAAATAGCATTTTCCTTTAACAAGAGATTCAGATAATTCTTCTATGTTTAATGGATAATTTACGATTATATTTGATGATGGAGCGGAGTCAAGTTTAACAATACTCATATCTTCATCAGTTAAAATAACCTCTTCGAAGTAAACTTCGCCATTTTCACAATCTACACTCTGCTCTTTATTAGGGTGAATAAGGTGAGAAGCAGTTATTAAATAATTCCCTCTTACGATACCTAATCCAATCGTAGTTTTCCACATGCTATGATTATTTATTTTACATATTTCATCTGTCTTGAGCGTTTTTCCATAAGCTTGGGTCGTTATTGATAGACTAAAAGCTAAAATAATGACTCCAATTACATGCCCTTTCATATAGAAATCCTTTATTAATTTAAGTAATCTTTCGTTATCAACCATTTTCATGAATTCTGTTCTTTTATATATAAACAGTTATATCAAATTCAGAATTCTATTCAATAAAAACAGCGCAACACGTCTAGATCGTAAACTATTTACCCGTGGTTTTTCAGCTTTTTATCAAAAAATCATCTTTTTATTGAAAGCTACTCACTCCGCTAAATCGCACTCCCGATAGATCACTAATTTGGGGTTAGTTGTACTGGTTAGAAATTTAAGGCACCTAATTTGAGAAAAAACCAACATTCTAACATAATTTCTTCGACTTCACGCTAAGTTAGTGGATAAGATAAATAAAGCTGGATGCATTTTAAAATTGTTGTAGATTTATGCCTAATTTTCCAAACCTGATCATTTTGCTTCACTCTCGAATCAATTGATGTAAGGTCTTAACTATAAACAAAAATATTGTAGAACCAACCCGGCAAAAGTGAATTCGACACTACCTTACTCGAAAACCTAATAATTAATAACATCACAAGCAGGAAGTGTTTTAAGTACTCTTCTAACCGCTTCTTTAACAGAATAATCTCTTTTCTTAAATGATCCAAAAAAAATTTTATTATCATAATACAAAGAATCACTTCCTAGATAGCTAGCTACTCCGGTTTCGTTTAACTTATTAAGGGTATAACTTGCATAACCTGTTTTACATACATTTTTAGCATGATCTGCAGAATTAAAGTGAAAGTAGAAGCATTTTTTATAAACAAGAAGCTCAAATTTAGGTTTTTGACTCAACTTAACTACTTTATAGTTTTGAGGTAAATTATTAAGCCAAATATTCATAATTTCATTTCCAGCATAAATCTCATTTCCCTCCGTAATAGACAAAGTACACAAGGTACTTGAAGAGAGTGTTGGGAAAGAGATTAAGAGACTTATTCCTAATAATAATTTTTGTCGAGTTGAACTCATAATAATTTTCCTTTGTTTAAATTAATATTAAATTTAATTATCTGAGAACCCTCACAAGGCTCTTCAGATAAATATTCACAACCCTTTGTCATTTCTTGCCTTTTCAGCTATCAATTTTAACTTACTCATAGCTCTATTTTAGTTCTCCGGCCATAAATTTATGGCCTTCATTATTATAAATTCTATTTTCTTTCCAGCTTTTCCCAGTCACGGTCACTGTAATGTTGATAACTGTTATGCTTGCTAGTTTTTTCCGTCCATTTATTTAAAATATCTTGAAAATTATTATTTTGATACAGAACTGCCAACTCATAATCGTCACCAAGATGAGTGACTTTTGATAAATGAATACCATGTCTATTTAATTGAAAATGATCATTAATTTTTGAGGTAGAATTGCCCACTGGATATATATGAATAAAATTATCTAGCTCATAGATTTTTCCTGAACTCTTACTTTTAACTTGGTACTTAAACCAGGCATTACAATGGGTACTAGAAAATGGTCTTCCAATATATCTGGTAAAATTGAATGAATTATCCAAAGAAAGTATACATAAATCGGAATTTTCTTGGCATGAGAAATTGAGTTTTTTATAATCACTAAAGGTGGTCGAGGATTTCGTTAACCCTCTTGAGGTAAATCCGTTGGCGCCACAGTGAAGAAAAAATTTTGCAGATGCTAAAGTAGCATTTCCTGATATCTCTAGGGTCTCTTTAAAGCTATCCACTTTGATGCTAACAAGTCCAGCATAGGTATTAAAAGTTAAGAGTACTAATAATGCCAATAATTTTTTCATTTTGTTCCTTTGTTTACGTTAAAGTTCATGTTGGATTCTATATAGCAGTTATGAAAAAATACTCAAAATTATTAACTCTGCTTAAGTAATTTTTTCTTGTTTATAAGATGGTATTTAATGTTGCGGTATTTTTCAGGTATTAGTTCAGTTTTGAAGCGATAGTGAAAACTTTGGCTATATTCGGCTTTCCCAAACGATAAATCAGTAATTTAACCCAATAATCATCTTTTACGACCTCGTAATGAAAGACTACCGCCCATCCTGGTTGCTGGACGGGAGGACCTTCGCAAAGCATAGGACGGATAAACGGCGTATTTCAATTTTCAATAAATAGAAATTTCCATATTTCAATTTCAAATAACAAAAAATTAGGTTTATGCCGGCCTTAGAGCGGAGGGGGAGGAGATATCCGTAACTACAATAATTTTACTACTTTAAGTATTTCATTTTGATTCACTATTACGGCTGTATTGGCTGTATCAGTCTACCATCCTTTAGACAAAGTCGAATTAAAGCCATTCGGATCATGCAACTGTAAACATGATGGTTCTATATATGAAATAAGTTTTCTAATATTATCAAAACGGCTCTTTAAATCTCTTAGATGAAAAATTGGCTCATGATGAGAGACTCTATTTCGTAATTTCCAAATAGGAATAAGGTCACTCTTAATTCTTCTCACGTCTTCAATTAAGTTTTTTGTTCTTTCTGAATCATGTGGAAAAATATCTGTGATGATTGATTTATTTACATAATCAAATTTAGCGTCAAAGCAATAAAGCCAAAATCCAAAAGTTAGCTCGCTTACAACATCACCATTAATAACGCTTCCTCGAGCCTTTCTTTTGACTATTTTTGAAACAGCTTTATCAATATCATTTAAAGTAAATTGATATTTCTTCACTGTTGGAATGTTTAGTTTACTCCATGGCCAATTCGGATCACCGTAGTGGTTTTGCCATGCAAGCACGATTGAGTTTCTTAGCACGACCTCTAAAATTGAGATCGCTTCATATACAGAACTTGAAAGGTCAAGGTTATAGCGATAACGACGTAATGCCATTAAATCACTATATCGTCCATTGTAATAATAAGTAGTTAGCCTTTCTTGAGATAGAAATTTTATTATGTCTTTTTCATTATTTACTTGCATTTTTTCTCATTTAAGCCGATAAATATATAGAAGGCTCCAGTTGTCCGCTCGCTACGGTGATGATGCTGGGGCTACTCCTTTTTCACTCAACTCAAACATAATACCTTCTTAGGGCCCCTTAACAATAAAAAAATAATTTTATTTTAAAAATCTTATTTCTTGGGCATCACATTTCTCTTTCAATTAGGTGCCATGCACTCGCAATTAGGTGCCATGCACTCGGAGCAGCACACCGAGTGCATGGCACCTAATTTCTTTTTTTTGCGACAGAACCCGGCATAAACCTAATTTTTTGTTATTTGAAATTGAAATAAGGGGTTGGTACTATTGGTTTAAAGCATGGTTTGGCGATGAATGGAAATGGAGCAGTGAAAAACCTTATCATAAAGGCGAAGAAGGCAGTACTTTAAAGATTATATTAATAATAGGGTAGTAGAGGAATTTAGAAAATGAGTGAACTAAAAGAATTTGTAAGAAAACGAACGGCCAAGTTTTCAGGAATTTCCTGTCGAAAACTCTATGGGCTTGATGCTTTCTACCTGAGGGATATACCCTTCATTGTTATCTCATCTAATGAACAGATTGCTGTTAAAGTAGAAGATATCGAAATTAAAAAGACGATACTCAAAATCCCTCAGGTCTCACAGTGGATATTAAATGATAAAGTAATGGAAAATTGGTTTATCCTTCCTAATACATTTAATACAAAGAAAAATAAATTATCACCAATCTTAGAAATGACATCAAAAGTTCTTCTCCACCCTAAAAAAGAAAAGAAAAAACACAGAAAGAAATCTAACCCCCAACAAAAACCAGCATTAGAGGCAGTGACGAAGGTTGAGAAAAAACCAACATTTTTTAAAAGACTGTTTAAGTTTATGAATTAGGAGCAGAGGACAAAGTGATAATTGGTTAAAACAGGTGCCAGAGTCTTCGGCACGGTAGTGTCGAATTCACAATGCAATTAAGTTTTCAGTAAAAGTTCCACATTCAAATTGCTTAACAACAACTTCTTCGCCTTCTCCTCCAATCAAGACTGTAATTGCTAAAACATCTTTGTGAACATCAATACCGGCAACATGAGTACGAATAGCTT